>RCNG010000617.1_pt1 | contig 16429 bp, 13 predicted proteins | sample 2041371 | NCBI WGS metagenome assembly RCNG01 (sample SAMN09708227, study PRJNA481090) | Marine sediment metagenome, whole genome shotgun sequencing project. | biome: marine sediment; feature: ocean; material: sediment; isolation source: Sewage treatment plant 1 marine sediment (STP1) ... | reverse complement strand
AGCTAAAGCCTCTCCTCCTGAATCAGCTCGAGTCCCGTGATCTTCCAAACTCCATCCACTGGTTCGATCGTCAAGTCGGCGACGTATTGGTTTCGACGCTGGTGGATGTGCCCCCAGTGGCCGACCGAGGCGGCGACGTTCCAGGTGCTTCTGGCGCGGAAGCCCGCGCCCTCGCGTTCGACCTCGACATCGAGCATCTCGACCTCCTGGACCTTGGCGCGGGCGCCGCCCTGGCTGGCGAGCTCGAGGCTGCGCCGTGTCTCGAGGTAGGTGGTTGTGAGGAGATCTCCGCTGACACTGTGTGCGAGGGTGTCGTAGATGATCTCCTCTTTGCGGAAGTCGAAGGCGCGGTAAACGTTGTAAAGCAGCGCCGAGACGATCTCCTCGGCGCGCTGGTCGTCGATTCGGGCCGACCGGGTCGCCGCAAACGAGCCGCCGGCGACGGCGACGAGCACAGCCGCCGCCACGACCACCCGCCTCCAGGACACCCGTCCACGGGCGGCGGCGACGCTGCTGCGGATCACCAACAGACCGAGGATCGCGAGACCGGCCCAGCTGACAAACATCGCGCCCCGCAGGAGCAGCGAGGGCGGCGGTTCGACATCGACCAATGTCGGCAGCGTCGGGTTCTTCAGGAAGTTCTTCCACCACAGGACATTGTCATCGGGCACCAGATAGAAGCGGAGCGGACCGGCCTCGTCGGTGGCGGCGCCCGGGATCCTCTCGACCCGTTCGGGGAACAGGTTCCAGGTCACATTCGCCTCCTCCGGGTAGCCCGTGGTCGGCTGCAGAAAGATCACTCCGAGGGTGGCGGACGCGGCGTCGAGCTCGCGTGGCGGGCTGATGACGGTGGAGGTTCGCAGAGTGCGCTCGAGGAAATTGACGCGATCGAGGGTGGGGGAGACCGGCTCACCATCGATGGTTAGGTCGAGGTTCTCGGCGAAGAACTCGGCGACCCGCTGCCTGACCTCCTCCTGGATCTCGACCGGAATGGTCGTCAGCCCGCCGACTCCGATATCCATCCACTTCTGGACATCGCGCGGCCGGGCGATGATCTCGACCCGGATCTCGTAGGGCTCCACATAAAGGAAGACGTTCAGGGGCGAGTCGTACTGGCGCCACAGGTTGCGGTTGCGGAACTTGGAGAACCACGGATCGTCCCAATCGAGGTCGATGGTCGACTCGGCGCCGAGGTAGCGGAAGTCCATCACCGGTAGCCCCATGTGGTAGGTGATGAAGCCGATGTTGGCGGTCGGGAAGGCACCGCCGGCGGTCGGCGGGTGAAAGGTGAGAGTGTCCGGCCGGCCGCTGAAGTCGTACGAGAGAACGACGAAAATGACCGGTTCACCCTCTCCCTCCGCTGCGCGCAGCGGTTCACCGGTGATCTCGTCTCGTGGTACTCGGCGACGCGGCTTGATCTCAACGACCCGGCCCGGCAGGGGAGGGCCGCCGTCGGCGTGAATCACGAAGTCTTCACCGAAGAATTTAGCCAGCCGTTCGGCCAGGGGTTCAGCCTCGAGGCCGATCCGCGTCCGAATCTCGTCGGGGAGGAGATTCTGGAACGCCAGCAGATCGGGCACGCCAACCTCCACCTCCACCAGAATCTCTGACTCATTGATGAATATCTCCATCACGGTGGAGGCGGTCATGGCCTTGGTGACGACAATGGCATCGGCGGACGCGGTGCGAGACGGGAGCCAGCACAGTATCGCCGCAGTCATCAGGGCGATGAAGCCGATCGTCAGGGAATTTTGGATTTCGGATTTCGGATATTGCACCTACCCGCTCGCCCAGCTTTGAGTTCTTAGTTGAGCCTCTTGAAAACCCTGCGTTTGACCCTTCATCTTTCCGAAACATCGAAGATACGAGAACGACTCTGAAGGTGGGCTAAAGCCCACCCTACAAGGCCGCTCAGATTATTGTCCAACGCAGGGTGGGCCTTGGCTCACCTTCAGAGTCGCTGCTGGTGAGTTCAGGATGACAACCATGGGAGTTTTGCAAGAGGCTGAGCCCCTACTTCTTCTTCTTCTCCTTCGCCTCCTTGCTCTCTTGCTTCCAGTTCTTCTCCCACGCCTTCGCCTGCTCCTTGGTCATGATCGTGAACGGGACCTCGACCTCGCTTGGAAACTTGACGAAGAGCGCGTAATCGCCGTACTGGATGCCGTCGGGGATCTGGAAGTAGAGCCGTCCAACGCAGGCGCTTTGTGCGGTCAGAGAGAACTGATCGTAGGCGATAGACTGCGCCGGACCGCCCGAGGTGCTGGCGAAGAAACTGATTGTGCACGCGTGATTGGCCTCTTTCGGGAGATAGTTCAAGGATTGGTGCTGATCGTTCGCCCGTGCTTCCATCGGCCGCAGATCCTCGAAGCCCTTGCTGAACGCTTTCTGAGTCGCCAGGAGAATGAACTTGCCGTCGGGGGTCTTGATGGCGATGTCGCCCCGCGTGATGGTGGCGTCATGCTTGTTCACCGTGGTCATCGCGACCTCGAGCAGCATCCACGTGTTCTTGAACGAGTAGTTCGCAGTCTCGTAACCGAGCACCACGTAGCCTTGGTCGTTTTGTCCGATCCTCACGAATTGACCCGCGTCGCTGACCTTCACCTGGTCCTGAGCCCCGACCACGCCGGTGCCGAAGGCCACCAATGCGACCACAATGACGACACGAAAAATTCTCTGGTTCATGATTTAGTTCCATTTTTCATGTTGGTGCCAAGTATCTCTTTGGTGGCCGGCACCTATGCTGATGCCTGTCTTCGCGCGTGAAATGCCGCGAAGTTGGCCTGCTCCCAGACCATCCTCAACTCCTCAGCCTCCTCCTCCGTTCGGTGCTTGTAAACGCCCGGGGGAAACCGTGGCTGCGTGACCCTTTGGGCGAACTCCCACGTGTCTTGGATGGCACGAAAAAGGCGAGGATCATCCCGGTCATGCCACGTGTTGCCCTCCATCTCCTCAACCGACCTGAATCTCCGGACTGGCATCAATCCTCCTCGAATCCAAACCTCTGTCGAATGCGTTCGGCGTCGCCCTTGTCTCGCAACCGCACCGTCCCCTTCTTCATTCGATAGAGAGTTTCCGGCGTAACGACAGTGACCTGGAGGCCATCGAAGTCGATCCGTTCTGAATCCAGATCCTCGAAGGCAAACGCTTCACCCAATCTGGTGAGGATGTCGATATGAAACGACCCTTGCGGTGGTATGTACTGGACTGCGGGGTAGTCTCCGAGAAGATCCTCGGCGGTAATCTCGTCCACGTGCGGATCGTCAAAGACACTCTTCAAGGCGGCTCTCAAGCGGTCGATATTCCCCGCGTCAGGCTCGACAAAAATGTCCAGATCCTCAGTAGCCCTTGCAAGGCCCTGAAGGTTCAGGGCAACGGCGCCGATGATCACGTACCGAACCCCCTGGCGTTCAAGAGCTGCCAGAACCTCCCGAGTCTTGTCGTAGTCCATCCTCCACCTCTTGAGAACATTAACAGCCCGACGTCGGCCGGACAAGGATGGGTGCCACGTGAGCCTATTGCAGAATCCTTCGACTCGCTCGCTTCCAATGACATCGCCTTCCGAATCGACTGTGGGCCCGACGTAGGGTGGGCCTTGGCCCACCTTCAGTTTCGCCGCTGGTGAGCAAGACGCGACCACAGCGCTAAACGGTGCAGGATTCCGCGTTGGCATCGGGTGACTTCAACACCTTCATCGCCGGATTCAACATGCGGCTTCTTCCGAAGTGGAAGAGGTGTACGGTACGATGTCCCGGTGAAAAGACAACCCAGCCTCGTATTGAATATGGTGACGGTGATCGTGGCGCTGATGACAGTAGTCATCCTCGCGCCGGAAGCCGGTGCCCAGATCCCAGCCATGACGCCGACACCCGTCGCGACCCCAACCCCATCACCGCCGCCTGAGCCGACGGCTGTGGCGCCGTTGCCGACACCGGTCCCTCAAAATGCAGATGATGTGCCGCCGGCGCCGGCACCCCCTGTCGATGACGAGAAGATACAGAACACCGCGGCGGTACCGTCGGAGAAGGCGGCCGCCGAGCCCCCGCCGGATGATGAGCTGCCGCCAAAGAGCGAGGAAGAGACCAATCCCGGGGACATGGCCTTCACCGACTACCAGCCCTTCGACCTTGACGAGATCGAGTACGAGCCGGTCAAATCAAAGTGGAAGAACTTCATCAACGGGCTCCGGGGACTCGGTCGATACAGTCTGTGGGACGGTAAGGTCAGGTTCAGGATCGGCGGCAGGTTCCAGTTCGATGGCACCGCCGGTAGTGGCGACGCCAAGTATGAGGAATCCTATCTGCCCATCGAGTCGGACTTCAGCGCGCGCCGTCTCGGGATTTTTGCCACCGGGCGTATCCGTAAGTTCAACTTCAACCTCGGTTTCGATTTCGGTCCCGACTGGGGCATCAGCGATGCCTGGATCGAGGGCGCGGAAGGCGGCCTCGAGGTGTGGGGTCATTACCTCGGAAAGCTCCGGGTCGGCTACATGAACGAGCCCTTCAGCCTCGAGCGGCAAACGAGCTCATACAACATTGGCCTCATGGAACGATCGCTGCCGGTGCAGACCATTGCGCCCGGTTCCAACATCGGCTGGATGATCCACGACTCCGGTCGGAAGAAGCGCTTCACATGGGCGGCCGGTATGTTCTCCGTCGGCCGGAAGACCGAAGAAAACGCGAGCGCTTCGACGCTGTCGCTGACCGGTCGTTTCACCTTCCTGCCGGTGTACCGGAACGAGGGACGCGACCTCATCCATGTGGGCGTCTCGCTGAGCTCGAGGTCGCCGACCGGGGGCGACACGCGATACCGGTCGCGGCCTGAGGCCCGGTTTGTCGACTTCCTCGTCGATACCGGCACCATGGACGCCAGCCACATCACGCTGTCGGGTGTGGAGTTCGCGGCCGTGCGTGGACCGCTGTGGATAGCGGCGGAGCATATTCGGAGTAGCGTCTCGGCTCAAAACCTCGATAATCCCTCCTTCAACGGTTCGTACGTCCAGGTGGGGTGGTTTCTTACCGGAGAGAGCAAGCCGTACCGCACAAACAGCGGGACCTTCCAGAGGCTGTCTCCGCAGGCCAAGTACACCAAGGGAAATCCATTCAGGAAGAGAAACGGGGGCGCATGGGAACTCGTCGGGCGGTTGTCGCGCGTCGACCTCACCAGTGGGCTGGTCGAGGGCGGCGAGCTCACCGACATCAGCGGCGCCCTGAGCTGGTACATCAACGCCACCACCCGCATCGAGCTCAACTACATTTACGCCAGTCCCAAGAACCAGGGGTCGGCGAGCATCTTCCTTCTCAGGGTGCAGTACCAGCCGTGAGTAAAGGGTAGAGAGTTAAGAGTTGAGCCACTTGCAAAAATACGGAATCGTGCCCCAAAGCGGTTCTTTCTTGACTTCCTGATGTTGATAATGTTAATCGAATCAATAGGTTAGTATTTTGGGGTGATTTCAAGAACCGGCAAAACGATGAATTTTGCAAGTGGCTCAGTTCAGAGTTCAGCGCTCAGGGGAAAAATTGCCACGCATCGTGGCCCGTAACCCTGTTTCTTAACCCTGGACTATCAACTACGTCGCAGGCAGGAGGCGCGAGAGTGTCTCCTGCCCTTTGTGAAGGAGAAGTGAATGCTCGCTGGTGTCAGAAAAACCATAGCGAAGGCGGCCGGGCAGCCGCTCATTCAATTCCTCATTCTGGGGGCCGTCTTCTACGGGCTCTACGCGTGGATCATTGGTTCGAGAGCGGGGGAGCCCGACAACGTCATCCGAGTCACGGTGGCGGATGTCAGCCGCCTCGACGCTGCCTGGCGTGCGCGGTGGAACCGCCCGCCGACCCAGGAAGAGCTCGCGGGGCTCGTCAGGAGCCATGTCCGGGAGATAGCTCTCTATCGCCACGCGGTGGCGATGGGTCTGGACCAGAATGACGTTGTCGTTCGCCGCATGCTCGGGCAGAAGCTGCAGACTCTGTCCCAGAATCTGCTGGAGCTCAGCCTGTCACCCACCGAGCAGGAGCTCAGGACCTACTTCAACGCGAATGCGGCGCGCTATCAGCCGCCCGATCTCATCACATTCACGCAGATCTTCCTGGATCCAGATCGACGAGGTGACGAGACCCTCCAGGACGCCGAGGAAATCCTGAGCAAGCTGAGCTCGCTCGCAGAGCCCACCGAGGGTATCGAGGGCCTCGGGGATTCGTTCATGCTCCAACGCTACTACCCTCAAAAAGACGAGCTGGAGATATCAAAGCAGTTCGGTCAGGGCTTTGCGCAATCGGTCTTAGAGCTCTCGCCGGGCAAGTGGCACGGGCCCGTGTTGTCCGGGTATGGCGTGCATCTGGTCTACGTGCACGATCACGCGGAGAGCCCCGCGCCGGACTTTGCCGCCGTCGAAGAACGAGTCAAGCAGGACTGGCTCGACGACAAGCGACGAGAGCTCCAAGAAAAATTCGTGAGCGATGTGCTGGCCAGCTACGAGGTGGTTTTCGAAGACCTGCCGGAGGAATCGACGGACCAGGGGGCCGAGGCTGAGCCGGAGACCCCTGAATGAGCTTCCCTGTGAGAGTCGTCGGCATCGGTCTCTTGCTGGCATTCGTCGCTCCGTTTGCGATGGCCGACGACGTCCGCCCGGTTCAGGTACTGGTGAAGGAGCTTCCATCGGGTGCGTTCGACGTCCAGTGGAGCGTGCCAAAGGTTATTCGGCCGCAGACCATGCCCTCGCCGCGGCTCCCCGAGCAGTGCCGGCCGGATGGAGAGCGCACATTCATCGATCAGCCGTCCGCCTGGCTCAACCGCCAGGTCTACCGCTGCCCGGACGGGTTGGCCGGCCAGGAGCTGGGAATCAGTTTCCCGTACTACAACATCGGGCTGTCCACGCTTCTGAGAGTGGAGCTGCTCTCGGGAGAAAGTTACGCTCATATTCTGAACCCGGGCGAGGATTCCTGGCGGATTCCGGAGGTGAGCGCGGGCGGCGTCTCCGATTTCTTGCGTGAGGCGCAAGAGGCCACTATCGAGGGTGTCAGACATTTTTTTCGTGGTTGGGTGCATCTCGCGTTTCTCCTTGTGCTTTGTTTGCTGGGTAGCGCGCGGATCGGTATCCGCCTCGCGACGGCGTTCTTCTTGGCCCAGGTGGTTGGTGTGGTCTTTGGATGGCTTACAGGTATCCAGCTCGAGGCGCCGCTGGCCGAGATCGGCGTCGCCGTCGCCACGGTGCTCCTGGCGCGAGAGGCTCTGCGGTCGCCGGAGAACCGAACCCAGCTCACCGTCCTCGCAGCCTGCGCCGGCGTCGCGCATGGGCTTGGAATCGGGAATATCGTCTCGCTATCGGGGCAGGATGCCGATCCGAGCGCGCTCTACCTCCTGCTCTTCGTTCTCGGGATGGATGCGGCGCTCTTGTTCTCGGTGACGGTCGTGTCGGCCATCGGCCGTCTCGTTCCCAGTCGCCTAGCGCGTGCCCAGTTCCCCAGGGTGGCGGTGTATGGGGTTGGCGGAATAGCCTTTGCCCTCGCCATCGGGGCCTTGGTCAACGGCCCGATCGTCGAGGCAAAGGACTCTGACCGCCAACTGCGGCTTCCGAGCATGCGGACTCCGTCCGGGACCGCGGCGATCCCCGGCTCACGGCGCGTGGCCTCGAACAACCCGGACGCGGCCATTCAGAGCTTTTTGGCGGTCGAGGCGTTCGAGATCCGGCACGAGATTCTCGTGCGTCTGAGAGACGTCGCCGAGCGTGTCGGTCTGAGTTCTGATCCGGAGGTCGGGATCGAGGTTCAGAGCGAGCTCAAAGAGCGAATCCGCGACCTCGTCGAAGTGCGGGCGTCCCTGGAAATCGATGGGGAGATTCGCGAGCCTGTCTCTCAGAGGATCGATTTCATGACGCTTGACCAGAAAGGGGCGCTGCCCCGTCCGGTGCCGGTTCCGGAGCTGGTCGAAACGGCATTGGTCGGCGTCACCGATGTGTACATGATGAAGACCACGGCACAGAACCTCTCACTCACCTGGGAGTTCATCGATGGAGTCATGGAGATTCCTGCAACCGTGACCGACCCCGAATCCACGCGCTCGATGGTGCTGACTCCGAAGCAACCCGTTCTTGATTGGCAGAACGAGCTCGCCGAGGATCCCGTTCCCAAGGTATTCACGGTCGCGGTCGAGCCGACCGAGATCACGCTGCCCCTGTGGTCGCTGGTGCCGTTTGCCGTAGCATTGTTATTCGCGGCCCGCGCAGTTGGTCGCCGAAAGCCCGCGTTTTCCTTTGCGCTTGCGCGGGTGATGTTGGTTGTCGCCATCCTCCTCGGCCCCTTTGGCAATCTGGCGATCGCTGTGCCCTGGTCGGTCGGTTCGACACCGAGCGCGAGCCAGGCGAAGCGCATCCTCGCCGGGGTTCTCCCCAACATTTACCGCGCGTTGGAGTTTCGGGAGGAATCCGTCGTCTTCGACCGTCTCGCCCTGAGCGTGACCGGCGACACGCTGACCGAGGTCTATCTCGATCAACGAAAAGTGCTGGTGATGGAAGAGCGGGGTGGCGCGCGCGCCCGGGTCGAGGCCGTGGAGGTCATCGAGGTTGACTCGATCCAGCCCGAGAGCTCCGGTGGTTTCTCCGCCGAGGCGATCTGGACCGTAGGCGGGACCGTGACCCACTTCGGCCACCGCCATTTTCGTCAGAACCGTTACGACGCTCACGTGGCCCTCGTGCCGGATCAGGGTGTCTGGAAGATCCGACTCATCGAGGTTCTCAACGAGGAACGGCTTCGCTGAATTGGCAGAGGGTCAAGGGTGAAGAGTTAACCCTTAACTCTTAACCCGCGAGACCGTCACTCCAGGTTGAGAAACAACGTCAGCCGAAGATAGGAGTCTGTCGCCGCTTCGCGGCTTGGTTCGTTGGAGTGGTCTGGATCCTGGGGCTCACGCCCCAGGCTATGAATATTTCGCCGCTTCGCGGCTGATGACCCGCTGTGCCGCTCGAGCGCCGAAGGCGGGGCAGGGTCCTGGGGTTCACGCCCGAGGCTATGTATGTTTGCCGCTTCGCGGCTGATGACCCGCTATGCCGCTCGAGCGCCGAAGGCGCGACAGACATTTAGCCTGGGGCGTGAGCCCCAGGTTGAGAGGCATCCCTATTCAATCGAGCGCCGAAGGCGCGACAGATTATGAAGACACACTGAAGGTAGCTTTTCACTCCAGGTTGAGAAATATCGTCAGCCGAAGATAGAAGTCTGTTCTCGGCCTGACGCCCTGGTCGTTTCGATCGTAAATTGTGACGACGGTGTTGGGCGTGATGAGCAGGTGAGGGTTCAGCCGAAACTCGACACCGGCGATGAAGAAGGTCGCCGGGACGGACGGATCGAACGGCAGGCAGGAGATGTTGTCACCCTTTGGGCTGGGTTGGAAAAGCCGGTCGGCCCGGTGAGATTTTCATAGTCGGCGTAGAGGTCGACAGTCCAGCCGGGAGCAGGGTTCCAGGTCAGCGCGCCCATGATTTTTGGACCGTCGCTGGTCTCGTTGCCGAAATCGAGACCGGTGCTCACCATGGCCCGATAGCTGAGGGTGCCGGAGGTGTTGAGAGGGCCATTCGCGGGAAATGCCGGTGCCGCGGCTGGCCACCCCCTGCAGATCCATCGGGGTCCGGGCGAGGTAGCGGAGGCCCCAGATCGACTCGATGAGATCAATGGTCGGCGTGGGCGAGAGCCCTACCAGAAGGTGTTGCCGCCCGAGAGTCCAGTCCAGTGGCTCCCTCACCTTCGTCGGTGTGGAAGCTCGCCACATGGTAGAGATCGCCGAACAGCAGGCCACCGACGCTGAATTCAGGATCTTTCTCTCCCTGGGCGGATGCAACGGGTATCCAAAAAAGGCCGGTAACGAGACAATAAACCCAAACGACGCCGATTCTCCGCATGCCCCACGATATATGAACCGGGTACGGAGCTGAAATCCTCCCTGACCTCCTCTACCGCACACGAGAAGGTGTCAAATGGACGGAATCATCGCGACGAGCAGACCGTTAACATGACGAGAGTCAATCTCACGAAAAAATCTGGAGTCTCACTCATGATCGCCGCAGCAGGGGGAACACCCAATCGGGGTATCAGGGGCCGGTATGACGAAAAACTCAAAGAGAACAGAAAGATTCCAATGACAAATACTCAATGTGCTGTGGTGGTTGGTGCCGGGAATGGAACCGGTGCGGAGGTGGCGAAGCGGTTTGCGAGGGAGGGGTACTCGGTGGCGCTGGCGCGGAGGAACGCTGACGCCATGGCGCCTCTGGTGGCCGAGATCGAGGCCGGCGGCGGCGCGGCTCTCGCCGTCGGCGCCGACGCCTCCGACGAGGATCAGATCGCGAGCCTGTTCGCACAGGCGGAGGAGCGTTTCGGTCCACCGCACATCGTGGTGTTCAACGCTGCAGGGTTCGTCATGGGCTCGATCCTGGAGGCCACGTCAGCGGATTTCGAGGAGATGTGGCGGGCGACATCGTATGGCGGCTTCGTGGTCGGGCGGGAGGCGGCCCGGCGCATGGCGCCCTATGGTGAGGGTTCGATCCTCTTCACCGGCGCTACCGCCGCGATCAAGGCCAGCGCGGGATTCGCAGCCTTCGCCGCCGGCAAGCACGGGCTGCGGGCGGTGGCCCAGAGCATGGCCAAGGAGCTCGGTCCCGTGGGTATCCACGTCGCCCACCTGATTGTTGACGGCATCATCGACGTGCCGAGGGTGCGCGAGCACATGCCGGAGCTCGCGGCTTCCAAGGGCGAGGATGGCCTTGTGGATCCGAAGAGTATCGCCGCCACGTTGCTGTGGCTGCATCGCCAATCGAAAGACGCGTGGACCTTCGAGTTGGATATCCGCCCGTTCAAGGAGACCTGGTAGGAACAACCGATCAACCGAACACGTCGGGGTCGCGCCCCGGCCCAAGGAGGATGAGATATGGCTAGAAAGAGTTATCAAGGCAAAGATATCGAGATCAGATTCGACGACAGCCTGTGCATCCACGCGCGGGAGTGCGTGACGAGCCTGCCCAAGGTGTTCGTGGCCAACGCGCCGGGTGACTGGATCCAACCCGACGAGGCCTCGGCGGAGGAGATCGCGGCGCTCGCCCACGCCTGTCCCTCGGGCGCCATTCAATATCGGCCAAAGGATGGCAAGCTGGCGGAAAAACCGCCCCAGGTCAACAGAGTCAAGGTGCGCGAAAACGGGCCGCTGGCCTTTCACGCCGACCTCCGGCTCGGCGGTGAGCCCTCCGACCGCCGCCTGACCCTGTGCCGCTGCGGTGACTCGAAGAACAAGCCCTACTGTGACGGCACCCACGTCGAGGCCGGTTTCACCGCGACCGGCGAACCGCCGAGCAAGGAGCTGGGAACACTCGAGGAGCGCGGTGGTGCTCTCGACATTAAACCGGCGCCCGACGGCCCGCTCCTCGTTTCAGGCCCGCTCGAGATCATGGCCGGGACCGGCCGCGCAATCGATCGCACGATCAATACCGCGCTCTGCCGGTGCGGGGCTTCCGAGAACAAGCCCTACTGCGATGGTTCGCACGTCAAGGTCGGCTTCCAGTCGGAGTGAGCGGCGGTGATCCGTCTGAGCGGCACCGATGCAGCTTGGCACTGACGCCAACCTGTTTAGGCGTTGAAATGGGTGGCACCTCTACGAAATGGGTGACACCCCTGCGCTCTGAACAATCGAGCGCCGAAGGCGCGGCAGACTCATAGCCTGGGGCGTCAGCCCCGGGAAGGAGAGCTGCCCAATTCGGTGAGCCCTGAAGGGGCGAAAGACCGTGGCTGCGGCGAGAGCTGTAGCCATCACCTCCTGATTATCTGTCGCCGCTTCGCGGCTCGGAGATTTCTTTTACTCTGTTCCTGGGGCTGACGCCCCAGGCTAAGAATATTCCGCCGCTTCGCTGCTGGCTCAACCCATCGGAACAGCCGGTGAGATATGCGGGCCAAGAGAGTGGGGCGTGCGGCCGAACTACATCCTGAAGGTGCTGAGAATATTCTCGGCGGCCGCGGTCGGTGTCATTCTGCCCTCGAGGACGTCATTCTCGAGCGTCGAAAGCGTTGCAGCCACCTGCGGATGCTCACGAACGGCGGAACGCAGGCCTTCGTCCACCAACGACCACATCCAGCCCAGGAGTTGCTTTTGCCGCCGCCGGTCGAGCTCCCCGTTGGCCGACACGACCGCATGGTGTTCTTCGATAATCTCCCAGATTTCGTCGAGACCGTTGCCGGTGAGACCGGACGAGGTCACCACCCTCGGCGTCCAGCCATCCTCGCCCCTAGGTCGCAGGATGGCGAGAGCGCGGTCGAGCTCGGCGCGCGCGTGCTCGGCAGCTTCGAGATTCTCACCATCCGCCTTGTTGATCGAGATCAGATCGGCGAGCTCGAGGATGCCGCGTTTGATGCCCTGCAGCTCGTCGCCGGCGCCGGCGAGCTCGAGGAGGAGGAAGAAGTCCACCATCTCGGCGACCGCGGTCTCCGATTGGCCGACGCCGACGGTTTCCACCAGAACCACGTCGTAGCCCGCCGCCTCGCAGACCAGGATCGCCTCCCGGGTCTTGCGCGCCACTCCACCCAGCGAGCCGCCGGTGGGGGAGGGGCGAATGAAGGTATCGTCCGACGAGGCCAGCTTTTCCATCCGTGTCTTGTCGCCGAGAATCGACCCCTTCGAAACCGATGACGAGGGATCGACCGCCAGCACCGCCACCCGGTGACCGTCTTCGACCAACCGGAGCCCAAAAGTCTCGATGAAGGTGCTCTTGCCGACCCCGGGCACTCCCGAAATGCCGATGCGGTGCGCGCCGCCGGTGAGCGGCAGGAGCCGGGTCAGGAGCTCCTGCGCCTGTGTCCGGTCGTCGGATCGATTCGACTCCACCAGGGTGATCACCTGCCCGAGCGCGGCGCTGTCACGCTCGCGGATTCCCCGCAAGTAGTCGTCAATGCTGAGGTGTCGAGGACCCATTAAACCACCATTCGTCCCGATCATACGTGGACCGGGCTGCCATCGCCAACGCCGTGGCGCCTTCCGCTTCCTTTTGCAGAATATTGTCTCGGTAATCGGGCAGGATCTGGTGATCTCAATCACAGCTCCAATGCCGAGGTGGCAATAGATTCAGGACAAAGGCTGCAGCGGATCGTGGAACCGGCCACGGTGGAATCCTTCCCCCGGAGTCGGGATACGACGTCTGCAGTACATGTCTGGTACTATTCCGGCGAGAAAAGGAGCACATCATGACCACTTCGGCTTCAGGGCGTTTGGGGCGTGGATTCGGCGGGCTTCTGTCGATCATTTTCCTTGTGACGATGGCTTTGCTGGTCGCGGCCCCGGGTACTTCCGACGCCAAGACACAGCTCTGGCTCTACCCCGATACGGACGATCCCCGCGCGGGTGGCCACGTGGTCACCGACAGCATGTTCACCCTGGTCGTGGAGAATCGCGGCAGAGGGGATGATGACACCGCCACCCTGGTCTCGCTGGTAGTTGCAGTGAATAACCCTGATCTGCTGGGCAGCGTCACTCTCGGCTGGCCCGATGACAGTACCTCGATCGTTGAAAACCTGATGTTTGGCACCCCGACCCTGCCGTGCGACGGGAAAAACGTTCCCCGGCACGGCATCTATCCGACCTTCTTCACGACGGTCTCGATTGCCAACGCCGACGCGGTCGACGAGATCGAGCCCGGTGGGAGCGTCGTGATCGAGGTCGAGATCGTCGGGGACGACGGTCTGGAGGTTCACTTCGACGTGATCGCTGAAGGCCACAAGGTGAAGAGAGACACCACGGTCTGCTATGGCGTGGTGAACCCATCCGGCCACGACGTGACGGCGGTCCTGGGCGATTCAGTCGATGCCGAATGTCCGGTAATGACCATCAACAAGTCTGCGAGCACCACCGGCGTCGAGGTCGGCGGCGAGGTCGAGTACACGATCGAGGTCTCGGGTTCGGAGGACTGCGAGCCCCTGACCAACCTGGTGATCACCGAGGACATTCCGACCGTCGGCGACCCCGCGGTCCCGGCCTTCACCGTGGATCCCTCGACCATTTTCCCCGCGCCGGTGAGTCAGACGGATGATCTGATTACCTGGAATCTCGATTCCCTCCCGGCCGGCGATACGGCCGTCTTCACCCTGACCGCTGTCTATGTTGAAGCGGCCGATGGTCACGAGGTCGTCAACACCGCATGCGTGACTGCGGACGGGATCGACGATCCGGAGTGCTCCAGCGCCGAGGTGGCTGTCGGTGAGGAGCCGGACGATGACGAGATCGGCGGTCCGGGCTTCTGGTGCAACCGGATTCGCTTTGCCGTGGAAGGGAGGCACAACGCCACCTACACGGTTGAAGAGCTCGAGGCATTCCTCGTGGAGATCAATGACGATGCGGATTCAGGTGAGGGATCGTCCGTCTTCTCGGAGCTTTACGATGCTTCCACGTTGGAATCCGCTCAGATTCTCCTCTGCCGCCCGCAGCTTGCCGAGTCGGCCGCCGACCGGCTCGCCCGTCACCTTCTCACCCTGTGGTTCAACATCGTGAGCGACAGGGTCGACCGCGGTCTCACGCTTGACGAGCTGTGCCCGGGCGATGAGGAGCTTCCGGAGGATTCCGATGGTGGGATGACCGTGGGCGACGTCGTCGCAGGGGCCGAGGACGAGCTCCTGGCCGACGAACCCGACGATGCCCTCCTCGACTGGTGGAAGGACGTGATCGACTTCATCAACAACGCCACGATCGGTCCCGACTGCGACGAGGAGGAACCGGTGTCACAGATGAGGAGATTCCGAGGTCGGCGTCTCGGTCGTCACTAGCCCGTTCCCATCCGGGAAACTCCGGTACGACGGCAGCTCGTAGCCGATGATGCTCAAGAAGGGGCGGCGTGCGTGGAAGCCGGCCACCGCTGCTCGTAGGCCTCGAGGGTTATCTGGAGAACCTCGGGACGCAGTTGTGAGTCTGCTTGACGATGGTCTGCGGCTCGACCCGTACCTCATTCGAGGCTGCCGCTGAGAGATACACGATCACCATGAGCAGGTTGATCGGAGAGATTCTCACACCATCTCCGGTTCGAGAATGTAAACTGTCTCTGCACTATGGAGGACTGAAACGATGAGACACCTTGGAATCTCTCTGTTCGCCGCAGCAATGGTGTGTGTGGTCGGCTGTCGTACGTTCAGCCCGACGCCCATGGATCAGGTCGGGTTCAAGGAGCGGGCCCAGAGTCGGTCAGAGGACGACGTCACGGTCAAGGTGGTGGTTTTGACCGCCGAGGAGGCCAAAGCGGCCTTTGACTGCAAGCTCTACAAGAAGAAGATCCAGCCGGTGTGGCTCGAGATCACCAACCACACCGACGACGAGATGTTGTTCCTGCCGCGGAGCATCGACCCCGACTACTTCTCTCCCCTCGAGGTGGCGCAGAAGACCAGCTGGAGGTGGTCGAAGGAGGCCAACCACGAAAAGAAGTGGTACTACTACCTGAATCAGATGTCTTTCGAAATCCCGCCCGGCGAGACCGTGTCGGGTTTCGTGTTCACAAACATGAAAAAGGGCGTTCGATGGGTGCTGGTTGAGGTCTTCTCCGAACACAAGTCCGTGCACGTCGAGTTCGTTTACGAGGTCCCCGGTTTCAAGGCCGACTTCCACATGCTGGAGGACGGCGACTTCTACGAGAACTTTTTTCCAGGTCAGGAGATTGTTGATCTCACGGAGCCCGAAGACGTTAAAAAGTGGATCGAGGAACAACCGGCCACGATCACAAACGCCGATGGCAGCAAGACCGGCGATCCCTTGAATTTCGTGGTGATCGGTGACTCCGAGGCGCTCTGGCCCGCGCTCCTCCGTTCGGGGTGGGACCCGACCGCGGCGATGTCGGCGGGTACCGTGATGAAGACCGGGTTCTTCGGCCTCTTCGGTGGCGGCTACCGATATTCCCCCATCAGCAACCTCTATGTCTATGGTCGGGCACAAGACATCGCCTTTCAAAAGGTCCGCTCCAGCATCAACTACCGCAACCACCTCCGTCTGTGGCTGGCGCCGGTAACCGTCAACGGTCTGCCGGTGTTGATGGGTCAGATCAGCCGCGACATCGGCAGCCGTCTTACCACCAAATCGAAGACCCTCACCACCCACCGCATCGATCCCAATGTCGATGACACGCGGGCGGCCCTTGTTCAGGACTTCATCTATGCCCAGGCGTTGTCCGCCTATGCGAGGGTTGGTGGCGTGGGCTATGTGCCGCCGGAGGAGCCGCGCGGCAATCTCACCGGTGATCCCTGGTTTACCGACGGCAACCGGGCAGTGATGTTATTGACCAGCGAGCCCACCAGTGTGATTGAAATCGACTGGTTTGATTGGACCGACGACGACACGGATTGAAAATTCGAAACGTGCGTCTCCGGTTGGCTCAGGTTTCGCCTCTCCTGGTTCCGAAACATCGTGGTGGCGGGCCCTAAAGGACCCGCCTACAAAGGCT
>RCNG010002954.1_pt1 | contig 16475 bp, 9 predicted proteins | sample 2041371 | NCBI WGS metagenome assembly RCNG01 (sample SAMN09708227, study PRJNA481090) | Marine sediment metagenome, whole genome shotgun sequencing project. | biome: marine sediment; feature: ocean; material: sediment; isolation source: Sewage treatment plant 1 marine sediment (STP1) ... | reverse complement strand
TTCGCCGCCTCCGGGGTGTAGAGACCGGCCTTGGCCAGGGAAATCTGCGAGCAGCCCGTCTGGAGGACCAGCACGTCGTTCTTGATCAGCTCTTTGACCAGTTCCACGTGAACCCAGTCCTGCTTGACACGGGGGTTGGTGCAGCCCACGACTCCGGCCACCCCCCGGATCCTGCCGTTGATGATGTTGTCGTTCAGGGGTGTGTAAGAAGAGCGGTATGTTCCCCCGAGCATATAGTTGATGTACTCGTGGGAAAAGCCGTGAATCCCGATGTTCTTGATCTGAGGCACGTCCACGGGCATCTTGCGGTTCTTGAACCTTTCGATGCCCAGGCTCACGATTCTGTCCGTACACTCTCTCGGCTTTTGCTCGTGAAACTCGATGTGTTCGGCACCCTCGATGTGACAGCGGGGATTCGTGGTGAAGAGCTTGGTCTCGTAGCACTCCGCCACCTTGGATAGCCCCTGCTTGATACACTGAACGTCCACGCCCATGGCATCTACCGCTCCGGTGACGAGCAGGGCCTCGGTGGACATAAAGTTGCCTGCATGGGGCACCCCGTGACGGGAGAGCATCTCCGCACCCGAGCAGCACATGCCCACCAGGTTGATGCCCTCGGCACCGGCTTCCTTCGCCTTCTTGACGAACTCCGGGTCCCGCACAGAGGCCAGCATGGACTCGAACAGGTTGGGCTCGTGACCGTGGATACAGACGTTGACCTGCTTCTCGTCCAGCACCCCCATGTTGACGTACCCTGCGACCGGTTTGGGCGTGCCGAAGAGGATGTCGGAGATCTCGGTGGCCACCATGGACCCGCCCCAACCGTCGGCCAGCGCCGTACGGCTGCACTGCTTCACGATGTTCTCGTAGTGCTGGTCCACGCCCATGTGTGTCCGATGCATGAGTTCCATGATCTCCCGCATGGCCCCCCGCGGAACGATACCCAGCTTGCGCCAATTCTCGAGGGTCTTCGGGGGAACTCTCTTGGCAAAGGGGATCTCACCCTCCACCTGGGTGTAGGTCCTTTCCAGCTCCACGTAAAGGTCCTTGGCGATGTCCGCGATCTCCCGGTCTTCGACCTCTATGCCCACGGAGACTGCGACCTGTTTCAGCTTTTCCGGGTCCTTGATCGAGTACTCCGGGATCTTTCCGGCCACCACCTCCCGGAAGAGATCCAGCATGGACATCCCGTGGTCCGTGTGGGCAGCTGCCCCACTGGCCACCATCCGGGCAAAATTCCGCGCACCGATGGTGTCGATAGTCGCCCCGCAAACCCCCTCCTTGGCATAGGGATCTTTGGACACGAGCCGGCAAGGACCCATGGAGCAATGCTTGCAGCATGCCGAGTCCGCTCCGATCGGGCAGGCCTTCATTTGCGTTGCCCGGTCAAAGGAGATGACCACTTTGTCGGCTCGGGCCTTTACCAGCATCTTCTCCGTTGCTTCGCAGCTGGTCAGATCCTTGGGATCTACGACTTTCTTCTCCGCCATTCCTTTTCTCCTCTCTTCTTATGGCAATCGGTTGTGTGTGCAGAACCCCGTCGAGGGCGCATTCCCAATGCGAACTGACACGGATTCCGTTCCTGGATGGGTAATTATCAAAGGTAAGCATCCTTTGGATGCAGGGTTCTATAGAAAGGTTCCGTGAGAAAAAGCCTTCCCAAATGAGACAAGATCTTGACGCCCTGCCCTCCTTCGGCCGCCCGATTCGAACGCTGATAACTGGCTGATCTGATTGACCAAAACGGCCTTTTTGGAAGAATGGCCCGGACTTTGCTGTAGTGTGGTGGTGTTCTGGTTTTGCGGGATCCGGCAACAGCGGTAGGAGCATGGAACATGGATCAGGATGCTGCCAAAGGGCCGTTTCACATTGGACGGTTGTGGAATGAATTGACGATCCTGAGAGGGGTGTTGATCGTTTCCTCGATTCTCTTCCTCGTTCTCGCCTTCTGTCCACCTTAGAATCCGACCGTTTCGAACATGTCTGCTCGGGAGAAATACAGGCCCATCTCCTTCACCTTCTCCCCGGTAATCCGTTCCCATGAGTCCGCATACAGGCGAACCTGGGGTGCGTATTTGTCGACCAGTGCATCCGGTTTGCCGCCCGGAACGCTGTCCGTCTTGTAGTCCACGATCACCCACCCGTCGGACTCCTCGAACACCAGATCGATCGACCCACGGACCAGGACCGGAACAGAGGCCTCGCGCTCCAACAGGATCTCAAAGGGAACTTCCGCGAGGCGCCTTTGGCTCGCCATGGCTCGCCGCCATATCTCTGCCTCCATCACGGAGTTCACCGTCTCCACTGCGATCTCCGCCAAATTCGCATCGAGCCCCTGTTCCACGAGTGCCGTTTGGGCGAGTCCCTGAAGATCTCCCTCCGGGTTCTCCGTGGCAACCCGCAGCAGCAGGTGGATGACCGTGCCCCATTCGACCCCGTGCTCTCCGTCCTCGGCAGGCTCGAGGCCGGAAGACACAGAACCTTCGGCGGGGGCCGTCCCGGTCTCTTCCGCTGTACCTTGCCCGGTGGATGCCAGGGCGTACTTCTTCGCAGGCTGCACGTCAAAGGTGGGCACCATAGCCTCGACCAACCGGTCTTCGAGCATGGCGCTCGCCTCGTTCACCTCGGCCTGGGCAAGGGGCGTCCTCGCTCCCGCCGGTGCTCGCTGAGGCCCGGGATCCGGAAGCAGGGCCTCCTCGGGCAGGTAGGAAGCAAAGGCCTTCCAGGGGTTCCTCCGGTTCGCTCCGCGGCTCGGGCGCTGCGTAACGATCATGGCCGAACCGGCCCGCGTGGCGGCCACGTACCGAAGGCGAAGCGCCTCGGCCTCGACAAAAGCCCTTTCCTTTTCCTGGAAATGCTCCCATCTTTCCGGGTGTGCGAGCAACGGAAATTGATATCCCCTCTTTCGGCCGTACACGGCCATGTACCCCAGAACCCGGTCCGCGGAGCGGTCGATGTGAAGCTGGACCCCGTGATCGTGCTCCCCGGAAGGGTCGGCAAGGAACACGACCGGCGCCTCCAGGCCCTTGACCTTGTGAAGGTTCATGATGCGCACGTGAGGCCCCTCTCCCGAACGGGCGGAAACCCCGTCGTGAGTCGCTTCCAGGTTCACGAGCTGCCCAAGGTGCCCAACGATTTGCTCGCTCGTCCACTTCTCGTTCTGCGCGGCCCGCAGGATCTCGATCGCTTTGGCCAGGCTTCCCACCTGTACGTCTCCTCCGGGGCGGCTGCCCGCAAGAGCCATCAGCCCGAGGTCGGCCGTGATCTTCTCGATGGCGGCCAAGTCCGGCATGCGCCTGAGCCAGCGCGCATATCGTCCCAGACGTTCGAAGGCGTCCTGGAGGGCCTCGGTATTGTCTTCCCCCAGACCGGCCGGGACCGCCTCCCGGAAAGAGAACACCCCTCCCATCTTCTTGAAGGCGTAGAGCGCTCGATCACTCACGCCGAACAGCTCGCTGCGGAGCACGGCCACGAGCGCCACCGGGTCGTCCGGCGAAACAACGGCCTTGAGGCACAGGTGCAGCAGCTTGAGTTCGCCCACCTCGTTAAGCGCCGTCCCTCCGCTCACCTTGTGCGGAATGCCGAGGTCCTGGAGCTTGCGCGCGTAAAGGCTCAGATACCTTCGCCTGAAGGTCACGATCAGGAAATCGCCGGGACCGGCCCCTTCGGGCTTGCCTTCCGCCAGCTCCCTCTCCGTCCGGGCCACGGTGATTCCAGCGTCGATGGCGTGTCGGATGGTGCGGGCGATGAAATCGGCCTCGTAGTCAACCGCCTCTTCCGTATTGCCGCAGCCCTCCGGGATGGACAACAGATAGGTCCCTTGGAGCCGACCCGTCCTGCCCCCCACACGGCCCGTCTCCAGCGACACATATGCGGGAGACGCGTCCGTATCTTCGGGAGGAAAGCGAAGGTTCGCTACCGAGGAATCGTCTGCAGGCGCGTCCTCAGGGGAAAACACATCATTGACCCATTCGATCACCGACCCGACAGTTCGGAAGTTCGTGGAGAGCTGCAGGACGATCCCTTCCTTTTCCGGCCCCTCCCCTCGACGAATTATCGTCTTCACTTCGTTGTAGGTCACGATGTCGGCCCGGCGGAAGCGGTAGATCGACTGCTTCGGGTCCCCCACGACGAACAGGGAACCGGGCCGGGGCGCGCACTTCCTCCACTCGGTCTCCTTTGGGTCCGTGGCGGTGAGCAACATCATCACCTCGGCCTGAACCGGGTCCGTGTCCTGGAACTCATCCACCAGGAGGAACTGGAAGCGATCACAGAAATACCGCCTCACATGCGGCTTATCCCGGAGAAGCCCCGCCGCCTTGATCAGCAGATCCTGAAAATTGAGGAGGCCTCGCTCTGTTCGCAGACGGTCGTAGATCTCCCGGGCCCGGAACATGATCGCCAGGACCGAGGGGTAGCAGTACTCGTACCAGGCGCAAAGGGCGGGCTGGACCACCTCTGCCCGGAACCGCTCCCATCGGGCCCCCTCCTGCCTGGCGTCGTCCCGGGTGAAACGGCCATCCCGCATCCATTCCTTCTGGATGGCCTTGCCGTTCTTGTCGAAGAGCGAGAGCACCTCGATGAGCCGACTCGCCTTACCCAGATCCCCATAGTGGGAGATAATCCTCGGCAAGCGCTTGAACTCGGGTATGAGGGCGTCGGTTCCTGACTCGGCAGGCAGGTCGGGCCCGAGGCGCCGCATGTGCGCCAAATATCGATGAAGCTCTTCGCGTGCATCGGTCAGGTCAGGCTCGTTCCTCCCCCCATCCGGCACGGGCCATTCTTCCACGTCCGGGAAGTCGGCGAACCGCATGAAGGTGTCCTCGAGATCTTCCAGCCTGAGACCCAGACGGTCCAAACCTTCCTGCAGCCCGTCCACATCTTCGAGCAGCAGCCCGGCTGCGAACTCGTCCCAGGCCTCTGTACGAAGCCGATGGTCCACATCCTCGTCGATCTCCTCAAAAGCGAGGTCCACTTTTGCCTCGACCGGCCGTTCCCGCAGAAGTCGGGCACAGAAGGAGTGGATCGTACCGATGAAACCCTGCTCGATGTTGGCCAGGGCACGCTCCAGCCTTTCTCTCTCGCTTCCGTCTGTTTCGCGGACCGCCCTTTCCAGCCTGATCTGGAACCGCCCCCGCAGTTCGGCAGCCGCTTTGCGGGTAAACGTCACCGCAGCCAGGTTGCGGATGCTCCCGCACTTCCCCCGGGCAAGCAGCGCGACCATGCGTTCTACGATGCTCGTTGTCTTGCCCGTCCCGGCGGCCGCTTCCACGAGCATGTTCCTCGCCAGATCGTCCACGATCCGGTCTCGCTCAACCTGGTCGGGAGGGACGAAACCGCCCCTATCCTTCCTGCTCATAGCCCCTCAGCCTCCGGAACGGCCCGAGGGCCTCGTTCTCCGTGTTCCCGGTCTTGCGTGTGGTCGCTTCTGCGGTGGCACCCGCCTCCCCAAAGGCGTCCACGTAATCGCTAAAGCGCGCATCGTCCGGATCGTCCGTAAACGGGAAAGCTCCGGATGCGATCATCTCGCAGAGGAACCCCATGACCCTTGTCCCACCCTCGAGTTCCGTTGCCTCCCACTGAACCCGCTCTCCATGCTCACGGAAGGTTGGAAAGAAATAGCCGAACCGGACGGCAGCCGCGTCGGGCGAAACCGTTTCCTTAAGTCGTGCCTCGGTCAGGCGCAGGTACAGCGCATTCTGGACGAGCCGTCCCTGGCGAAAGGGATCCCCCGTCTTCCCGGCCTTGTCTTTCCTGTACCTCCAACTGCTTCCTGTCTTGTAGTCCCAAAGGGAATACCGCGTCCCGTCTGAATTCGGCACCTCGTCCACGCGGTCGATCCGTCCCCGGACGCGAACGACCCTGTTGCCGCCCAACTTCAGGTCTACCGGCTCGAGCGTGTCCAGGGGGGTGCCTTTTCCTTCCGGCAGCAATCCCACCGAGGCTTCGAAACAGAAGGGCCTGCTCTGCTTGCAAAATTCCTCTTCTTCCTGAAGAAAGACCCGGCAGGCCTGTCGCAATTCGGTGATTTCCCGCTCGATCACGTTCCGGTTCGGCGCCGGCTTCACGTCTTTCCAGCGATCGATCTCCTCCTCGAGGATCTCGGATAGGATTCCCCCGTGCTCCGCAACGTTGGGCAACAGGCCCTGTTCGCGCAGACGGCTCATGAACCTTCGGAACGCCGCATGCAGGAGTTGCCCCCGTTCGGCCGGTTCGAGCCAGATCCTCGGATCGACCCGGATTTCGTCGGGTGGCCGGATCCCCAGGCCGTACCGGAAGAAATACTCCAACGGGCAGGAGCCCATCGTCTCCAGGGCACTCGCGGACAGGACCGGACCGCCGGGCCTCGCCGGATCCAGATCCAGACCCGCCTCAGGAACATGACCGTCATACTCGGTGAACCGGTCGCTCTCCCGCGCCTCACGCGCCACGAATCCCCGCCCCAGATGGGGAAAGCTGCGGGCGATCACCGTCTTCGGGTCCTCTACCCCCGGCCCGGCGCACATCCACCAGACCCACGACTCTGTCAGGTCGAGGCAGCGGTCCAGATTGTCCGGCGCAAAGGAGGCAGGATCCGGGAGCCAGCGGGTCAGGTCGTCCTGGTCACCCTCCGGGTTTCCGGAGAGGATCCGAAAGGCGGCCAGCACCATGGGGCTCGGAAACAGGTCCCGGTCGTCTTCGAGGCTCCGGCAGCAGTAGCTCAGCGTAATCTTGCCGCGGAGCCGGGCCAGCAACCTTGCGAAGCCCTGGACCGTCCCGGCCAACCGGCTCCCCGCGGTAGGCAGGTCGTCCGATACCCGGATTCGCTCCCCGTCGAGCAGGAGCGGGTCCTGCAGGCCCGCGCCCGGGAACCGGCTGTCATCCAGCCCCACAATGAATGTGTGTTTCCGTCCGGAGTGGCCGCCGCCGTGGACAGAAGCCACGTGGAGGCGCCCGGGCCGCGGCCCTTCTCCACGCACCGGAGTGCACAGACACAGATCGGTCAGCCACTTCCAGATATCCAACCCGTTCACGTCCTCATCACCCAGGCAAGCGGCAAGCTCTCCGATCCTCTCGGAAAGCCTCACGCGAACGTATTCGTCGAACCGGTTGGTGTGCCGGGCGTGCCTTTCCAGGAACGCGCGGGCCGTCTCTAGCAGATCCCTCTGCCCGACCGCCCTTTCATGTGCGTGTGAGAGAAGACCCAGGACAAGCCGGCGGATCGCCCCGAGGCCCTGGATGCGACGAGCCAGGCGTGACGGCTCGTCGCCCTCCTCTTCGCCTTCCTCGTCAACCCGTACGCCCGAGGCCCTGTTCCTCTCGACCGCGTTTATCGCACCGTCGATCTTCGACAGATATCGTCCGCGTCCGCTGCCGATCGGGACAGACCGGAGCAGGCCGCCCAGGTCGGCAAAGCTCAGACCCTCTCTCTCAGCCTCCTCGATTCGCAGGAGGCCGTCCTGGACCATGCGCGTCAGGACGGATTGGAGATAGCCCCCACGGACCCAGGACAGCCATCCCAGAAGGGCACGCGCCGGACGGCCGTAACGGGCCGGGATGCCCTCGGCAAACGTTGCGGGGATCGACTCCCCGGTGTCATCGTCGGTGAGCCGGCAGGCCGTCTCATAGATGAGGGGAAGGTATGTGGCCCCATCCGTGTGCAGGATCTCCACCTCGTCGAAGGGGGTCCCGCCTTCGACACAGCGCCGCAGCACCTCGCGCACCTCGTTCGCCTCTCCCACGGCGCGAAAGATCACGGCCGTTCCATCCGACCCTGCCGCCGGGGCCTCGGCCGGCCGGGAGATCCAGCGAAGCAGCGCACGGTCACAGGGCTCGTCCTCGGCGTGCGTTCCGGGCTCGTCCACAGGGAGGTACATCCGCTGCTCCTGCGGAATGTGTTCCAGGAAGGCCTTTTCCAGACGACGCAGTTCCTCGGCCAGGTCTTCCGGGACCAGGACCAGCGTATCTTTGGGGAGCGCTCCCGGGTCGCTCTTCAAGGTCTCTGCGGCCATGCGGAGCAGTTCGGCATCGTCCACGACCCTTTCCGACTCGAGAGCCTTCTCGAATTCCAGGAGGAGTTGCCTGATTTCCTCCCCCTTCCTCTTCACCTCGAAAGCGCCGGCCTTGATGTTGGGACTTCGCAAGCCTGCAAGCCGCAAATCGCGGATTGCCTGCACCAGGGTCCTGGTCAGCCCGGGGCTCGGCTCCAGGCCGGTCGTGTATCCGCCCCCTGCTGCCCTCAGGAGTCCGAACACGCGATCGACCAGCACCTCGCCCTCCACACCGCCAAGGAAGGTCAGGCCCTTTCGAGCCATCTCGCCAGCGGCCAGATCGAGGACCACTTGCCGGAGCGTCTTCACCCGTACGTTCAATAGGGGCTGTCCCGAACGACCGAGTCGAGCCACTGGAACCCGACACGACGCGACGGGGCGAGCAGCCACTTTTCCTCCAGGACGCGCTCTCTGCAGACGTCGCGCAGGGCTGTGGTGAGACTGTTCAGGTCTTTCTCGACCATTGCTTGGTGTCCTTGCTTTCCAGGCGTGAACGCACACGGACACTCTACTATCGGAGTGGCTTGCTACTCAAGCGTTGCACCCCACGCGAGCCCCTGGATTCCCGCTTTCGCGGGAATGACGGCTTTCGCGGGCAATGACGGCAGCTTCGGATTGCAGGTTGATTTTGCCGTCAAGAGGACAGAAGATGGTTCCCGTTCAGATTCCGGAGGGGCAGAAATGCAGATCAAAGCACACAGCAACGGCAGCGTGGCGTCAAACGGGATTCGGATCTACTACGAGGCCTTTGGCGACCCGAAGGACCCGACGGCCCTGCTCATCATCGGGATGGATGAACAGTGCACCGCATGGCTCCCGTACATCTACGAACCGATCGTGGAGGCCGGTTTTCATGTCGCCCGGTTCGACAATCGGGACTGCGGCCTTTCCGAATGGATCACCGATTGGGACGAGAACCACCCATACAGCCTTGAGGACATGGCACGGGACGCCGTAGGCCTGCTCGATGCCCTGGGGATTCAGGAGGCGCACATCGTGGGCGCCTCCATGGGCGGGATGATCGCTCAGAGGATTGCCATCAGCCACCCGGATCGTACGCGCACCCTCACCTCCATCGCTTCCTCCGCCCATCCCCTCGATTCGGACCCAGAGGTGCAACCTTCGATCGATGTGGCAAGGTTCCAGGGAATCCACGAGCAGCTGGTCGCCAGGTTTCCTAACCACGTGACCGTGACTGAGGAGACGATCGAGTTCCGCCTGGGTGCGGCCCGGGCCTTTGCAGGCAGCCGGTTCCCCTTTGACGAGGCGTTCCAGAGGGAGGTGATGACCTCGAACATTCTCGACCGCAAGGGTTTCAATCCCGTGGCACAGGCACGTCAGCTGGCCGCGGTCCTCGCTTCCGGCTCTCGACTCGAAGAACTGGGGCGGGTCTCCGCTCCCGCACTCATTCTTCACGGCACCGAGGATCCCCTCGTACCCCCCGGTCACGGCGCCAAGTGCGCCGCCCACATCCCGGGCGCAAGGCTCGTCTGGATGGAAGGCGTCGGTCACGAACTGCCGACCGGCATCATGGAGCTGGTGCACAGGGAATTGCTCGATCTCTTCCGGAGCCCTTAGAGGATTACATGGCGAGCCCGAACCGCAGGCCCACGGCCAGGGCATCCGGATTCGTCGTTCCCCCGGGGTTGATGATGTACTGCAGATCAGGCTCGAGAAACAGGCATCCGAACAACCAAACCACGTAGAAGGCCTCGACGATCGTCTCGGTGTCCTTCTCAAGATTTGCTTCGTCGCTGAACCTCACGTGGAAGACGCCCAGGCCGGCAACATCCTCATCTCGACGCGGGATCATCCCTGCCCAGCGGACGCCGCCGCCTATATAATGTTCGGCAGCACTTCGATCCGGGGGGGCCCACCCGTACTGGCCGAACACCCGGATCCCTTGTGCGTCTTCACCGTCCTCCGGGCGCTCCCTCCAGAGTTCATGGTCCCACGTCAGGTACCAACCGTAAGCCTCCCCATGGGTTTCCGAGTCTGGGTCGTTTTCGTCGGGCAAGTCCACGTCGGTCCCGTTGAACCAGCCCCCTGCCCGGATGTGTCCATGCATACCGCCCAGCAACCCGTAGTGGAAGGCGGGCTCAACCATGATCATCGGGCCGGCAAGATCGAGAAAGGCCCCCTTGAACGACCGACTTCCATCCGGATCGCCGTTGTAGGCGCCCAGATTCACGGAGAACCATGAAACGGGTGCTATTCCCAAGGCTACACCCAAATCCTGGTCCGGATAACTGGGCAGGGGGATCGTCGGGCTGAATCCGGCCGATGAGTTGATGAACTCCCCGCCGAATTCGACCCCGGCGAAGTCCGCATTCGCTTCTTGTTTTCCGACCTTTATCCATAACCGATCGTCAAAAAAGGATTGCCGGTACCAGAACTCGGAGACTTGCGTGAAGCTGAGGGCGTCCATGTTCGAGAGGACCTGGAAATCCCCGACATATTCCCCGGTAATCCCCTCTCCGTGTTTGTGCTGGAACAGGAAGAAGAGATAGCCCCCTGTCCACAGGCCGGCAGATTCCGTAGAAAACTCCAGCGCCAGATCGAGAAGCCCCTGGTAGACGCCTCCGCGGGTGGTCTGGATTCCGCCCCGGGTGTTCCAGAAGACCTCACCGTAGTAGTCGAGATAAAAACGCAGGCCATGGTCCTCCAGCCACGTGCGGCCACCGCTCCAGTCTCCTGTTGCATAGGGACTCCGCAGGTTGGGCGGCCAGGCGAGGAGGCCCGGGTCTGTGGCCTCCTCAAGCTGAGGATTCTCTGTTTGGGCCTGGGTTGTCTGGCCAAGCGCAACCGTCATCAGACCGGGAATCACAGCGACTGAAAGTATCGCGGCCAGAGCCATTCCCATCATCCAGCCGGCACATCTCATGTCTGTGCTCCTTACAGGGGATCGCATATTCAGAAACTGTAACGCACGTCCAGGAAGAGCCGGTCGTTTTGCGAGACGTCCCGGAACCTCCCCTTGTCACCGGATTGGTAAAAGACCACACCACCCGTAACCGAAACCGCATCCGTTATATCGTATTCAGCCGCCAGCCGCTCAAAGGCGCCGTCCTCCGCCTTGATGCCGAAGGTGGTAGCCACCAGAAACAAGGTCAGGGTATCGTTCAACAATTCTTTCACGATCCGAAAAGACCATTGAAACTCGTCTTCACTTAATTCATCCCCTGGGAGTTCCAACAACGGGTCGTAGTCGAAAATGTGCCGGTTGGCTGCCTCGAGGCTGATGATGGTTTCACGGAAGCCGGTGTATTCGACGCCACCGCCCAGATCGAGCCGGAAATAGTCCACACCGGGTGTATTGGTGTATTCCAACCCTTCGAACAGGGCAAGTTCGCCTTTCAGCAACCAGTTGCCGATCGCGACGTTGCCCGCTGTTCCGAGCATGTGGACACGGGCGTGTTTGCGCACTCGTTGCTCCGGTGGTCCCGGAGAGACAAGAACCATGTGCGCCTGATCGTTGTAAACATAAGCCCAGTAGAAGCCGAGGTCCCAGCCGCTGAACGTTCCCACCAGAGCGGCAGCCCATTCGGCATCATCGAATTCGAAACCGTTCTCCGGCTCCTCTGCCGGAGGCATCGGAACCGGGAAGGGGTAGAAATCGCTGCCGAACACGGGTCGCATGCTAAAGCGGATCTCAGGGATCCACATGCCGCTCAGGTCCCAGTTGCCGAAAAAATAGTCTAATTTGAGCATGGTCACCGGAAGGCGCAGGTCGTCCAGGTCGGTGAGCCCCGGAAGCCTGAAGTCCAGGGGATTCAGGACGTCGGTCACCCGGAGGTTGAACAAGGGCCCCCAGACCACGATCTGGCGACCGATCTTCATGTCGAGCTTTTTCGTCAGGCTGCCCTGAACAAAGGTGTCCAGAATCTCCAATTCCTTCTCGTAATCGTCCAGAACCGCATCCGTATAGTCATCCCGGCCGCGCAGCACATACACCAGATCATAGAAACCCCGGACGCTCGCCTGGGCCTGCCAGGAAGGGGAGAACTTCTTCTTCAAAGTCAGCTCGAATCCGGGCCTCACCATGGAGAACCCACACCATGGGGGTGAAGCATCAGGGGAGATATTGTACGTGGTCTTGAATGTAATCTCCCCATCGAGACTCCAGGTGGAGGGCTCTTCTTCCTCGACTCCTTCCTGGACGCTATCTTCATCCGTGTCTTCCTCGAACCCCCCCAGAAATTCGTCTCCTTCCCCCGTGCCCGTTCCCACTTCTTCGAGGGTCTCCTCCTCAAATCCACCGAACCAGTCATCTATCTCCTCATCGGTACGATCCGGATCCTTTGCTTCGTTCACTTGAGCCACCGCGGCCTCCCCGAAGAAGACGCAGGCGCCCAAAGCAATGATCAACAGGAATGCTACAGAGGCGTATTGGTTCATTCTTCCCGAGAGCTCTACAGCCCTTTTTCCATCCGCCGGATGGTGAACATGTCGAAATCCAGGTTCTCGTTGTACTTCACATTCTCCAGCGTCAAAATCGTCTTGTGAACCGTCGTCTTCCCTTTCTTCTTGGTCACCAGGGTATCGGTTGCCACCCAAATGCCGTCGATCTTCTCGATCTTCCGCAGGTCCACATACTTCAAATAGCCGCCGTCCTTGTCCCATCGGATGGCCCGCACGACCATGTCGATGTCTTGCTGAACGAAAAGGAGGGATTTTTCATACCCTGTCTCATCGATCACGTCTTTCGATCGCGGGACCGACCAGATCACCCACACCTTCTTGTCTCTCACTTCCCCTTCCTTGCCCTTCTCATAAAAGCTGAAGTCATACTCCTCCAGATCGATGGAAGTCATATCCGAGTAGTTCAGATCTGACCCCATGAAGCTGCCGCTCTTGTCGGTCGTTGCGATCCGCTTGCTCTTTCGCAAGGCCGGCAGGTACAGCCACTGGTCATCGTCTTTGTCCGATGCATCGTAATCATACGTCAGGAACGCCGTGTCCTTCACGTCCGCCGGATGCACGAAGAACATCAGCCGGTACTTGTCTTCGCCCTTGTCCTTCGTGAACTTCGAGATTTTCCGAACCCTCTCCTGATTCTTCTTGTCGATCAGGATCATTTTCATGTCCGCCGTCTGGTTGTCTCCCTCATCCCTGGCATCCACCCTCTCCATGATGGCTCGCGCCTCCGCATCGTCCGCGAAAAGCGAGGGGGCAGACATCGCGCTGTATGCAGCAAGAATGAGAAAGAGGACAAAACACTTATTCCCGTTCAGCCGTTTCATCATTTTCCTCCCTGTTTTCTGTTCACCACAACCATGAGCGCCGGTGAAATGAAGTAGTCGGCGAGAAGTGCGAGCACGATCGCCGTGCCCGTAAGGAGACCGAAGTTTGAAACATTGTTCATTTCAGCGAAGCCAAAGATGAAGAACCCGATCGCCAGAACGCAGGATGTAACCAACATGGCTCGACCTGCCGTATGCAGCGTCTCGTAGACGGCCAGTTTTGCATCCCCACTTTGTTCGAAGTACCTTCTGAAGTTGTGCATGAAGTGAATCGTGTCATCCACTGCGAGACCGATAGCGATGTTGGCCACCAACATGGTGAAAAGGTTCAATTCGATCTGAAAAAGCCCCATGATTCCCAGCGTGATGACGATGGGCGCAAGATTCGGAATCATGCTGAGAAATCCGATTCTGAGTTTTCCAATCAGAAGTACCATGAAGAACGTAATGACAACCAACGCATATATATAGCTTGTGATCATACTGTTCGCAGCATTGACTTTCGTTCGGAACATGATTTCGCCCATACCTGTGATGGTGACCTGCACATCCGGGTATGTCTTTTCGAAGTGCTCCCGTATGGTCTCGAGAAACCTCGTGTAGGCAACCGCGTCTTCGAAGGGGATTTTCATCACAAGGTTCGCTTTCGAAAACTGGCTGTCAACGAAATCCTCCATGTCGTCGGACCCGCTGTTTTCGAACAGAAGGAATTCCTGCGCGATCAGGTCTTCGTCTTCCGGGATTCCGTAGAAGGCGTCACTGTTTTCGTTCAGCGCCTTGTTGCTCTCCTTGAGAATCGTGGTAATCGACCATGCCTTCCCGACGAAGATCGCGTCCACCTCCAGCGTCTCGAGATAGGCGCACGTCTCATCGATTCGCTTCAGTAGATTCGGATCGTATAGGCCGTTCACCTTTCCGGTATCAATGATCGCAGATATGTTGACTGTGCCGCGCATTTCCTCGTTGATTTTCTCGGTGGCTATACGTATGGGATTGTCTTCCTGAAACCATCTCAGCACATCGTGCGAAAAGTTGATCTTCGGTATGTAGAAGATCGAGACAGCAATGAGGATGAAAGACACAGCCAGGATGAAAATGGAGTGCTCTGTGGAGAATCTCGCAACGCCGGCAAGCAGCCTGTCCATCGCTCTGTTCTCGACTTCTTTTCCCTTCGCACCGAACGTTTTCACGGGCAGAATCGCAAGCAGTGCGGGTACCAGGATGATCGAATAGACCATGGCCAGCAGAATTCCGACCCCTCCGAAAAGGCCCAGGTCTGCTATGGGCGCCACGCCTGAAGTAGAGATGGAGAAGAGCCCGGCCGCAGTGGTGACTGCCGTCAAGACGATCGCGAGTCCCGAGTGGCCGAGTGAATATACGATTGCCTCCTCTTTGTCGTCACCCTTTCGGAAATGCTGGTAGAACATCGACAGGAGATGAACGGAATAGCCAACGCTCACCGCGAGAAGCAGGGAGGGAAGGATCTGGGTGGGGAGTTTTATGGGGGCTCCGAAGGCGGCCATGATGCTGAAGGTGGAAAGGAAGGAAAGAATGATAATCACAAGCGGAAGCACCACCCCGGAAACCCTTCGAAACATGATAAACAGGAACAGGATGATCGCGATCAATGCAAATTTCACGAACGTCTGCATATCGTGCTTCATCGATTTTTTCTGGAAGTATGAAATCGATGCAGAGCCTGTAATGAACACTTCAAAATCAGCCGCATCGTATTTGTCTGCAATTTTGTATACCGCGTGAACGGCCTCGCTGTTCTCCTGGGTCGTCAGGAAGGGTCTTTCCTCCAGGTCCGATTGATCTACTGTTTCCTCGAGGCCTTCTTCAAATCCCTCCATCAGGTCGAGTTCGTTGCCGATGGAGGAGTAAGTCTGGGTCTTTATGATGATCGTGGCAATGGTGTTGTTTTCAGAGAGCAGGATATTCTTGTACATCGGGTTTGCCAATGCACGCTTTCTTACTCTTGCAAGATCCTCATCCGTTTCTGGCCATTCTTCAAGAAGATCCTCGACGACAAGCACGTCACCTTCTCCGTGCGTATCACGTGCGTTGATGAGACTCGTTATTTCATCTACGTAAGGAACCTTCTCTTCCAGATCATCATGAAAGGCCCTGAGCTTATCGAGAAAACTCCTGTCGAATACGTTCGGTGTGCTGACCGCGATCAGGATCAACTCGTCCCTGCCGAACTGATCGCGAAAAGCGTTGTAGTCGATCAAGCTCTGATCATCTTCGTGCAGAAAACCCTCATTGGACATATCAAAGGTCAGTTTTGGAAGTTGAGAGAGAATGCCCGCGATCAGAAAGAGCATGACAATGAGCGTTTTGTATTTGTTCTCGTAGATCCAATGTCCCAGGATTTCGAACCACTGCTCTATCCGATTCCTGATCGTGGTCATCCTAAATCTCCTTGTCTTCCATTCTCACGTTTATCGACCTTGAAAACATACAGGATCGGATCTTCTGTGTCCTTGACATGGATCAAGAAATAGTCCTATGCGTTTGATAGGGTATTGCCTACAGGAGTTTGCGGGGTCGTTTAGTAGTTCGAGAAGTCGACGATGAAGGCAATGTAAATAAACGGTACCAGAGCACCGCAAAGCGTCAACCATCCACCCATGCCTGACAAGCCGTTTTTCCCTTTGCGCACTACCAAGCCTGTAATCGCCAAAATGATCAAGCCTATGCAATACAGGTCAGCAAAATATGTCCAATACTTGATCGGATTGTAGTGTAAGAAGTTGACGCCAAAAAAGAATGGCTTCCTTATCACTCTTTCCAATACGCCCTTGCTTGTGCTGGTATTGACAGTGATCGATCCCGCCTTTGTGAAGATTTTGACTGTAGTCCTGTCCGGGTAATAATGGCTCTTGTAATCGTATTTCCCCATTAAATGACCAAATACAGAACGAACACCCGCTTCATCGAGGGTGGTCAAATTCTCTTCCGTATCAATACTTATTTCTTTTGGCAGCACAATATAACTGGGGTCCCAGTCATGTATGTGATTCAAGGCAAGGCCTGAGAATGCATAGACAATCGTCATTCCGAAGAAGAAATAACCCAAATATCTGTGCAAAGCATTGTTAATCGTCCTTGCTTTCATAGTTATTCCTCTACAATATGATTATCTCCCTTCCTTCCGTATTCGCCTGTATCGATTGCTCTCAATATAATAGTTTTG
>RCNG010000614.1_pt1 | contig 16480 bp, 15 predicted proteins | sample 2041371 | NCBI WGS metagenome assembly RCNG01 (sample SAMN09708227, study PRJNA481090) | Marine sediment metagenome, whole genome shotgun sequencing project. | biome: marine sediment; feature: ocean; material: sediment; isolation source: Sewage treatment plant 1 marine sediment (STP1) ... | reverse complement strand
TCCGACGGGCAGCATCCTCAGCCCGGCCGCGGGAGAGACCATCGTAGATATGACCAGCATCTCCGTCAGTGCCACCGCCGCCGGGACCGTGGAGGAAGTTCAGGTCCTGGCCTGGTACGAGGGAGCGGATATCGATAACGATGGGGTATTCGCCGAGTGGCAGCGCGAGTATCACCGAGGCCATTACGAGACGTCGCTCGCGATCGGGGGAATCGTGGGTTCGGCGAGTGCCGCGCCCTGGGATTTCAACTGGGACGTGGGTTGGATTCCCGACCAGCAACCGGGGGCGGTCAAGCTGCAGGCCCGGATCCTGGATGATACCGGTTTGTGGTACGTCACCGACTTCGTGGAAAACCTGTCGCTGTCTCACAGTGACGGCGTGGTGAAGATGTATTCCATGGACAATGTCCCGCCCGACTTCTGGGTGCGGGCTGGCAACTCCAATTCGGCGGAATTCACCATCCCGGCCGAAGACGATCTTCTGACAGCGACCGAAGCCCGCATGATGGTGGCCACCTGGAACGGGTCCGACACAGGTGTGATCGACATCAACGGCCTGTGGCAGACGAGCAATATCGGGACCAGTCACTTCTACGCGATGGATACTTTTACGTTGCCGATGGCGGCGCTAGTCCAGGAGATCAACACGGTCACCATTTCGGCAACCACGATGGAACATGGCATGGAAGTGCTGTGGCCCGGGCCGATGTTCTTCGTGCGGTATGGTGCGGGCGCCCCGGCACCCCCGCCGGTGCAGGCCGGCGGCGACATTGACGCGGATGGCCAGGTGGACCTGGCCGACGCGCAGCTTGCTCTCGAGTACGCCGTGGGGGCCATCACCCTGACCCCCGGCCAGGTGGCGGCCGGCGATCTTTCCGGTGACGGACGGCTCGACCCCTGGGACGCCGCGCTCATCAGTGGAGCGGTGTCCGACAAGACCGATCCCCTGGAACCCTCCGTGATCTGGGGTGAGGCCGACGGCCGCTATGGCCGTCTGACCCTGCCTTTGCAGACTGTGGTTGAAGGCCGACCCGTGCAATCGGTGTGGATCGAGGTGACGGCGCCGGGCCTCGAAAGCCTGGTGGCCGACCTCACCTCGGACCTGGCGGAAAATGGACTCTTCGAGTGGAATACCGAAGGCGACAAGCTGCGTATCGCCTATGCGGGGGCTAAACCACTTGAGCTGCCGGAGCGTCTCCTGGAGATCGTGATGAACACGTCCGGCGGCGAAAGCGGTGGACGGGTGCAGGCGACCATGTCGCTCGACGGAGGGAAATCCCGGGACCTCGAGGAGATCGACCTGGCCAGTGTGCCGACGCGTTTCCACCTGGGGGACAACTACCCCAATCCATTCAATCCGGCCACGAAAATCGCCTTCGATCTGCCGGTGTCCGGCCGGGTCCAGCTACGCATCTACGATGTCCGCGGCAGTGTCGTGCGCACCCTGGTTTCCGGGGTGATGCCCTTCGGCAGCCACACCGTCACCTGGGCAGGGACCGACGACCGGGACCGCCCGGTGCCCAGCGGGGTCTATTTCTACCGGATCGAAGCTGCGGACTTCACGGCGACCCACAAGATGATGCTGGTGAAATAGCATTCATGATGGTAAAATCCATCTTTAAATCCTGGTATTTAAATTATAGTAGGAAAAAACTAACATAGTGGTTGGGATTTTCGATTGATTTGTTTAACTTATTAATGTCTAATAAAACCATCTCTAATGGCGATAATAATAGTAATAAACAGGAAAGGCATCATTGTGGCCATTTACGGAATGAGTGACCAAGCCATCCTCGAAGAGATCGGCGCCCGTCTGAAACGGCGACGGCTGAACCGCAACCTGACCCAGCAGGAAGTGGCCGACCAGGCCGGGCTGACCCGCACCACCATCGGGGAGTTCGAGCGGGGGGCCTCGAGCACCACGCTGACCTTGATCCGGATCCTGCGGGTGCTAGGCGCCTTGGACGAACTGGAAACCTTCCTTCCGGACGTCGGGCCCAGCCCCCTGCAACTGGCCAAACTCCAGGGCCGGCAGCGGCAACGGGCGTCCAAGAAAACTCCGGAGAACGACCCCGGCCGAGAGGATCCCGAATGGTAGACAAGGTCGACACCGCCCTGATCAAGGCCTGGGGCCGGCTGGTCGGCGCGGTGGCCTGGGACGGAGCGCGGCAGCTGGCCACCTTCGAATTCGATCCCGATTGGCTGGACGCGGGTCTGGACCTGGCCCCACTGAAGATGCCCTGGGCCACGGCGCGGCGCTCCCAGGTCCGGCTCAGTTTTCCGGGCCTGTCGTTTGAAACCTACCGCGGTCTGCCTGGCCTGCTGGCCGACGCGCTGCCGGACCAGTTCGGCAACAGCATCATCGACGCCTGGCTGGCTCGCCGGGGCCGCACCGCGGAGAGCTTCAGTCCGGTGGAACGCCTCTGCTACACCGGACGGCGGGCCATGGGCGCGTTGGAATTCGAGCCGGCGGTGGTGGGCGCCCTCGACCAATCGGTTCCCGTGGATGTGGGAGAGCTGGTGGTGCTGGCCCGGACCATGATGGACAGCCGCGCCGAACTGCAGGCCAATCTGGTGACGGATCCGGCCGACGCCCTGCTGGACATCATCCGTGTCGGCACCTCGGCGGGCGGCGGCCGGCCCAAGGCGGTCATCGCGGTGAACGACGCCACCGGCGAAGTGCGCTCGGGCCAGGTGGAGGCGCCCCCGGGATTCCGGCACTGGATCCTTAAATTCGACGGGGTTCGCGACAGCCAGCTGGGTGATCCCGCGGGGTATGGGCGCATTGAATACGCCTACCACCTGATGGCCACCGCTTGCGGCATCGAAATGACCCCCTGTCGTCTGCTGGAGGAAAGCGACCGCGCGCATTTCATGACGCGCCGGTTCGACCGGCCCGACGATCATCACAAGCTGCACCTGCAGTCGTTGTGCGCGGTGGCCCACTTCGATTTCAACGCACCCGGGTCATATTCCTACGAACAGGCCTTTCAGGTCATGCGTGAGTTGCGCCTGCCCTACCCCGAAACGGAGCAGCAGTTCCGCCGCACGGTGTTCAACATCGTGGCCCGCAACCAGGACGACCATACCAAGAACATCGCCTTCCTGATGGATTCCGACGGACAGTGGCAACTGTCGCCGGCATTCGACGTGACCTACGCCTACAATCCCGCAGGGGACTGGACCAGCCGCCACCAGATGACCCTGGCGGGCAAGCGGGAGGGGTTCACGCGGGAGGATTTGCTGGCGGTGGGCCGGGAGGTGGGGATCAAGAAAAGTGCAGACATCATCGCCGAGGTCACCGAGGCCGTTGGGCGGTGGCAGGAGTTTGCGGAGGCTGCGGGGGTGCCCGGGGACAAGGCGGCCGCGATCGGCAGGACGCACCGGTTTTTTTAAGCCCGCGGGCTACTTGACCTTCCAGGCCAGGGGCCGACCCGCGCCCATCGGCACCACGGTTGAATTTCCCGATCCGTAGGCTTCCGGCACGCTCCATTCCTCTTTGACCAGAGTGATTTTTCCCGCGTTCGGCTCCCGCCCGTAGAAGGCCGGTCCGTGCTGGCTGGCGAATCTTTCCAGCTTGTCCAGGGCGCCAGCTTCCTCGAAGGCGGCGGCATAGAGTTCGATCGCGGCGTGGGCCGTATAGATGCCAGCGCAGCCGCAGCCCGACTCCTTGGCGCTGCGCGCATGGGGGGCGCTGTCGGTGCCTAGAAAGAACCTGTCGCTGCCGCCGGTGGCCGCGGCGACCAGCGCTTCCCGGTGTTTTTCACGCTTCAGGACCGGCAGGCAGTAGGCGTGGGGGTTCAGTCCGCCGACGAAGATCGCGTTGCGGTTGAGCAGCAGGTGGTGGGCGGTGATCGTGCCGGCCACGTTGGGACCGCCGGCCTGGACGAAGTCGACGCCCTGGGCGGTGGTGACGTGTTCGAGCACGACTTTCAACCCGGCGAAGCGTGCCACCACCGGCGCCAGTTGCCGGTCGATGAACACGGCTTCCCGGTCGAAGACGTCGATGTCGGGATCGGTGACCTCTCCGTGCACCAGCAAGGGCAGGCCCAGCTCCGCCATGGTTTCCAGGGCGTCCGTGACGTTGGCCAGGTCGGTTACGCCGGCGTCCGCGTTGGTCGTCGCGCCGGCGGGATAGAGCTTCAACGCATGAACAAAACCCGAATCCCTGGCCCTTCGGATCTCCTCGGGCGGCGTGTTGTCGGTCAGGTACAGGGTCATCAGCGGTTCAAAATTCGACCCGGCCGGGAGGGCGGCCAGGATGCGCTCCCGATAGGCCAGGGCCTGCGCCGTGGTCGTGACCGGGGGAACCAGGTTGGGCATGATGATCGCGCGTGCGAACTGCCGGGCGGTGTGGGGGGCGACCGAGGCCAGGATGTCGCCGTCACGCAGGTGAAGGTGCCAGTCGTCGGGCCTTGTGATGGTCAGTTCCATGGCTGGGGCGCTCCGTTGAAGTGAGGCGAAAGGCCCGCGGGGCCCCTCGAAGTGGCGGGACCAATATAGACCCATCCGGGCGTTGCGAAATAACCCTATTTTTCCCAGTCCAGCTTCACGGCCCGCAGGGTCTGGCCGGCTTGGGCGCCGTCGGCTTCGGCGGGGATCTCCACCAGGACATCGGCTAGCGCCATGCCACTGAGCATGTGCGACCCCTGGCCCGTGACCAGCGTGGCGTTCATGTCGTCGCCGTCGAGTTCGAGCTGTCCCCGCAGCCAACCCAGGCGGCCGGGCTTCTGGCGGGTCGGTTGCCGGAGCCGGACCGGCAGGACGAGGACTTCGTCTTCGGGGGCTCCCATCATCTTCAGCACCGCCGGTTTGACCAGCTGGTGGAACGACACCAGGGCCGACACCGGGTTGCCGGGCAGGCCGAACACGGGCGCCCGTCCCGGCGCCAGGCCGAAGAGATTGGGTTTGCCCGGCTTGATGGCGACCTTCATGAACAAGTCGCGAACCCCGAGGTTGCGGCGGGCGTCGTGCACGAAATCGTAGTCGCCGACCGAGGCGCCGCCGACGGTGATCACCAGGTCGGATTTTTCCAGACCGGCTTTCATGGCGCGGGTCAGGAGGGCCAGGCTGTCCTTCACCCGCCGGTGGCGGACCTGGACCAGACCCAGCGCTTTGAGAGCGGCAACCACAGCGGGCCCGTTGGAGTCGGGGATCTGGCCGGGCCCCGGCCGGGTGCCCGGCGGGACGAGTTCGTCACCCATGGTGATGACGGTCACCGAAGGTCGGCGCCGGATCGCAGCGGTGTCCCGGCCCAGCATCACCAGCATGCCGATCACCGGCGGCGTGACCCGGGTACCGGCGGGCAGGATCAGGTCGCCGCGGCGGTATTCCTCACCGACCCGGCGAATGTGGTCGCCACCAGTGACGTTCCAGGCGATGGCGGCCTTGTCATCTTTCAGGGTGACGTATTCCTTCATGACCACGGCCTCGGCGCCGCGGGGCAGGCGCGACCCCGTGAACACCTTCACGGTGCGGCCGGGTTTCAGCGCCACGGTCCGCTGGTCGCCGGCAGGCAGTTCATCGGTCAGTTCCAGGACGACGGGATGGCCGGGCGCAGCCCCCGCGACATCGGCCAGGCGCAACGCGTAGCCATCCATGGCCGACTGTTCGAATCGAGGGGAGTGGGAGGGCGCCTTGACCGGCCGGGCCAGGTAGCCGCCGAGAGCCCGGTCGAGGGCCACGGCTTCCAAGGGCAGGGGACGGATGTTGTCCAGGACGAGGCGCAGGGCGTCGGCGTAGGGGATCAAATGTCCAATCCTTCCAGCTGGTCGAGTTGTTCGGGCCGGTTGACGTTTTGAAATCCGTGGCCGTGCGGATCGATCCGGCGGCATTCCTGCTCGGGGAAAACGCGGAAGCCGATTTTGATCAAAGCGCGAATCAGAGACTGTTCCCCGTCAGCGGAGCATTGCTCCAGGAGAGGTCCGGCGGTGACCGCATACAGGCCGGTCAAAGGCTGCAGCCGGCCCTGCCATTCGGGCACGAGGACCTGATCATCGGGTGCGGCTGATTGCCTCAAGGCCAGCAGAAGGTCGGGGTTGACCAGGGGCTGGTCGCAGGCCACAACGAAAGCCCAGTCGGTCCGGCACTCCGCCAGACCGCGGGTGACCCCGCGCAGGGGTCCTTCGTGGCGGTCGGGCTCGTCATGAACAACCGTGAAGCCATCCCACGCGCTCTGGTCCTGTTCCGAGCGCAGGACCAGCACCGGTTCGGTCCCGCAAAACGAAAGGCGTTCCCTCACGTGGTCCACTAGGCGGCGGCCCCGCCATTGGGCAAGTCCCTTGTCGCGGCCGAACCGGGTGGATCGGCCACCGGCCAGGATCACCGGGGTCACATCTGTCAGGGGGAGATCCATTGAATCAGGAGGTAGCGTTCAGGCTCGCGGAAACGCCGGGCGCAATGGGGCCGCCCTTGAGGACCCGGCAGAAGATGCCTTCGCGGGGCATGATGCAATCGCCGGTGATCTGCCGGATGGCACAGCCATTGTGACATTCCTTGCCGATCTGGGTCACTTCCAGCAGCACGTCTTCCCCGATAATGACCTTGTCGCCCACCTGGACGGCGGCCAGGTCGATACCGGAGGTGACCAGGTTCTCGGCGAAGGCGCCGTCGGCGAGTTCGGGCATCATCGCCCTGACCTTGGCGATGCTTTCGCTGGGCAGCAGGGAAACCTGCCGGTGCCAGTCGCCGGCGTGCGCGTCGCCCACGATGCCGTGCTCGGTGCGCAGCTCGGCCCGGGCAACCGTCTCTTTCACGGTGCCCTTTTCAGGACTGATGCAGATGGCTTCGATGCGTCCCATGGATCCTCCGGTGGATCAGCCGCCGATGCTGGCCATGCTTTCGAGCCCAATCAGGTGGTGAGCCAGTTCCGCCTTCTTGCCGTCCGAGAAGCGGTATGAAATTTCGTTGCGGATGGCGGCGACCAGATCGTCGTCCGACCGGCCGTCTCGTAACATCTTCATGAGGTTCACGCCCGGCGCGCCGTACAGGCAGGTGCGCAGGCGGCCGCGGGCGTCGAGGCGCAAGCGGCTGCAGGTGGAGCAGAAAGTGCGGCTGTGTCCTTCGATGATGCCGATGCTGCCCCGGAAACCCCGCACCGTGTAGAGGCTGTCGACCGCGTTGGCCGCCTGGGGCACGGGGGTCAGTTCGTAACGGCTGCGCAGACGCAGGAGGATTTCCTCGCCGCTGATGGTGCCCTCGAATTTTTGACCGGCGCCGTCGAAGGGCATCGGCTCGATGAAACGGACGGTCAGGGGGGCCTTGCGGGTCAGTTCGACGAAATCGGGCAGCTCGTGGCTGTTCAGGCCGGGCAGGACCACCACGTTGACCTTGAGACCCATCCCCATTTCGAGGATGCGGTCCAGGGCCTGGCGCACTTTTTCGAATCCCTGGCGGCGGGTGATTTCGGACCAAGTCTCCGCGTTCAGCGAATCGAGGCTCAGGTTGATCCGGCGCAGACCGCCCGCCTTCAGCTCGTCGAGGTGTTCGGTGAGTTCGAGTCCGTTGGTGGTCAGCAGCACCTCGGGGCTGGAGGGGAGTCCGGCGAGGGCCGTCACGAACGGAACGACGCCCTTGCGCACCAGTGGCTCGCCTCCGGTCACGCGGATCTTGCGGACGCCCATTTCCGTGAACAGGGAACTGACGCGGAGGATCTCCTCGAAGGTCATGACTTCGTGGTGGGGGACCTGTTCGATGCCCTCGGAGGGCATGCAGTACCGGCAGCGCAAGTTGCACCGGTCCGTCACGGCCACGCGAAGATAGTCCAGCCGGCGGCCCTGGGGATCTATGAGGGGTTGGCGAGCCCGATTCCGTTGCTCGTGACGGGTATCGTACACGGACGGTTTTCCTTCCAAGTGCGGGAGCAAATCGTGCCGTTTCCAGCACGACCGTTTCGGCCCTTCGCCATACCCCCGGAAGAGGTTTAGGCAGCCGGGCTGGGAAATCTTACCCCAGGATGTGAATGTAGCGCCGATCGAATTTCCCGCAACATATCAGGAAACCGGGCCGGCATTCAACAGGGATGCTTCGATGAAGTCGGCAATGGCCCCCGGCCGGGCGAGGTCCAGGACGGGTACGTCGAGCTCGCCCAGGTCCCCCGGGCAGTCGCTGGCCACGGCGAGCAGATGGGGGTCGGTTTGTTCCCCATGGCACAGCAGAGACTCCCGGCAAGCGGCCCGGTGGATCTCGATCTTGGGCAAATCGCTGGTTTTGTAGCCCTCGGCGAGAACCAGGTCCATGCCGGCAAACCACGACCCGAGCAGGTCGTCCAGTTCGGGAGGATGGGCGGGTTTTTGAACCATGGCGACGGTGTCCTCGGAAACCAGGACCATGACCTCGGCGCCGGCGGCGGTGAAACGAGCGCTGTCCTTGCCGGGACGGTCGATTTCGAATTGGTGGGCATCGTGTTTGAGCGCTCCGACGCGGCGCCCCCGCCGGCGAAACTCCGCGATCAGGCTTTCGACCAGGGTGGTTTTTCCGGTTCCGGAGCGGGCTACGAAGGCCAGGGCCGGAGGCTGGTGGCTGGTTTGGTTCACGAATCACCTTCCGCAAAAGACAACGGAATCAGGGCACGAATCCAAGCTACCACATTTGGGAGTCCCCACGGGTACAAATCATACCTTTATGTCTGATTATACTTGAGTTAGGTCCCTCAATCCGGTAGAGTGGGCTTATTGATGGCCGGGGATTGATTTCCAGCCATCGGTTCCCCTTACCGGGAAGAGTTATGCGCTTAATTCCCACCATTTTGATAGCCTTAATATTGTCAGCTGTTCTGTCAGCAATGGCGGGTTTCGCAGCCGCCCAGGTCCTGGCCGACCGCATCGATGTCCTGACCAACGACCACGGCTATTTCCCCTGCATGGACTGCCACGGCGATCAGGAATCCGTCCCCACCCCCCGCATTCTCGAAGAAGAACACGGTGAACCCTTTGAATGGGAAGACGCCGACGGCGAGGTCCACCTGGTGACCTTTGGCGACCGAGTGGCGATCGCGGACCTGTTGGGCACCAGCGGCCGCACCGACCTGATCGGCCAGACATTGGTCCGGGTCGGGGCGCGGCTGGAGATCGAAACCTATCTGGAGGTCAGCGGTCTGGCGCCGGAGGACTCCGTCTGGACCATGGTTCACGGCGGAGGCAACCTGTGGTGTCTGGACTGCCACGACAACGAGGACCGGGACAAACTGGTCCGTTTGAACGGGGACCTGCTGACCTTCAACGAGAGCCATCTCCTGTGCGGGGAATGTCACGGCCCGAAGCTGCGGGACTGGGACCGGGGCATCCACGGGTCCACCACCGGCTACTGGGACATGTCCCGGGACGACGGGGAAACCACAGAGCGGAAGCTTTGCGTTGCATGCCACCTGCCGCATAATCCGTCCTTCGCTTCCATGACACCGATGGCGGGCCCGGTGACCCGGGTGGATGGGCCTGGGGTCAAGTCGGCCGCGGACCATGGGCCAGACGAAAAGTCCGGCCATCAGTCCGACCATGAGGAGGACACCCATTGAGCAGGATAGTGCGCGTCAAGGAGGGGAACGTCAGCCGCCGCAGTTTCGTGAAGCTGCTGTCGGCGGTGACCGCGGGCGCCATCGCGGTGCCGGACCGGAGCGAGGCCTTCAACCTGGACGCCTTTCTGCAGAAGCACTTCCACGAGATGAGCGACGAGGAAATGCAGCGCACCCTCGAACGCCTGACCCGCGAAAACAACGAGAGATTCGACCGGGAAGATTTTTCGGTGGTGGCCGACGGGCCGCAGCAGGGCGTGAAGTTCGCCTATGCGCTGAACCTGTCCAAATGCATCGGTTGCCGCAAATGCGTGCACGCCTGCGTCGAGGAGAACAACCAGCACCGCGGGGCCGAGGAGCGCGGTGACCAGATCGAGTACATCCGCGTGCTCGAAATGGAAAAAGGGTCGCTGGACGTGGAAAAGTCGGTCCACGACTACCAGCACGAGGTCCCGGCCGAAGGCAAATACTACATGCCGGTGCAGTGCCACCAATGCAACAAGGCACCCTGCGTGAAGGCCTGTCCGGTGGAGGCGACCTGGCAGGAGCCCGATGGTATCGTGGTCGTGGATTACAACTGGTGCATCGGCTGCCGTTACTGTGCCGCGGCCTGCCCCTACTGGGCGCGCAAGTTCAACTGGGTCGAACCGAGAATTCCCACCGAGGAGATTAACCCGGACACCCACTACCTGGGCAATCGCCCGCGCTACAACGGTGTGATGGAGAAGTGCACGTTCTGTATCAACCGGGTGCGCAAGGGACTTAATCCGGCCTGCCAAGATATCTGCCCCACGGGCAGTCGCAAGTTCGGCAACCTGCTGGATCCCAAAAGCGTCATCCGCACGATCATCGACACCAAGCGCATCTACATCCTGAAGGAGGAGGTGGGGACCGATCCGAGCTTCTACTACTTCTTCGATTAAGCCGGTTCCGGGCGGAACCGGTTCCTACCTCGAATTCGTGATGAAGTCGGTGCGGGGGATGTTCACAGGGGGCCGGCGGTACTATTCGTGGCTCTTGTTCCTGGCGGCCCTGATGGCCCTGGGCGCCTTTGCGTATTACCGGCAGGCGGTGCACGGTCTGGGCGTGACGGGCATGACCGACCAGGTCTCGTGGGGATTGTACATCGCGAACTTTACCTTCTTGGTGGGGGTGGCCGCCGCCGCGGTGATGATGGTCATTCCCGGCTACCTCTATCACAACAAGGAGGTGAAGGGCGGCGTGCTGTTGGGTGAGATGGTCGCCATCGGGGCCATCGTCATGTGCCTTCTGTTCGTGGTGGTGGATCTCGGGCGGCCGGATCGCATGTTGCACATGATCCCACCGTTCGGAAAGTTCAACTTCCCGTTGTCGATGCTGGCCTGGGACGTCCTGGTCCTGAACGGCTATCTGTTGCTGAACCTGCACGTGCCGGGTTACCTGCTCTACAAGCGGTACAAGGGCGAAGAGCCCGTCCGGTGGATCTACCTGCCCTTTGTCTACATCTCGATCATCTGGGCCATCAGCATCCACACGGTGACCGCGTTCCTGTACACGGGCCTGGCCGGCCGACCCTACTGGAACACGGCCATCCTGGCGCCCCGGTTCATCGCTAGCGCCTTCTGTGCGGGGCCGGCGTTCATCATCCTGGTCCTGGAAATCGTCAAGGGCTGGACGCGCTTCCCCATGGGCGAGCGGGTGATCAGCTTCCTGCGGATGGTGGTGCTGATCGCGGGGTTGATCAACGTGTTCCTGCTGATCGCCGAGGTATTTACCGAGTTCTACGGGGCCAGCGTCCACGTGGCCAGCATACGCTACCTTTACTTCGGCCTGCACGGGCACAATGTGCTGGTGCCCTGGATCTGGACCTCGATCATCCTGAACGCCCTGGGCCTGCTGGCCTTGGTGTCGCGGAGGTTCGAAAAGCGTGGGGTCATCGTGCGGAACATTCCCCTGGCGATGATCATCGTGGCGATCTGGATCGAAAAGGGCATGGGGCTGGTCTTCCCCGGATTCATTCCGACCCCGCTGGGCGAGATCGTGGAGTACCTGCCGTCGGCCAACGAGGCGATGGTGTCGCTGGGGATCTGGGGGGTCGGGCTGTTCATCATGACCGTGCTGATCAAGCACGCGGTGGACATCGAAACCGGCGAGGTCGGGCCTACCGAATAGTGAAATCCAACGGAAACGGGATCCCGCCATGAATGACGACCGACTCCGGAACCTGACGGAAACCATCGAGCAGTTATCGGAGTCGGTGAAGAGCCTGCAGCACAGGGTCGCCGCCCTGGAGAAGGCCGGTCCCGCCCCTGACGTTTACGTTGAACTCTCAGAAATCGAAGTGGAAACCCCCGTCGCGGAATTTGGCTTCACCCGCCCCTCGGCCGGCCGGGTGTTTTTTCTGCTGGGAATTTCGATCGTCATACTGGCCGGAGCCTTCCTGCTGCGGGCACTGACCGACGGTGGCACCATCCCCCCGCTGGTGGGATTTTTCCTGGGTTTGGCCTATGCCCTGGTCCTGTTCATCCTGGCAGACCGCGACCTGGGGAAGGACAACCTGAGTGGCGGCATCGCCCTGGGCATCACCGGCAGCGTGGTGGCCTTCCCCTTCCTCTTTGAAACGACAGCCCTGCTCAAGGTGGTCTCGCCCGTGGTCGGGGGAGTGGTCCTGGTCGCCATCAGCACCGTGGCATTGGGGTCGGCCTGGCGGTGCGGCACGAGGTTGCTTTCTTGGATCTATACGATGGCCATCCTGGTCACCATCCTGGCCCTGGGATTTGCGGCCGGAGCACCCGAGCTTTTCGCAACTCTGCTGCTGGCTCTGGGCATGGTGACCCTCCTGATGGCCTACAGCCGCAAGTGGCACATCCAGCGGTGGGTGGTCGCGGTGTGCGCTGACGTGGTCATCTACCGGTTGACGGTGCTGGCGACCAATCCGCCCTCGGTCGGATCGGGAAAACAGACGCTGTCGCTGCCGGCGGTCCAGGCGCTGGCGATCGCCCTGGTGGTGGTCTATCTGGGCATGTTCACCTACCGAGCGCTGGTGCAGGGACGCGGGGTCAAGGCGTTCGACTTGGTGCAGTCGGCGGCCGTCCTGCTGGTCGGGTTTTCCGGGGCCCTGCGCATCGGGGAGATCGGTGGGATCGGGTCCCAGGTCCTGGGCTGGGCGGCGCTCGTGGCCGCTGCCGGGTATTACACCGTGGCCTTCACCGTGGTCCGCAACCGGCACGGCCGAGGACGCGGATTCTTCTACTTCGCCTCCCTGGCCCTGGTATTCCTGGTCCTGGGCAGCCGGGCCTTGGCCGAGGGTCCCTGGCTGGTCTGGTGCTGGATCGTTCTGGGTCTGGTCGCCGCCTGGCTGGGCGGCAAGTTCGACCGCGTCACGTTGCGGGCGCACAGTGCGGTCTACCTTGTGTTGGCAGGTTTCCAGACAGGGATGATCGGGGCCGCCCTGAACAGCTACTTCGGTTCACCTGCCGAAGCCTGGCCCAGGATGGACCTGCCGGGACTGGTCGCCCTGCTGGTGATGACCGGATGCTACTGGATCCTGGTGATGACCCAACGGTCCGAAGGAGATTCACGCTATCGGCTATTGCCGAGGTTTGTCGTGGCGGTGCTGTGCCTGGTGGGTTACAGCAGCCTGGCCATCGTCTTCCTGGTGAAGCTCCTCGCTGGAACACCCCCGGATGCGGCGCCGGCCACGGTGGCGGTCATCAGGACCGGGGTTCTGGCGGCGGCGGCGCTGGGGTTGGCCGTGGCGGGGCGGCGGAAGGCGCTGGTTGAGCTGGGTTGGTTGGTTTACCCGCTGCTGGCGCTGGGGCTGGGGAAGTTGTTGTGGGAGGATCTGCGGTCGGGCAACGCGATGGCGATGGCGGTTTCGTTTGCGCTGTTCGGGGCGGCATTGATCTTGGCGCCGCGGATTTTGCGGAAAGGGAAAGGGGTGGTGGAAGGGGAAGAACAGGAAAGCAGGGGGGGAGCTTGAGCCCTGTATGGGGAGCCGGGGTTTCAGTCGTGAATTTTTCGATCGACACTGTCGTCAAACCGAAGGTCGCCTGACTAGAGGTCAGGCTGTATTTCCGGTGCTTCCAGCCCTAATTTATGCGAAAAAATAAAAGCGATGGAATATGCCCGTTCCTTCAACAACGATGCCTTGGGTCCATCGTATAGCCCATTCAAGACACGGCAGAAAGTCTGATACCATACCTCAAAGTGTTCTTTTTTCAAATCCAGCGGCACGTGACGATCAAACGGCGAACCGCTGTATCGGCCCCCGCCAAAAAGCATGTTCTCCCAAAATGCCACAATGCGTGGCATGTGTGCTTGCATATCAATTTCCGTGAATACAGGTGCGGTCGTGGGGTTGGCTAGCAATTCGTCATAGAACTTGTTCATGAAATGGGTGATGTCGTCGGCTGTTGTCAGATCGGTCATGATCAATCCTTGGTGAGGTTGTGGCCGAAACCTGGCAGCCGGTCAAAGTCAGGTCAGCAATATAGCCCTGGCCTGGCTCCAACCTCCAGGATTGGATTTGTTCCGGTGGGCAAGCCACCGGGGTGATGAATGTTGACTTTTTATTATCATTTATGATAAGCTACTTGCGAGGCGGGGGGATGCCTCACCATCAGAATGAAGAGGACAGAGCGATTGGACTCTGCCTTCGTTGTCAGTTGCCTCTACAGCCCATCCTCCCAAATCGATCACAAGGCGGACCGAATTTTTTGATGGGGCAGGGAATGTTCCCGGGCCAATACACCAAGGAGTTCTAACTTTTGGGGGAAAAGAAATGAGAAAATTACTAGTTGTGCTAGGCCTTGGAATCTTCGTGTTTACCGTACCCACCCTGGCCGCCGACCTGAATGGCGATGGCGTGGACGACAGCATCATCGGCCCTCCCATTTATTCAAGCCTGGAAGTGGGTGACATTGCCGTGATTGACACGGAAGATTCCAGCGTAGGAATTTTCCTGGACCGAATCAGTGGCCTGGGGCATTCCATTACCACCGTTCCTTTGAATTCCACGCTGGAAACCTGGTTGAATTATTCCATTTTAATTTTACCGGTGGGGCATGCCGACCTGACGAACTACGCCACCTTTGATGCTATGGCCGATGACCTACACATGTACGTAAATTCGGGTGGAGGCCTCTGGGTCGCCCAGCCCAATCCCTACCAAATGCCCAATGGCATCGCAGATATCACCTGGGTCCCTTATGCTTTGACTTTACAGTATGAGTACAACTTATCCGACTGTCCCCCGGAAGTCTCGGATGCCACCCACTGCATTACGCAAGGTCTGCCTACCACCATGTTCAGTTTTCCTGCCGACAACGCCATCAGCTATGCTGATGATTGGCAGGTCCTGGTGGTTGGCCATCAAACTAGTCGACCTGGGGTGATGTTCGCTGAATACGGCAGCGGAAAAGTTTTGGCCGAATTTACGCACCCATCTTCGTTCAGTAGTTGTCCCATTGATGACGCGGCTCTCCAGAGGTACCTGGAGTGCCTGGACAGTGGCACTGTGGCAATAAGTGAGATCAACTGGGGCTCTTTAAAGGCCCATTTCCGGTAGCTTTTCCTGGCTGTTGGAGGGAGACAGTTTCAGGTCGAGAGAATAGGGGTTTACTGGGCAATTGCCCCCCTCCTCCCTTCCGCAATCTTGGGGGGGAGGGGGTTTGTCCGATACAAGTGCTAGATGATTTTGTTTTCCCATCGTTGCAGCAACGGAGACAATTCGGACTGAGCTTGCCCCAAAGTTGTTTCACCCTGTAGTTAGGAGCGTTTGAACGGGGTGGACAACGCCTATGCGCCATGAGCCTAGGGCTCCACCCCATGCACCCTCCGCAAAACCTCCCGCAACTTCCCCAGCCGGTAGGGTTTCTGGACAAACCCCGCCATGTCATACCCGTCAAACCGCTCGGTAAGTTCGCTCTCTTCATACCCGCTGGTCAGGATGATGGCCACGTCGCGCCGGATCCGCTGGATCTCGAGGCAGGCCTCGCCGCCGTCCATGCGAGGCATCGTCAGGTCGAGCAGCACGCAGGTGATGCTGTCCGCATGTTCGCGGAAAACCTCGACGGCTTCCTGGCCATCCTTTGCCGCGAGCGTCTCGAAGCCCAGCCGTTCGACCATCGTGGTGACCAGCCGGCGGACCGGTCCTTCGTCGTCCACCACGAGCACCGTGCCTGTCCCTTGCCACACGTCCCGCTTGGTGAGGTCGCCCGTGGGGGTGGATATTTCGGCACCCTTGGCCAGGGCGGGAAATAGCACCCGGAAGGTGGTGCCTTGCCCCGTTTGGGAATCGACCATGATGGCGCCGTTGTGCCCGCGGACGATTCCCAGAACGGCGGCCAACCCCAGACCTCTGCCGGTGAACTTCGTCGTAAAAAACGGGTCGAAAAGGGAAGCCTCGGTCTTCTTGTCCATCCCGCTCCCGGTGTCGGACACTTCCAGGAAGACGTAGTTTCCCGGTGCCTGTTTCTCGTCAAGATAACTACCCGCCAGATAGGCTCGGCTGCATTCCTGGACCTTCGTCGAAACGGAAATGACCCCGGGATCGTCTTCCGCAATGGCTTCGGATGCATTGGTGATGAGGTTCATGATGACCTGCTGGATCTGGGCCGCGTCGGCGTTGATGGCGGGGAGGCCCGGCTCCAGATCCGTCTTCAGGCTCACCTTCTTGGAGATGGAACTATCCAGCAGATGGGCCATCTCGCCCACCAATTCGCTCAGAGCCCTCAAGAACTCTAACGGATACGCCGCGTTGCTGGAGAGTATATGCGGCTGTCAGTCCTGCCACGCCGGCGGCGACCACGATGACCTCTTGGTCTCGCATGATCGCTATTTGATCGATGCATTGGGCACACAGATTTGGGAGATTGATAAAGATGGTGCCGCCCTGAAGGTTTTTCGCGGAACCTACAGCGAATACCACGCTTTCCAAGAACTGCAAGGGCCCCTTCGGTTTTCTGATAGTCCTTCTGGATCGCCCTTAAC
>RCNG010000613.1_pt1 | contig 16483 bp, 12 predicted proteins | sample 2041371 | NCBI WGS metagenome assembly RCNG01 (sample SAMN09708227, study PRJNA481090) | Marine sediment metagenome, whole genome shotgun sequencing project. | biome: marine sediment; feature: ocean; material: sediment; isolation source: Sewage treatment plant 1 marine sediment (STP1) ... | reverse complement strand
CTGACATCGTTTGCTCTGGCGCTTCTGTGGGTGATTTGAGTCCATTCCATTTAAAGGGGGCGTTAAGACCTGCGGACACCGTTACCCATTGGGTGAGTCCGCTACGAGCTGAATTGCACGATTTTCGGTGCGCATGGCTGCGTTATAACTCCTTGGAATGGAGTAACCATTCCGCGTCGCTATGCCTTACCCTGCACCCCGAAAAACGCACACTCCAACCCGTCCAACTGCGGTTTCTAGGTTAAAAAACAAATGGCTGTTTTCTGGCGATTAGTCTGGTTTAAATCATGAATAAACGACGCGCTGTTTTTTTAGATAAGGCTTCTCTGTTCCCGGATGACCTTGATTTTTCAAAACTGGAAAATGCCGCAAGCTGGCAGTGGTTTGATAATAGTAATGTCAGTGATGTTCAGCATTGCCTGGAAGACACTGAAATTATTGTCAGCAATAAGATTTTCCTGGGCAGAGAAATAATGCAAGGCAGTAAGCACCTGAAGTTAATATGTGTTGCTGCTACCGGTACAAATAACGTTGATATAGAAGCGGCAAAACAGCAAGGGATAGTAGTTTGTAATGTCCGTGCTTATGCAACATCCTCAGTGGTGCAGCATGTTTTTTCGCTTATTCTTTCACTCAATCGAAAATTACTTTCCTATAGAGAGTCAGTTTTTAATGGTGACTGGTCGCACAGTGATTTTTTCTGTTATTTCGGTGAGCCCATTAGTGCACTTGAAGGTAAAACGTTAGGCATAATTGGTTATGGTGAGCTGGGTAAAGCAGTGGCAAAGGTTGCACAGTGTTTTGCCATGAAAGTGTTAATTGCAAAACGCGATACAACAGATGCCCGTCCGGGGCGGTCGGATTTAACTACCTTGTTAACTGAATCAGATGTATTGTCATTGCACTGCCCTTTAACCGAGCATAATTATCACCTGATTAGTGAGCAAGAGCTTTCACTAATGAAAGCCGATGCGATATTAATTAATACCGCTCGAGGTGGTTTAATTGATGAGTTGGCATTGTTACATTCGTTGGAAAATAAACAGATTGGTGGCGCTGCATTAGATGTGCTTGAAGAAGAACCGCCGCCAGCTAATCATCCGTTAAGCAATTTTGATGCGGAAAATTTCATTATTACGCCGCACATCGCCTGGGCAAGTCAGCAGTCACGGCAACGCCTGGTGAATGAAATAGCTGAAAATATACAGGCGTTCAAACGAGGTGAGCCGAGAAATTTTGTTTAAAGGCTTATCACCACAGAGACACGGAGGGCACGGAGTTTAAAATGATTCAAACAATAAAAATCTCTGTGCCCTCCGTGTCTCTGTGGTGAAAATATTTGTTGATTTTTATCTATTCACCCATAATAGTAATGGCAATATTGCGTTTATGTGAATTAGTGCGGTGCTCCCACATGTAGATATCCTGCCATAAGCCTAAATCACATTTGCCTTTGTCTACAGGAATGGAGAGTGAGCTTTGCGTCAGGATGGTTCGAATGTGCGCCGCCATATCATCGGGGCCTTCATCTCTGTGTCTGTACAGACTGTCACCGTCTTTAACCAGATTAGCCATATAGGCATCTAAATCATCGCGTACTGATTTGTCAGCATTTTCACAAAGTATCAATGATGCGCTGGTGTGCTGAATAAAAATATGGCAAATACCGAATTTAATGCCTGACTTTTCAATGGTTTCAGTTATCTGTTTAGTAATATTGTAAGTGCCACGTCCAGTGGTTGAAAAGCGTAGTTTTTTTTGGTAAAGCATTACTTGTAACCTAGGGCACCTCTGGTGCCTTTAGTATGTTGACGTGCGTATGCGGGACTGCAACTATTATCATTATAAGTTTAGTTTAAATTGCTGGCGATGCGGTAACCCCAGTAAAAAATAAAGTGTCTATTTGGATTAAGGAGATAAGCAATGGTTAAAGTTCAGTGCGAGTTGTTGCATCAATTCAAACCAGGCATTTTTATCATGGTGAATATTTATCCCTAACGGGTCTAATGCGACTGCTTTGACTGAGCTTTGCGCTATCAATGTATCAATGATGGCCGGTTTAGGCGCCTGGTAGACCAAACACTGGATGTTGTGTTTCTCTATGAGTTTTTTGATCTTGCGGATATGTTTTAAGCTGGTCCCGGTTTCATCATTGAAATTGATTGAATTAATATAGTTAAGTGCATTTTCATCCTCGAAATACTGGTAAGCGTCGTGATAGGCGATGAAAGGTTGATGGTGTCCTGTTAAGTTTATTTTTATAAAGTCATTTATCTGTTCGATTTTGCTCAGCAGGGTAGCAAGGTTTTTATTGTATTGTCCGGTATTTTCAGGGTTGTAGCTGATTAATTGCGCGGTAATGTGTTTGCTGATGGCCATCGCATTGTGAGTAGATAGCCAGATATGCGGGTCAATCATGGTGTGTTTTTCACTGCTAGCTGTAGACGCGTGCTGGTCATGATCATGCGAGTGAAGGTTTCGTTTATTGAGTATTTTCAGGTTTTTTGCCTGCATGGCAGACACAATGATTGCTGAGCTGGCCTGATGCTCAATGATTTTATTTAAAGAGGTCTCCATTTGTGGCCCTGTCCATATAATCATTTTGGCATTGGCAAGTAATCCTCGCTCAGAGGGGCGCATATTGTAATGATGTGGAGATTGCATCTGTTTCATTAATAAAACAGGTTTGCTGATGCCGTCTGTGAGATGTGCCACCAGTGAGTACAGTGGTTTTATGGTAACTACGATAGTGCCGGGCATTTCTGCATAAGCGCTAGCTGGCAGTATGAATAAAATAAAATATCCGGCAAGGTGCCTGAATGCGCAAAAATAAGATTGTAAAGTTTGATACATATTGAGTGCAGGGTGCTTTGAGGCTGGTAAACCGCGATCCAGAGTGCAGGTAAAATGTCTAATGGCCATCTAATGTGGTTTATAATAGCTGTTTATACTCATAGAGAGCTTTGCACGAAGTATCTTTTCCGCTATGGCTGCGTTAAAAATAGTCTCAAAATGCGGGGCCGCAAAGCGGTAAACTACGTGTAAACTGTGCTTTTTCGACGATTTTTGCCTTACCCTAACGAAAAATCTACATCGTGCAAAGCTCTCTCATCATATTACCATGTAATATCTATTTAAATCGCCATCGAAGCCCTTATGTCAAGTCTATACCAACAAGCCGAAGACAAACCATTATTAGCCGCGGAAGATATCGGTTATGTTATACGGGGCAAAACCATACTTAACGGCGTCAGCCTTCAGTTGCATAAAAAGGAAATTATTACCCTGATCGGACCTAATGGTGCGGGCAAAACCAGTCTGATACGTATTTTATTGGGGTTGGTTGATGCCAGTAGTGGGAAAGTGCAACGTCAGGAAAGTCTTCGCCTGGGTTACGTGCCACAACGTATTGATGTACCGAAGGTTATGCCGATACGAGTAGTTGATTTTCTCAATGTTACCGGCCTGTATAATATTGCACAGTGTCAGCACATGCTCAATGAGGTTAATTGTGCTTATTTATTATATTCACCCATGCAAAACATTTCTGGTGGTGAAATGCAGCGCGTATTACTTGCACGTGCGCTGTTAAAAAAACCGCAACTCCTGGTACTGGATGAGCCCGCTTCGGGTATGGATATTATCGGCCAGCAGGCCCTGTATGAAACCATCAGGCATATCCGTGACAAACATGACTGCGGCATCTTAATGGTGTCACATGATCTGCATCTGGTAATGGCGTCAACGGACCGGGTAATCTGTTTGAATTCACATATCTGCTGTACCGGTCATCCCGATGACGTCAGTGAGCATCCTGAATATTTAAAACTGTTTGGCGATGCGATAGATGGTCTGGCATTGTATTCACATCACCATGATCATGAACATGATCTGCGCGGCAATATTGTAGATTCTGAACATTGTTACAGCCGTGAGCCCAGTGAACATGAACAGCAATGGCAGGATAATAAGTAATGGCTGCCTTGTGGAATGATAGTTTCATTCTGTATGCGCTGGCAGCTGGCATTGCACTGGCTTTAGTCGTCGGCCCTCTGGGCAGCGTGGTGGTGTGGCGCCGCATGGCTTATTTTGGCGACACCCTGGCGCATGCTGCTTTGTTAGGCGTGGCATTGGCGATTGCTGCTGAACAATTACCGATGCTCGGGGTGGGTTTGGTCGGTGTATTGCTTGCTGTTTTATTGTTCTGGTTGGAGAAACAGGGTGATTTATCCACTGATACTTTATTAGGTATTCTTTCGCATAGTGCCCTGGCCTTAGGTTTGATTGTGTTGTCGGTAATTCAGACGCAGGGATTTAATATTAATTTGATGTCTTATCTGTTTGGTGACTTGCTCGCCGTCGGTGTGTATGATCTTGTGCTTATGTACGGTAGTGTGGTGATTATATTGCTGGTGTTTAGTCAGATATTATCACCCCTGATTTCGATATCGGTTAACGAAGAACTGGCACGTATTGATGGCGTTGCTGTTGAGAAAATAAGATTTATATTTATGATTTTACTGGCGCTGGTCATTGCTGTGGCATTAAAAGTGGTGGGCATACTATTAATTACGGCTTTGTTGATCATTCCGGCGGCGACGGCGCGATTGTATTCTAAATCACCAAAACAAATGGTGCTGGTCTCCGTCCTTGTTGCGATTGCCGCTGTTGTCTTAGGGCTTCTTGCATCGCTTGGCTGGGACTTTCCAACGGGGCCGGCTATTGTGGTTTCTGCGTCGTTATTGTTTTTTGTATCGCGTATATTTGTTCGTTAAATATATTTTTAAAGCTCTCACCACAGAGGCACAGAGAGCACAGGGTTTTACTTTATTTAGTTACGCCGTAGGCGTACTAATTATATAATTTGAAGTTTTCTCTGTGTCCTCTGTGCCTCTGTGGTAAATAGTTTTTAAAGCTTTCGTGTTTTTATCGATTTAATCGCCGCAACCACTTCGTCAAAAGCATGTTGTGCAATCTCATCACGTGTTTTATCTTTACTGTGTATTGGTTCGAGATAATGTACTTCAACATCAATGCTGGCTGCACGTGTAATTAAATCAAAAGATTCGCCAATAGACCTGCCAGCAAGAAACAGCGTCACTGGATTTATTTCTATCTTACTGGTTTCTGGATTTCTAATCGGATAAAAAATCGCAACCGGTTGCACCATGGCATGTGCATCGATGGCGCTTTGCATCATGCGGCTGTGAAATTTTTTTATGTGGCCGTCGGTGGTTGTACCTTCGGCAAAAATCAGGCTGTTATGTTGCTGTTTTAATGCGGCGGTTATTTCGCTGCTTGAATCTGAGGCAGAGACTTTACAGCCACGTTTTATATATAATGTGCCTGCACGCGTTGCCAGCCAGCCTATTAAAGGCATGGTTTTTACTTCATGTTTAGATAAAAAGTGTACAGGCAGTAGATGGCCGAGTATAACGATGTCCAGCCAGGAAACATGATTGGCAACAAACAGTGTTTTTTCTGCCAGTGCCGTGCCACTGGTTTTTATTTTTACACCAAAAATGCGGGCTAGAACCCCCAGCCAGGTGCCGACTACGGTAGAGGCAAAACCATGTGCCGGTCTGCTATTACGTAAGAACAGGACGGTTAGAATAATGCCGAAAATTAGCCATATTATAATCAGTAATGACCGGTAAAACTTTCGAAGTACTTGCAAAATTCCTGACGGCGTTAAAAATCGGCTCATAATACGGGGGCGCGAAGTGGCAAACTACGCTTTTTACTGCGGGCTCCTGCCCTTCGCCCTTTGGGCCAGCAGAGCTGTTCAATTTGCTCCTGCAAATTAGTCACCAAATTTTGCCTTGCCAGGAGTCACCTCAGGAATCTTGTAAGCACTTCTTTTTATTGCTGGCATTGAGTTGGCTAGTTAGCTAATCAAAGCGCATGGACAGGTCGATTGCTTTAATGTCTTTGGTTAAGGCGCCGATAGAAATATAGTCCACACCGGTTTTAGCTACCTCAGTTATATTATCGAGGTTGATATTCCCGGAAGCTTCGTTGATAATTTTTCCTTTGCAAATTTGCACTGCTTGTTCCAGGGTGTTAGTGTCGAAATTATCCAGTAGTACACGGTCAGCACCCGCGTCTATCGCCTGCTGTAATTCGTTTAGATTTTCAACTTCAACTTCAACTTTTAAATCCGGGTTATAAAAACGTGCTTCTTTGACTGCGTTAGTGATGCCATCACAGGCGATAATGTGATTTTCTTTAATCAAAAATGCATCGAATAAACCTAAACGATGGTTTTCACAACCGCCACAGGACACAGCATATTTTTGTGCCATGCGTAAACCCGGTATAGTTTTTCGCGTATCCAGAACTTTTGTTTTTGTACCGGCAACTTTCTTTGCATATAAAGCTGACAGTGTGGCTGTTGCTGACAGAGTTTGTAAGAAATTTAGTGCACAGCGTTCGCCACTAACAATGTTTTGTGATGAGCCACTGATGGTACAGATAATTTGACCTGCCTCAATACTTTCCCCATCATTAACAAACCAGTCGATTAAGATGTCATTGTCAATCTGTCGATAGGTTTCTTCAAACCAGTGCAGGCCGCAAAATACGCAGGCTTCTCGACTGATAACGGTTGCTAGCGAAATATTTTCCTGTGGTATTAATTCCGCAGTGATATCACCTTCACCAATGTCCTCTTTCAGTGCATGGAATACATTTTCTTCAATAATACTTTGCGGTACCGGTAAGAAGGCCATAGATTAGAAACTCACGGATAATAATGTTCAGGGTTAATTTAACGATTTACAAAAAATTTTCGAGTTACGCTGATAGTTGTATAGCAGTTTTTTTTCTATTGGCAATGCCTCAGGGTCACACTCAACAAATCCCCGCTCCAGAAACCAGTGCATGGTTCGCGTGGTTAAGGTGAACATTTTTTTCATGTGTTGCTTTCTTGCCTGCCATTCAACGTGTTGCATCAAATCGTTGCCCCGACCATGTGTTTGATAGTCATGGTGAACCGCCAGGCATGCAAGCTCCGCTGCCTGTTCCAGTGCAAAAGTGAATAGAGCGGCGCAGGCGATTATCATGCCGTCGCGTTCGATGACGGTGAAATTATTTATATCAAGTTCCAGTTGTTCGCGTGAGCGTTTCACCAGGGCACCGTCTTCTTCCAGTGGTGAGATGAGTTCCATGATGCCACCGATATCCTCAATGGTTGCGGTGCGTAAACCTTCATAATTACCAGCGGTAACAAGCGTTCCGGTGCCATCTCGGGTGTACAGTTCCAGCAGAAGTGCGCCATCGGTCTGCCGACTAATTAAGTGCACCCGCGCTACGCCACCGCGACAGGCATTTGCGGCATTGTTTAAATGTGTTTGCGTTTCATAGAGATTGATATCGGGATTATCAGTGGCTCTATCATAGTCGTAGCCAGCTATATTATTTGAGAGCTTTTTATTGTGATGCTTTGCCAGCCAGTTTTCTGCATGCGGCAAGTCCAGTTGTTGTAATAAATTGCCCTGTTTATCGGTAACCTCGTTGTTCTCCATGACAAAGATTAATTTGTCGGCTTTTAAGGCGATGGCGGTTTCTGTTGCTATGTCTTCTGCACGCAGGTTAAAAATTTCACCAGTGGGTGAATAACCGATGGGTGAAATGAGCGCCATATTATTATTGGCCAGTTGCTGATTAATTGCCTCAGCATCGACGTTTCTGACATTGCCGGTCTGACAAAAGTCTATTCCATTATGTATGCCAAAGGGCTGTGCGGTGATGAAATTTCCGGAAACCACACGCACCGATGCGCCTGCCATGGGTGTATTCGGTAGTCCCATAGAAAGTTGTGCTTCAATGCGCAAACGTGTTTGGCCAACGGCCTGTTCGACGGCAGGCATGTGCTCACTAAATGTAATACGCATGCCGTCAGTAAATTCGGAGTGGATACCCAGGGTATTTAACTGTTGTTTGATCTGTGGCCGGGCGCCGTGTACCAGTACGATGCGAACACCCAGGCTGCCTAGCAACGTTATGTCATGGATTAAGTGTGCAAAACTATCATGCTCAACTGCTTCACCGCCAAACAGGATGACAAACGTTCTGCCACGATGTGCGTGAATATAGGGTGCTGATTGCCGGAACCAGGCCACATGTCCATCAGTATTACAGTGCCGATTTTTAGTTTTTTTATCCACCGTGAGATCTCAGTACTTCTTTCGTAGCAGTATACCTTGTAATATACCCGATTCTGCTCGCTGTTCAATCGGTAATTGAGCATTGTATTTAATATGTATTATAGAAGGCAAGTCTCTGGAAGGTTAGTTATATGGCAAAAGATAAAAAACGTAAATTTTCTTCAATTATCGTTGATGGTGTGGCGCAGGCTCCCAGTCGTGCCATGTTGCACGCAGTAGGATTTGACGATGTCGATTTTAAAAAACCACAGGTTGGTATTGCTTCGACCTGGAGCATGGTGACGCCCTGTAATATGCATATTAATAAACTGGCTGAAGATGCAGCTTCGGGTGCGGATGATGCGGGTGGTAAAAGTATTATATTCAATACCATTACCGTTTCCGATGGTATTTCTATGGGTACGCCTGGTATGCGCTATTCGCTGGTATCACGTGAAGTGATTGCTGATTCGATTGAAACCGTTACCGGTGCACAGGGGTTTGATGGCCTGGTGGCAATTGGTGGCTGTGATAAGAATATGCCGGGCTGTATGATCGCCCTGGCAAGGCTCGATCGGCCATCAGTTTTTGTTTATGGTGGCACCATTAAACCGGGTGCGGGGCATACAGATATTGTTTCTGTATTTGAAGCAGTGGGTGGCGTTGCCGCAGGAACCGTATCAGAGGCAGAGTTAAAAGTCGTTGAAGATACGGCAATACCGGGTCCCGGTTCATGTGGTGGTATGTACACAGCTAACACTATGGCTTCTGCGATTGAAGCATTGGGCATGAGTCTGCCAAACAGCTCTGCGCAGGAAGCCGTGTCTATCGATAAGAAAAATGATTGCCATCGAGCCGGCGCTGCGGTACTAAACTTGATAGATAAAAATATCAAGCCCAGCGATATAATGACGCGCAAGGCATTTGAAAATGCTATTACTGTTGTCATTGCATTAGGCGGCTCAACTAACGCGGTATTGCATTTACTGGCAATGGCGTATTCTGCAAATGTAGAGCTTGAGCTGGATGACTTTACGCGTATAGGTGCTAATGTTCCGTTGCTGGCCGATCTTCGGCCCAGCGGTAAATATTTAATGTCAGAATTAATTGCTATTGGCGGTATTCAGCCAATAATGAAAATGCTGCTTGATGCCAGTTTATTACACGGCGAGTGCTTGACCGTTACCGGTAAAACCATGGCGGAAAACCTGGCTGAAGTGCAGCCTTATCCTGCCGGGCAGCACATCATTCATGCCTTGAACAATCCCATCAAAAAAGACAGCCATCTGGTGGTGATGTACGGCAACATAGCTACCACCGGCGCGGTAGCAAAAATTACCGGCAAAGAAGGTTTGAGTTTCACTGGTAACGCGCGTGTCTTCGAATCAGAAGAAGATGCATTAACTGCAATACTGGATGATACGGTGGTCAAAGATGATGTCATCGTGATTCGTCACGAAGGCCCGGTTGGTGGACCGGGTATGCGCGAAATGTTAAGTCCAACTGGCGCGATTATGGGTAAAGGTTTGGGTAAAGATGTCGCCTTGATTACCGATGGTCGTTTCTCGGGTGGTAGCCATGGCTTCGTCGTAGGGCATGTTACTCCGGAAGCTGCAGTTGGTGGTCCAATTGCCATTATCGAAGATGGTGACGGTATTACTATTGATGCAGAAAATAGAGTATTGAATTTGAATATTCCCCAGGATGAAATCGAAACTCGACTCGGTAAGTGGAAAGCACCCGCAGCAAAAGAAACACGTGGTACTCTGGCGAAATATGCCAGGCTGGTGAGTTCAGCATCAGAGGGTGCGGTAACAGATAAGTTTTAGAGTATTGCCGGCGAGCCACTAGGGCAACTCTGATTAAGTATCATAAATTCTGGCGATGCCCAAAAGTCAGAATCAAGGCATTGTTTTGAAATCATGCTTATTGCATGGTAAAAAGCAATAACACAGAGTCTGGCTTTTGGGCATCGCCCCACAGGGCGGGCTTTTAAGCGCACATCTTCTGCGTTATGCTTCTTATGGAGGCCCATAATTAATAATATCGGGCATTCATTTCGAAACATGCCTTGAATATGTACGCTTAAAAGCCCGCAGAATTTATGAGGCTTAACCAGAGGTGCCCTAACATATAAATCATCAGTTATACTCGACGGTATAAGAAACAATAATAATACAGAGCAAGCAGCATGAAATATGATGTGATTGATGCGGTCATTTCTCCCAAAGGGCAGCTCGAAACACTGTCCCAATTTGAAGTTAAGCTGATACTGGATACCAGTGAAAGTGAACCTGCGCATATTTTTCGCAACTGTTCACTTGCGGTTCTAAATTGCGGTAGTCCGATAGATGATGGCAAGGAGCTGCTTGAGCGTTACGCTGATTTTGAAATAGAAGTGATACAGCGTCAGCGCGGTATTATATTATCGCTAAAAAACGCGCCGGCAATTGCTTTTGTTGATGGTAGTCTGATTACCGGTATTAATGAGCATCTTTTTGCTGTATTGCGTGATGTTATTTATGTCTATAGCAAAATTGTCAATTCACCACGATTTAATCTGAGTGAGTCTGCTGGTGTGACCAATGCCGTTTTTCATATTTTACGCAATGCGCATATCATGATACCCAGGCTGAAACCAAATCTGGTGGTTTGCTGGGGCGGGCATTCCATTAGTCGTGAGGAATATGACTATACCAAGGAAGTGGGTTATGAAATGGGCCTGCGTGATCTGGATATATGTACCGGTTGTGGTCCGGGCGCAATGAAAGGGCCAATGAAAGGGGCAACCATTGGGCATGCCAAGCAGCGCAGTGGCGTCGGTCGCTATATGGGAATTACCGAACCGGGGATTATCGCTGCAGAATCACCTAATCCCATCGTGAATGACCTGGTTATTATGCCGGATATTGAAAAGCGCCTGGAAGCCTTTGTTCGCACCGGTCATGGTATTGTTGTTTTTCCTGGTGGTGCGGGAACAACGGAAGAAATACTCTATATACTGGGTATCTTATTACACCCTGATAATGCGTCGGTACCCTTTCCGCTAATATTTACCGGCCCCAAATCTACCGAAAATTATTTTAAACAGGTAAATCAATTCATTCTGGATACGCTTGGTCTTGATGCGCAGCAGCGTTATAAAATAATAATTGATGATCCGGCGGGTGTAGCAAGGGAAATGAAAGGTGGCATTAAACAGGTGCGAGCATTCAGGGAACAGCGCGATGATGCGTTTTATTTCAACTGGTCGTTGACCATAGACGCACAGTTTCAACAACCTTTTCATCCAACCCATGAAAATATGCGTAAGCTGGAACTACGCAAAGATCAGCCGGTACATTTATTAGCCGCAAATTTGCGTCGCGCATTTTCCGGTGTGGTTGCAGGTAATGTAAAAGAAGAAGGTATCCGTTCTATTGAGCAGCATGGGCATTTTGAGTTAAAGGGTGACCGGGAAATTATGGAACCGATGGATGCTTTGTTATCGGCTTTTGTTGAACAGCATCGTATGAAGCTGCCGGGAACAGAGTATGTGCCGTGTTACAAAATTATTAAATAAAAACTTATTCACCACAGAGGCACAGAGAGGGCATAGAGTTTTTTGTATGTGACCTGCGCCGCAGGCGCAGCCAACACAAAACATTTTTCTCTGTGCCCTCTGTGCCTCTGTGGTGAGTTGTTTTTTAGCAACAATAATGAACTATAAGCTGCCTGATTACATCAACCGCTGGACTTAATATTTTTGTTTCGATATATTCATCCGGCTGATGCGCTTGATTGATGCTACCCGGACCCATGACTATGGTATCCAGTCCCATCGCATTGTAATAAGGCGCTTCTGTGCCAAAAGCCACCGCCCGGGATTCAGTGCGGGTCATTTTTTCAGCGAGTATTACCAGTTCGGAGTGCTTACTGGTTTCCATAGCATCAACACCATCAAATAGTGCTACGGTTTTAAAATGAATGCCGGTGTCGAGCAAAACATTTTTAACACGTTGCTGCATCTCAGTGCGCAAATCAGTTACTTTCATTCCCGGTAATGGGCGAATATCAAGCTGTAATTCACAACTGCCGCAAATACGATTAGGGTTGTCGCCACCATGTATGTGGCCCAGGTTCATGGTGGGCACGGGGACTTCAAACAGGGGGTTTTTGTACTTGCTTTGTAATTCTTCACGCCATCTCAGCAACTCGCCGATTACTTTATGCATGGCTTCAAGTGCATTATTACCCAAAGCAGGGTTGCTGGAGTGACCCGCCTGGCCAGTCAGTTGAATGGATTCCATCATCATGCCTTTGTGCATGCGTACCGGTTGCATATTAGTGGGTTCGCCAATGACAGCATAACGTGTTTTGTTAAGACCAAGCTGGTTTGCGTGTTTAGCAATGGCTTTTGCACCGGACATGCTGGTTTCTTCATCTGCCGTGGCAAGAATAATCAATGGCTGTTTTATCTTATTTAAATCGAGCGATTTTAAGGCTTCGATAATAACGGCAAAAAATGATTTCATGTCACAGCTGCCAAGACCATAAAAACGATTATCTTTTTCGGTAAGCCCAAAAGGTTCAACCTGCCAGCGGTTTTCATCGAAGGGAACAGTATCGGTGTGACCGGCCAGAACCAGCCCGTTGTTACCATTGCCCAGTGTTGCGATTAGATTAGCTTTGTTTTTTTCACTGTCGATAAGCTGGATTTCACAGTGGAAGCCAAGGTCCTCAAACCAGTCGGCTAATAAATTAATAACATCAAGGTTACCCTGGTCGATATCCGGTGAGGTACAGCTGATTGACGGCGTGCTTAAAAGCTGATTTATTAGTGACTTTAACCCGGCTGTTTTGACATGTTTATTTGTAGACATATCATGAAGTTAAAACTAATTTGAAAATAAAGCAAATAAAGCTGTTTTTCATAAGGATTATGATGATGTCTGCAGACTTCAGCATATTATCTCTAAGCTTGCATCTTTGTCTTCATTCTTATTGTTAGTTTTAACTATAGGTTATAAAGTAACAGTATTTTCTGATAGCTATTAACAATCGATGAAAATCCACGACAAAAGCCCCACGACGAATGACGAATGACGAAGAACAAATGACCAGCGACGCTCAAACACCTGCTGAACTTTTTTCCCAGGTCCCGCAATCTCTGCAATCAATTGTAGAAAATTTCTGGGATGACTGGTGCAAGTCATGTGCAGAAAAAGAGAAAAATCCAAATCTGAATTTACCATTATCCATGCTAGGTAAAACCTGGATATGTAGTGATTTTGTAGCACGTAACTGTATTCGTTACCCGGGAATTTTTTATAACTTGCTCGCAGAAGGGTTTGAATCACGCCGAACAATCGATGATTATAGAAAATTAGTCAGTCACGTAGTTACTGCTGACAAAGACGAAAACGAATTGATGTCGACATTGCGTGTATTACGCCAACAGGAGATGGTGCGTATCGCCTGGCGTGATTTAAATGGCCTGGCTGATATTGAAACCATTCTTCATGAGCTAACTGATTTTTCTGAAGCTGTGGTTTCAGTTACTTTGCAGACTCTGGAGCAGCAGCAGGCCGAAATTTTTGGTATGCCACTTGATGCGAATGGTGAGAAGCAGTCTTTGCTGGTATTTGCCATGGGTAAAATGGGCGGGGGTGAGCTTAATTTTTCTTCCGACATTGATTTGATATTTATCTTTGCCGAAGACGGAGAAACCTCCGGCCCGCGTCGTAAATCACATTATGAGTTTTACTTCGCGGTAATTAGAAAGCTGGTTAAAGTGCTGGACGAAGTGACCGCGGAGGGTTTCGTTTATCGTGTGGATATACGATTAAGACCTTTTGGTGAAAGCGGCCCGATGGCGATGAGTTTTGCCGGTGTAGAGCAATACTATCAGTTACAGGGGCGAGACTGGGAACGTTACGCCATGATCAAAGCCAGATTGATCACTGGTCGTGATAGCGATAAACAATACCTGCAATCAATGTTAACGCCATTTGTATATCGGCGTTATCTTGACTTCAGCATGCTTGAATCAATTCGCGAAATGAAAGCGATGATCAGTGCACAGATGAAACGTAAACGCATGACCAATAATGTCAAGCTTGGTCCTGGCGGAATCCGTGAAATTGAATTTATTGGCCAAACACTGCAGTTGATCCGCGCCGGTCGAGAGCCTGAACTACGCGAGCGCAGCATAATCAAAGTGCTTAGGGTTCTGGCTGAAAAGAATTATTTGCAACAACAGGAAGTCGTGCAGTTGCTTCAGGCGTACTGGTTTTTGCGTAAACTGGAGAACCGTTTGCAAATGCAGGGTGATAAACAAACGCATACCTTACCCGATGACGAAATATTACAACAACGTTTATGTGTTGCCATGCAAATGCAAAGCTGGGATGAATTGCTAGCGCAGCTGTGGTTTCATCAGAGAGCCGTTGATGATGTTTTTCAAAACCTTATTGCCTCTAAAAATGAAGAACAGGATGTCAGCGTCTCGCCGTTTGCCTTGTTCTGGACGCATGTAGATGCTAGTGATGACGAAAAAGAAGGTCTCAGGTTGTATTTTGAGTCCTCTGGCTACAGCAGTGTCGATGATATTATCGATCTACTGACCCAGTTACGCTCCAGGTCTCAGGTAAAACACTTAACAGGTGATACTGCTCGTCTGCTGGCGCAGTTAATGGAATCGTTGATCGAGAAAATTGCTGATTATCCTAATCAAACAATATTGCTAAGTCGCGTCTGTCGGATTATCCAGGCACTGGCAGGGCGCAAGGTTTATATCAGTCTGCTCAGTGAATATCCAGGCATACAGTTGCAGATGCTGACATTATGTGCGGCCAGTGAATGGTTTACTGAACGCTTAACAAAATATCCGATTTTGCTGGATACTCTGCTGAGCACAGCAGAAACATTTCGACAGCAACATGATGTAGAGAAATTGCTGGCACTGGAACTGGAACGTATTGCCGGTGATAGCTCAAATGCAGATGCGGACCTCGAGTTGCTGATGGACCGGATGCGGCAATTTAAGCGGCAGATGGTATTTACGGTTGCCATGCTTGATGTTTTTTATGCAGAGCCGGTGGAAACCGTGTCAGATCACTTAACTGAGCTGGCAGACGTATTATTAGAAAAAATACTTGGTTTTTCCTGGCAGGCGATGGTTGCAAAATATGGAGAGCCGAGTTGTGTTGTTGATGGAGAGGTCTTTCGACCTGCTATATCAATCGTGGCTTACGGCAAAATGGGCGGAAATGAGCTGGGTTATGGTTCTGATCTGGATATTATCTTTGTACACAATAGTGGTGGTGAAAAACAGCTTACGACGGGTAAGAAAAGTATTGATAATCAAAGTTTTTTTGCCCGTGTAGCACAGCGGGTTATTCACTTTCTAAATACCCGGACTTATTCAGGTATATTGTATGAAGCTGATACTCGTTTGCGACCTAACGGACAGTCGGGCCTGATGGTCAGCAGTATTTCGGCATTTGAGTCATATCAACGTGAAAAAGCCTGGACCTGGGAACATCAGGCATTAATTCGTGCGAGATTTGTGACGGATAATTTACAGGGAAACGCGCTGATTGAGCAGGAATTTGATAGAATTCGCAGTTCGGTGCTCAGGCAGAAGCGAGAGACTGATAAGTTGTTGCAGGAAGTCGTCGAAATGCGCGTGAAAATGCGCCAGCATCTGGCCAATAAGTCAGCCGATTTTGACATCAAGCAGGATGCGGGCGGTCTGGTTGATATAGAGTTTTTGACACAGGCCGGTGTACTGATCCATGCGCAGCAGCATGCTGACTGTATTAAACATACTGCAACACTGGAGCTGATCAACGAATTAACAAAAGTTGGCTGGTATGAAGCCGACGAGGCAGAAAATATCGGAAATGCATATCGATATTTTCGTAAGCTAAAAAACTGGCAAAAGTTAGAGTGCGATGCTGATGTCAGTGAAATCTCGTTGCATCGTGATAATGTGATTGCTGTCTGGCACAGGTTAATGCCTGAAAGAGAAAGTTTTAAGTAGGCAGTTGGCAGTTATACTATACGGTTTAGTAGATAGCCGACGTGCTCGTGTGTGAGTGTCGGTCACAGGGACGCGGCCGTCAAGCCTACAGGGATGCATTCACGGCGTCTCGAGGACGAGTATGTCGGCTATCCAACGTTCGCATTAGTAAATAAAAACCTCTGTGGCCTCTGTGTCTTTGTGGTTAAAATATATTTTGATTTTTATTTTAGAGAAATAGCAGGAGAAGTTTATGCAAACCATGGCCGATAGAGATGGCGTAATCTGGTTTGACGGAAAAATGGTTGACTGGCGTGATGCCAAAATCCAC
>RCNG010000611.1_pt1 | contig 16561 bp, 14 predicted proteins | sample 2041371 | NCBI WGS metagenome assembly RCNG01 (sample SAMN09708227, study PRJNA481090) | Marine sediment metagenome, whole genome shotgun sequencing project. | biome: marine sediment; feature: ocean; material: sediment; isolation source: Sewage treatment plant 1 marine sediment (STP1) ... | reverse complement strand
TAAATAATGAGTTTATAGAACGCATCCACATGCTTTCAGCACAACTTTATTGAAGAACCTCGCAGCAAGCTGCGGGGAATGCACTCGCTGTTTCGGTTCAACCTCCTGCAATCATTGGTATTAAGTATATTTCAGCGTTGTCCGGAATAACAAACCTATCAAAGCTGGGCCGGGACACATACTTGCCGTTAACCCTGATCACGGCATATTGATGGGCATCGGCAATCTCCTGCATTAACTGCGACACGGTCATGCCGCTTTGCCAGGGCACCTTCTCGCCATCCAGTGTAATCACACCGTAACCCCGTTTTCCTTGAGAATCTCCAGAACGGCCGGAAAATCGATGCCCAGACGCTTGACGGTTTCTAATGTCGGGATTCCGTTCTGCGTCCACCCTCTCCTCGCATACACCGCGTCTTTTAATTGTTCATACTGTTCCTCCCGCAGTTTGCGTAAAACAGCCACCTTTTCCGTTGTCGATTTTCCTTCGATATCGACGCCATGCTTCTCTAATAGCTGACCATCGTATCGTTCCTGACGGGATTCGTATTCCTCATCTGTCACCGGGCCGACAGCACGATATGGAAGGATATCCTGGGCCCTTGTCCCAAAGCCCATTTTCAGGTTGAAGACCCGTTGGAAATTGTAAACTGCCTCGCTGATGGTGATGAGGTCTTCCGGGACAACCTTGCGCCCGGTTACCGCACCAAAATACTGGGCATACCAGGTCATATGTTTGATCACCTTGGCTGGTTCCTCGGTGTCCTTGTTATCTTCCGGAACAATGTCGTTCCAGGGAAGCTTACACAGACCACAGAGCCCGAACCATGTACGGAACATGGGGAACCAGTGCAGTGCTTCTGCTTTCTGTTCGAATGTCGGCATGTAATTGTGCACCATGTCCAGAAAGATAAGCCAAGCTTCGTCGTGCTGGGGTCCCTTGAGGGCCATGCCATAGCCACCCTGCTGAGCCAATGATTCCTTGGTCATGTACTCGGAAAACTCCAGACCCTTTGACTCCATGCCGATATCCTGCAGGATCTGTGCATCCGCACCAAATTCCGAGGCAAACAGTTTTTTCATCCGTCGAACGCCCTGGCCGAGCACCGTTCCAAACCCCTCACCCCTGGCCACCTGGTGGATCAACTCCAAGGCTGCGTCCCGGTTACCAAAATGAAGATCCAGCCCGCCCGTATGAGTTTCGTTGATAAGACCCATTTCAAAACATTCCATGGCAAATGCCATGGTGGTTCCCACCGAGATGGTATCGAGACCGTAAGTATCGCAATAAAAGTTGATTTCCACAATGGTAAAAGGATCAAAGATGCCCAGGTTGGAGCCACATCCGGCAATGGTTTCATACTCGGGTCCATCCACAAAAACCTTGGTGCCCTTGTAAGGGCCCGTCAGAGGCACAAAGTCCTTTACGCCATGGGAGCAAGCCACGGTGCAACCCATCCAGCATCCATCGAATCCTGGATCAAAAAGATCTTTATAAACCTCCTTTCCAATCAAACCGGCCATCTTATGCTGCCCGAATTTGAAATTATGTGTCGGTAACAGATCGAATTCGTTCATAATAGGAACCAGATGGGTCGTGCCGATTTTTGCCATCTCATTCTGTTTCGGGTCCAGCTCCACGATCTCTCTGGAATAACTTTTTGCAACAGCTTTCACTGTTTCCTTGTCATCAGGGTTGTTGGCGTTCATGGAAACGGTATCCCACCGTACAACCACCGCCTTAATGTTTTTATGGGCAAACACCGTGCCCAGCCCACCACGACCAGCCTGTTTATATCTGGCCCGTTTCCGTTTGGGATCGTACCAGGTGACGTTCAGACAGCCCATCAGACTATTTTTGGCACCCGGACCTGTGGACACAACAGATATCCCCCTGGGTTTCTCATTCCCAAAATGTTGGGTCAATACAGACGAAGTCTCATAAGCATCTTCAGGTAGGCCTTCTGCCTCGAAAATGGTTACCTTTTCGCCGATGCCGTCAATATAGATAACCACTTCCCGGGAAGCCAGGCCTTGTATCTCCAGGGCATCAAAACCTGAAAACTTGAGATAGGGGCCAAAATACCCGCCCACGTTGGAATCGATCACCGATCCCGTCAGAGGCGACAGGGATGTCACAATGCTTTTGCCTGATCCTGGATAGGATGGGGTTCCGCCCATGGGACCCGAGGCCATGCAGATGGCGTTTTCCGGATCCGTCCACTGGGTCTTGCCGGTAACGGCATGCCACAGCAGCCACAAATCAAAACCTTTGCCACCCACAAAAACCTGCTTCATTTCGTCGGATACCGGTTTGATTGTAATTTCGGCAGCTGAAATATTCACGCAAAGAGTCTGATTCGCATATCCCTTTTCGATTTGAGGTCGTTGATAACTCAGTGAATGGATGTCTTTCAAATTAAACGATTTCATATCTTCCTTCCTTTAGGTGTCTGTACTTTTTATGTGCAATAATCGTTTGAGGCCGGACACGGTATCCAGTGTCAAACTCAGCAATGCCGGAATCAGAAAAATGGTGAAAATTGTCGAAACCAGGATACCTCCAATGACGACGCTGCCGAGCCCGCGATAAAACTCGGAGCCTGCCCCGGGTGAAAGCACCAGGGGCGTCATGGCACATACCGTGGTGATGCTGCTCATATAGATGGGTCGTATGCGTGAGCGGACCGACTCGGCAATGGCCTCACGGGATGCCATTGCCGTCTTTCGCATGTTGTTGAGTGTCTGGTGAACGATAAGAATGGCGTTGTTCACGACGATACCCACCAGTATGACAAAACCGAGCATGGTAATGATGTCCAGGGGTTGATAAACGACAAACCGGTTAAGCAGAAAAAGACCCACGAAGCCCCCGGCAGCTGCCAGGGGGACGCTGAACATGATAATAAAAGGGTAAAGAAAATTTTCAAACAGGGCTGACATGAGCAGGTAGCTGATGATCACGGCCAGCAAAAAGTTCCACATGAGAGACTCCCGGGTTCGCGTCAGGTTGTCCGCGGTACCCCCCATATGAATATTGTAGCTATTGCCAAGCACGCCGCTACCTTTCAATGGACCGACGACCTTTTCGGAAATAAGCTGGGTCGCTGTCTCGAGAGCGATTTCCGCTGGTGGAATAATCTGTATGGTGATGGCTCTTTGGGCATACAGGTGATTGATCTGGCTAGGTCCCTCGGTCAAGCTGATATCTGCCACCGATGCCAGGGTCACCTTTTGTCCGGAAGGTGAAATCACCGGTAGATCCGACAGATCCTGAATGGTCGATATCCTGTTTTCTTCCGTCTTGACCATGAGATCTATCTCTTCACCCAGAAAACGGAACCCGCTGGCGCGTGCGCCGTCCACCAGAACATTGACCGTTGTACCCAGATCGGCAGTGGTCATACCCAATCGTGTCAAACGATCCCGGTCCGGGACAATCTGCATTTCCGGACTTCCCAGATCCAGACTCGGTATGGGACGAATCTGGGCACCGGGTAATACCCCCATGGCACCCCCAAAGACCTGCCGTCCGATACTGATAAGCTGCACCAGATCAGGACCTGTTATTTCAACCTCGATGGATCGACCCTTGCCGATGCCTCTCGCAAAAAGTCCTGGCTGCTGAACCACGGCAATCATCCCGGGAATTTTTCTGAGGGCGCCATAGATATACGGAAGAAGCTCCCGCGTCCGTTCTTGAACTTTGGACATCATCCCCATAAATGCCTGTTGCCCGAAAGCTACAAAGAAAAAACTCTCGAGGGGAGGGAGGTTCAGTTTCAGAGCCGTTTCACTATCCCCGTCATGGTTGATCAGGGGCAGAATGTCTTTTTCGACTTCCAATGCAATTCGCTTCATTTCATCCTGGTTATAGCCGGGAGGAGGGATGAGAATACCGAACAGCATTTCGCGGTTCCCCTGGGGAAGGTACTCTGTCTTGGGAATCAAGCCCACTGCAAAACTGACGGACAGGGTGGTTAAAACCAACACAACCATCAATCTGGCAGTCACATACCCACACATCCAGTAGATAAAACGGGTGATCAGATTGACGAACCCGCCGGCCAGTCCAAGGACTGAAAACCGACCTCTCTTTTTCGGCGAGGTGGTGTCGACCCGACCCAAAATCTTGGCTGAAAGTGTTGGAATACCGGTGATGGATACAATTAAACTCAATAAAACCGCACTGCTGATGGCAATGGCGATGTCTCGAAAAAGCTGACCGGCTTCTTCCTGTACAAATACGATGGGCAGAAATACCGCCACGGTGGTGAGTGTACTGGCCAGGACAGCACCCCAGACTTCTACCGTGCCGTCATAGGCGGCTTCCACACGAGATTTTCCCATTTCACGGTGACGAAAAATGTTCTCAAACACCACAATGGAATTATCCACCACCATACCGATGGCAAAACTGAGTCCTGCCAGACTGACCACATTGATGTTCCGCCCCAGCATGGTCATGATAAGAAACGTAGCAATAACGCTGATGGGGATCGCCAAAGAGACAATAAAGGTACTGGCAATACTCCGTAGAAAGAGAATCAGCACCACAACCGCCAGAATACCCCCCAGGAAAATGTTCTGTCGCACAAGATCGATGGCGCTGTAAATATAGCGGGTTTCATCGTAAACCTGGCGGATTATCAGGTTTCTGTCCTTGAGAACGGATTCATTAAGCTCCGCCAAAACCTTTTTCAGGCGATTCATGATTACAAGCACATTGGAACCCGGTTCCCGGACCACATTCATGACGATGGTGGGTGAGCCTTCATGGCGGACCACCACGTCCAGTTTTTCATAACCGAGCTGGACATGTGCGACATCACCTATCTTGACCGGTATATTGTTCACCCGTTTGATGATGACATTTTCGACGTCGGTGACATCCCTGAGCTCACCCACCGTACGGGTGACATATTTTCGCTTCCCTTCGTCAAAACTGCCGGCACTCACATTCCTGTTTTCAGCATCCAGAGCTCTTAAAAGTTCGGGTATGGTAATTTTGCGGGAAGAAAGGGCTTCCGTGTTTATGGTGACGGTAAGCTCCCTTTCCTGGCCTCCATAGACATTCACCGAAGCGATGTTGTCTATTCTTTCCAGGAAGGGTTTGACATTGTCATTGATAAAGTCGAACTCCTGGTTCAGAACACCCTGGTAGCCATCTCTGGGCTTCAAAACCATCCAGGCAATGGCCTGATCCCGCCGCCCTCCGGACTTGATCAGGGGTTTGTCTGCATCGTTTGGATATTTTTTTACCTGGTCAAGCTTCTTGGACACCCGCAAAAGGGCATCATCCGGGTCCGTGCCGATTTCAAACATCAGGTTGATATAAGCATAGCTGTCCCGGCTTTCGCTTTCCATGCTGTCCAGTCCCTCGATGTTTTTCAACTCCTCCTCCTGGACATCGATAATCTCCCGTTCCACCTCCTGGGGGCTCGCACCCGTCCAACGGGTTTCCACGGACACCTCGGGCAGATCCACATTGGGTGTCAACTGGATCGGAATTCGGTAAAGTGAAATGAAACCGAACAGAACCAGCAGGATAGCACCCACAATTACGGTTACCGGTCTTTTTATGGCAGTCTCGACAAGTTTCATCAGTCAATAACCTGTACGGCCTGGCCGGGTCTCAAGCGCTCGTTGCCACGGACAACTACCTGTTGTCCCGGTTCCAGAGCCCCCTGGATGGCGGCATTACCATCATAGTACCCCACAACCTTGACGGGAACCGGAACTGCTTTGCCACCAGCGACGGTATAGACCAGACGTTGGTTTCCAGAGGTGACAATGGCATCTTTAGGCAGTAGCATAACGGTTCGTTTCTCCCCGACACTGAAGGTGACCGTCGCGGCCATGCCACTCTTGATCCTAAATTTCTTGTTTGACAGCTCGATATGCACGGGAAATGTTCTGGCGTTTGGATCCCCCATGGGCAGAATCGTGGAAACGGTTGCGGACAGGGGTGATATACCCAGGCTATTGATGACCGCACGGACATTGCTGCTGGACTTGATCCCTACCATATATTTTTCAGGCACATCCACCACAATGAGGATACGGTTCATGTCCACCAGCGTGACTACCGGGCCACCGGTATCGACCCACTCCCCTACCTGGGTATGCTCTAACGCAACAAAGCCTGCAAACGGCGCCTGAACACTTTTCTTGGAAATTTCGTAATCCAACTGTTCGATATCGGCCGCATTCATTAAAAGGTCTTTTTCAAGAGCACTATGATTGTAGAAAGCTTCGTCATACTGTCTTTCGGCCACACTGTTGGTACTCTTGAGATTGCCGATGCGTTGCAGTTCCTTTTCAGCCAGAACGAGTGCTGCCTGGATACCGGCGCGGGCAGCCTTGGCCCCTTTTAGCCGCAACCGTGCACCGGTAGACCCCAATACCGCCAGGGGCGTTCCTCTGGCAATAAAGTCTCCGGCTTTGACATAAAAGACCTCCACCAGACCCGACACCTCGGATGCAACGACACTCTCCCGTATGGGCTTTGTGGTACCTACCAAGGAAATCTGGTCACGGACGGTCTTTTCCAGAACAGGTGCCACCTTGACCGGAACGGCTGGAGGTGTTTTTTTCTGTTCTTGGGCATAGGAAAAGGAAGTAAAATTGACCCCTGCAAGTATTGCCAGGAATGCACATATCAGTGTACGGACGAAAAACCGATAAAACAGATACATCGAACCACTCTCCCTTCTGATTGCAATAATAAAAAACTGATATCAGAATAAAGGCTTACCATCAAGATGATTACGTCATAGGTTTTCTGATCATTACAAGGACAACACTGACGACAATGTAAATCAAACCGGCGGCCACAATGAGAAATTTTGGAATGGCACACCAGAAAGCCAGCGCTGGCCACAGCGCACTTTCGGAACCCAGAAGAACCTGCATCAGGCTGATGTTTTCGGCAGCATCCAGCAGGGCCGCACACAGCTGTCCCCAGGCAAGGGGCGCCCCTAACAATGAAAATATTATCATACGTTGGAATAATCCACGGGCTGCCAGGACACATCCCAGCCCTATTGCTCCGGCATAAGAAAAGAGAAAGAGAAAATCAAGACCCAGGCTCAATCCTGCATAAACGGCTCCCTTAGGCCCCCATGAGGCGAGTATGTTCTCTGCGGTTTCCAGGTTTCCTGCAAACTCAAAGGACACGATGCCGCTGGGTGCAGCTTCAGTTCTCAGCTTACCATCGAAAAATCGCAGCCCCCCCATGACAACGAGTGTGACCACAAGTAGAATGACAAAACCCTGTTTTTGGGCCTTGATGGACAACCACTCAAATGGATTGGGGTTTTTCATGCCTTTCCTCTTGGCTTGTTAGCGGGTCAATTGACGGCTATTACGGTTTACATTAATTTATTTCGTTTGATCGCCGCTCCCGCCATTAACGCTATTTATAATGCCTTGCAAAATAGTAGGGGTGTGGATCGATATGGGGCGACGCCTGATCCATGATCTCCGCCACAAGTTTTCCCGTACCCGGCGCCGCGCTAAGTCCGATCATGTTATGCCCGGCGGCAACCATGACATTTTTCAACCGGGGCGAATAATCGATAAAGGGCAGCCCGTCCATGGTCATGGGCCGGAAACCGGACCATTCCTCCTTTTTACCATTGCTCACCCATTGACCAAAATAGCCATTGAAACCGCGGGTCAAAGCCCCTAAGCGCCGTGGATTCACCCGGGTGTCAAATCCCGAAAACTCCATAGTGCCTCCCAGACGGCACGCATCCGGCCAGGGTGTGGAGACAATGCTCTGTTCTTCAAAAAAGCATGGGATCTCAGGAAATATTTTCGGTCGACCCATGGTGATGGAATACCCTTTTCCCGGTTGTATTGGAAGATTGCACCCCAGCACGTTCTCGAAACAGGGCGCCCAGGCCCCGGTAGCCAGCACAAATGCATCGGCCGAGAGCTCCGTATCCCTGGTCACGACGGAAACAGCAAGACCATTTTTTTGTCGAAACGTCTGGACAGGACAATTCTCCAAAATCCGTGCTCCGCGGCGAAGAAGGATGCGGCGCAACTCAGACATGAGTTGTTCGGGGCGGAGGTGGGCCGTCTGTCTGTAGAACCAGCCACCGCTGACACCATTTTTCAACCCCGGCACCCATTCAAGCATGGTTTCCATGTCCAGCGCTTGAGCCTCAATACCAAACGTTTTTAAATAGGCATCTGTTCTGCAATAATCTTTCCACCCCTTTGCCGATCTATAAATATGAAGGGAGCCCGCCACATCCCAGTCACATATCACTTTTTCCGCTTGAATGAAGGCTGGATACAATTCAAAACTACTCTGCAGCAATGCGTGGCGGCCCATGGTAGATCTCAGGACAGCTTTTGGATGAGAGTTATAAGCGAACAGACAGAGCCATTTTATCAGGTTAGCGTCTATACGCGGTTTGACATAAAGAGGTGAATCCTTTGCCAGGGCCCACTTGAACGCTTTGGTCAGGGTATTCAGGGAATTGAGAGGTAAGATATGATTTGGAACGATCAGGCCGCAGTTACCACTGGATGCCCCCTGGCCAAAACATTCCTTGTCGACAATGGTGACCGACCAACCTTTTTCCAGCAGATAATATGCTGAAAACCCACCGATGACGCCACCACCGATGATGATGACATGCTTGGATGTTTCCATCGTCATACGTTTTCTTTATATTTATGGCTCTTTACCCCATACATTTCGGCGATATTCGATGGTATGGAAATAAAGGCTCTTCTCTTTTTAGAAGTCATCTCAAAAATGTCTTTTGGCCCAAATCCTGTGTTGATCTCTCGTTTAAAGGGAGCAAATCGTATTCTATACTGCAAGTTCAATTTGTTACACCAACCCCATCTCCGTTAAGGGTTTATTTTCGAGAATACGCCGGGGAGAAAATATGGACAGGTCCAAAACAGGATCTTTACCCAAAATAACTTCTGACAGATAGCGTCCCACTGCCGGGGCCTGCTGCAGACCATGACCCGAAAACCCATTGGCTAAAAAAAGACCCTTAATTTCAGGCCACTCTCCCAGAATGGCATTGCTGTCCATCCGGTTGACCGCATATAGACCAGCCCATCCCCGGATAAGTTTCAGGGTATCGAATGCGGGCACAAATTCGGCAAGCTCCAGCCACAAAGCCTCATAAAATCGTTTCTCGTCCCAGGAAAAATCAAAGCCAACCGGATCCTCATCCATGGATTTCCCCAGCAGGATATGGCCGCCTGTTTCCGTTCTAAAATAAAGATCCGATGGGAGGACCGTCAATGGCAGCGGCTGTTCGGGCTTCACCGTCGTATCCAGTACAAACACCTGACGCTTGACCGGTTCGACCGGTAAAGCGACATTGGCTGTTCCGGCTATCTGTGCTGCCCATGCACCGGCACAGTTGATCATAATGCCGGTCCCAATCGTATTGCCCGATGCCAACGCCACAACATCCACCCGTTTGTTTGTCGTATGGATTTTAATCGCCTCATCTTCGATATAACGTGCCCCCATGGCAATGGCTTTTGCCTTGTATCCCATCAGGGCGGCATAAGCATCGAAATAACCATCCTGAGGGCCAAAAGATCCGCCAACATAACCTTCCATACGGTACAAAGGGTATTGCGCAGCTATCTCCTCCGGGGTCTTCCACAGAATGTCACAGCCCAGGTCGTGTTGCAGTTGAATCGCCTTTTTTGCAGATTCGAGCCCCTTTTCATCCACCACAAACAGGTTTCCTTCCCGCTTGAAGCCGATACGTGGGTTTTTATCCCCCACCGCCATATCCTCCTCGAATCGTTCCAGGATCTCAAAAGCGTATCGGGATATCTGGACATTCTGTTTCAGACTGAACTGAATTCGGGCATTGGACATGGACAATGTGGTAGATGCATGGGTATAGGAAGGATCTTTTTCAATCACCACAATTTTCAGACGGTTGTCCGCCAGAAGCAGAGAATAAGCCGTGGCGCTCCCCATAATGCCACCGCCAATGATAATAATATCAATAGTGTCCGTCATAAAGATTGGGTCCTTTCTTATATTGCTATTTACAGCTCTAACCAGGTCCCGATTCCTTTTTCTCTGGCCCTCTTAAAAATCAAGGGGGCCACGGCCATGTCCTCGATGGCAAGACCCAGGTTTGCGGTCATGGTTTTTTCCTCTTTTGTCTCCCGTCCCGATTTTTCACCCGTCACCAATTCTCCCAGATCGGCATGAATGGGTGGTGTCTTTTGAAAATATCCCAGTGTTTTGTAGTGCAGCATCTGCGGCGTGTCATCCGTACAGAATTTGCCTGATTCCTTCATGGCATGGACATGCCAGTAGGAATCAAAATCCACCAGAGAAGCGAACGCGCCTTTTGACATCCACCCGGCCTGAATGGTAGCATGGGGCTTTTTCAGAATCGGACCGGCCGTCACGATGATGTCACTGTCTGTCACCGCCGCTTCAGGTGTCTCAACAACTTCCACATGGACATCAAAACGGGTTTGAATTTCTTCTGAATAGACACGTGCTGACACTTTATCTGTATCAAAGGCTTTCACACTTTCAATGGGGAACAGTACGTTCAAGGCCTCAAAATTGGTCCTGCCCTGGACACCACACCCCAGTATTCCGACAATCGACGACTCCGGTCGTGCCAGATAAAGGGCCGACAAGGCGGTTGCGGCACCGGTTCTCATCCCGGTGAGCCATACACAATCCATAACTGATATGGGCAGACCTGTCTCTGCATCGTTTAAAATGAGTAGTCCGTTGATGTAGGGCACACCCAATTTGAGATTATCCGGAAAACCACTGACCCACTTGATACCGGCAGCCTTCATTGACGGTATATAGGCCGGCATGGCATGGATAAAGTTATCGCCGCCGCCGGGGTGAATCCCCGGTTTTGGCGGCATTTCCGTTTGTTGTTTTCCTTTTTCCTTAAAAGCGCCTTCCAGCAGATCGATAATTTCCGCCATGGTAACACCGGCAGCGGCCACGTCTTGCCGGGAGAGATAGAGCAGACGGTTTGAAGACATAAGACCTCCTTATACAGGGCATTCACGTGGGTTGTTTAAAACGTTAATCTCTCAATAAATGTGTCAACTTGTCCGGCACAGGGTCTATTTCTAAAGGAGGCCGGGTCAAAATGCAACTCGTTTCCGGAAATCAGTCTCCGGAACAATTTTTCCTTTTGACAAGACTTGAAATATTATATTTAGAAACGTATAAGCAGCAAACGAATCATATAAACGATATGAAAAGGAATATATCATGGAAACCTTTTTTCAATTTCTGGAAAACAATCAAATCGCCTACAAACGCCACGACCACCCGGCAGTTTATACGGTGGAAGAAGCCGACCGGCTCGTACCGGAACTATCGGCTGCGAAAACAAAAAACCTGTTCCTGAGAGACGACAAGGGCAAGCGTCATTTCCTGGTGGTGGTGCCCGGTCACAAGCAGGTGAATTTAAAACTATTGAAAAATCGGATGGGGGTCAAACGGATCAGCTTCGGGTCTCCGGAACGAATGAAAAAACACCTGGGCATTGAGCCGGGGGCGGTCTCAATCATGGCCCTATACCATGACAAGGCTCATGCCGTGGAGCTATTTGTGGACCAGGAACTCTGGAAAGCAGAATCTTTTCAATGTCACCCCCTGGTGAACACTGCCACCCTGGAGATCACCCGGGAAAACCTAACACGCTTCCTGGAAATCACCGGTCATGAAATGAAGACGATTGAAGTGCCGGAGCGCTAAGCTTTCAGGTGATAAGCATTAAGCTATAAGCGGTCAGCAGCCAAATGCTCATTCGCCTATCCGTTGACAATGCACTTAATCTCCACACACCCGCCCTTGGGCAGGGCGCTCACTTCGATTACGGCCCGGGCAGGCTTGTGCCCGGCAAAAAAGGCCTCATAGATACCGTTGAATTCCAGAAAATTCTCCATATCGGTCAGAAACACATCCACGGCGACCACCTGGTTCAAACTGCATCCGGCAGCCTCAACAATATGCTTCAGGTTCTCCAAGGCCTGCTGTACCTGGCCGGCCACATCCTCGCTTACCAACTCCCCGGTCTCCGGGTTCATTCCCAGTTGCCCGCTCACAAAATGCCACGCTCCTGCGCTGATGCCCTGGGAATAAGGGCCGATGGCGGCCGGCGCCTGATTCGTCTCGATGGGTTGAATTGCCATAGGTGAATCTCCTTGATTGACAAGCTATATATAAAGTGCCGTTGTCTGTAAAATTATCTCATCCTGGACCATGGTAAAACAGTGTTGATCGTTTCCAAACCATGTCGGGGTTATTTCTTCATTTCCTTGAGGCGTTTTTCAACAAAGGCTTTTTCGTTCCCGGCCAGGGTACAGGTGAGAAGGTGGCTGGCTTCGAGCTCCAATATTTCTTCGAAGCTGGCGCTCATACCCTGATCGATAGCAATTCGGGACAATCTCAGGGCCATTGGGGATCGCTCGGCAATTGTTTGGGCCATGGACAGGGCTTCATCCATCAGGTCATCATCGGGAACCACTTTGTTGGCCAGTCCGATTTTGCGTGCTTCCATCGCGTCGATAAATTCACCCGTAAAAATGAGTTCTTTGGCTTTACCCAGACCCACAAGATGGGTCAATAATTTGGTGCCTGCGTTTGTCACTGTTAACCCAACACCGGTTTCGGGAAATCCGAAAACGGCAGATTCAGCGGCAATACGGATATCGCAGCTCATGGCGATTTCACAACCCCCGCCCACCGCATATCCCTTGACAGCGGCAATCAGGGGCTTGTCCAGCTTCAGGGTATAGCGTTGCACATCCTGAAGCCGCTCCGCTTCATCCATCCATGTGTCGACGCTTTTTCCTTCAGCGGTCTCTTTCAGGTCTTCGCCGGAGCAAAAGCTCCTGCCGGATCCGGTAAGAATGATGACCGCAGCATCCTTGTCGCGGCGGGCGGCATCGAGTATTTCCATGAAGGTTTTTAAAAGCTCCCCGGTCAGGGCATTCAGCCGGTGGGGACGATTCAGGGTAATGATACCGACATTCCCTTCACGATGATATAAAACGGTTGATGTTTCCATTCTTTTAATCCCTGTTTCTATACATCCAATACGATTGAAACGTCCCATGGTTATTGATCAAGATATAGGAGATAGCTTCAAACAATGACCGCACGCTACTCACCCAGGTAAGCCTTCTTAACCTGTTCGCTCTCCAGCAGCACAGAAGACTTGTCCGTCAGCAGAATCTTGCCTGTTTCCATGACATAGCCTGTATCGGAAATACTCAGGGCCATGTTCGCGTTCTGCTCCACAAGAAAAATGGTTGTGCCACTGTCCTGGCTGATTTGCTGAATGGTTTCAAAAATCACTTCCACCAGCTTGGGGGCCAGACCCAGGGAAGGTTCGTCCAGAAGTAGCAACTTGGGTTTCTGCATCAGGGCCCGGGCGATGGCCAGCATCTGCTGCTCTCCGCCACTCAAGGTGCCCCCCAGTTGCCCGGTACGCTCTTTCAGGCGTGGAAAGAGCGTAAAAACCCAATCTAAATCTTTGGCAATTTCTTGTTTGTCGTTGCGCAGATAGGCACCCATTTCCAGGTTTTCCCGAACGGACATATTGGGAAAAATTTGCCGGCCTTCCGGGCTTTGAGCTACACCAAGCGCGGCAACATCTTCGGGTTGGAGTTTTTGAATTTCCCGGCCTTCGTAAAATATCTTCCCCTGGGTAGCCGGCTGGATGCCGAATATGGTCATCAGTGTCGTGGACTTACCTGCACCATTGGCACCAATCAGGCAAGCGATCCCCCCTTTGAGAATGGTTATCGAAACACCCTTCAGGGCATGTATATTCCCATAGTAGGTATGCACATCCTTGAGTTGCAGAATTGGTTGATCATTGGCCATTTGCGGATTCCTCGTGTTGGTGCTGCTTGGTCGCATGCAGTTCACGTTTACGTCGGCTTGCCGGTATCAATCCTTCCGGTTTCAGGACCATCATCGCCGCCATGGCGGCACCAAAAGCCAGCATACGATAACTTTGGAGATCCCGGAATATTTCGGGCACAGCAGATAAGATGACCGCGGCAACAATAACCCCGGGCGTACTTCCGACCCCGCCCAGAACAACGATGCATAAAACAATGCACGATTCCATAAAAATAAAAAAGTTCGGATTGGTGTAGCTCAACTTGGCAGCAAAGAAGCCCCCAACAACCGAGGCAAAAGAGGCACCCAAGGCATAGGCCAACAGTTTCAACCACATGGTCGGTACACCCGACAGCTCAGCTGCGACCTCGTCTTCACGGATGGCCACCCATGCCCTTCCGATTCTTGACCTATCCAATCGCCGTACGCCGATAACCGTCAGTATGGCGATACCCAGGACCAGAAAGTAAAGTGATTCAAGGGATTTCAGATGAAAGGTAACCCAGGTCAGGCCACCATCGGTAATCGACGGATATATGAGAGCCGGTTTGGTCATTCCATAAAGGCCATTGGGTCCGGCAGTCAAGTTGTCCCAGTTGTTGAGCATCAGCCGGATAATTTCACCAAACCCCATGGTCACAATAGCGAGATAATCGCCACGCATTTTAAGTGTGGGATAACCGATAATGCATCCGGCGATACAACCAAACCCGATGCCTATGGGTATGCAGAACCAAAAAGGGATTCCAAAATTCAAATTAAGAATTGAATATGTATACGCGCCAACAGCGTAAAAGGCGATGTAGCCAAGATCGAGCAGCCCGGCAAGACCCACGACGATATTGAGACCCAGCCCCAAGACAATATAGATCAGGCAGGTAATACCGACATCCACTAAATACCGGTTGGCCACCATGGGGTAGATCACGGCAAAGGCCAAAAGGGCAAGGATGTAATATTTGACCGGTACAGCGATCAGTTTGTCTTTGATCTGTTTACGCGTGGGGGCCAGGCTGTCAGACAAGTTTCCATAACCGCCGCTGTGCCGGATGCTTTTCGTGATCAACCCAAAAGCCAGAATACCGACAAACACCCCCCAGACCAGAAAGGCCCGTGAGGCATTGAAGGTCGTGGTGGCAAATCCAACCAGGGGTAAAACAAGGATGCCGAGAAACAGGGAATATACGAAAAATTTCTTTATATCCGATTGTACCATATCACACCTTTTCTTCGGTCGCGCTCTGTCCTAAAAGACCGCTCGGTTTCAGGTATAACACCAGAATCAGAACCACGAAGGTGGTTACATCTTTCCATTCACTGGGTAGAAATGCCGACCATGTGACTTCTACGAAACCAATGATCATACCGCCGAGCATGGCGCCCGGTATGGAACCGATACCGCCCAGAATGGCCGCCGCAAACGCTTTGATCATATAGATAAAACCCATGTCAAAGCGAACCGAACCATAGTATAAACCGACCATTATTCCGGCGGCGGCACCCAATCCCGGGCCGATCATAAAGGTGACACGAATGGTTTTATCGACGTTGATACCGAGCATCCTGGCCATAGATTTGTTCTGCGCAGTGGCACGCATGGCCTTGCCAAGCTTGGTAGAGTTGACAAAAATCCACAAACCATACATGAGGGCAAAGGCCAATATGATGATGAAGACCTGCCCGTAGGAAATTATGGCATCAAAGATTTTAAAACCTTCCCAGCCAAGTACATTCGGAAAGCCCCGGTCGGAAACACCCTGGCTGAGCATCATGCCGTTAGATAGAAAAATGGACATTCCCAGCGCGCTCAAGATGGCAGCCAGGCGTGATGCATTCCGCAAGGGTTTATAAGCTACCTGCTCGATAGAAACGCCAAGAACGGCAACATAGGCCATGCCGAGGGCGAAAACCAAAACCATGGATAAGATAAAATGACTGTCGACAAAACCAACTTTTTGAAGCCCCGCCAACACAATTAAACCGGCAAAAGCCCCTGCGGTAAACATTTCACCATGGGCGAAATTGATCAACTGAATAATTCCGTATACCATGGTATAGCCGAGAGCGATCAGGGAGAATATGCTGCCCAGAAAAATGGCATTGATCAATTGCTGAATAAGAAAAGACGTTGTATCCATGTGGATAGATTCCTTTGATTAAGCAAAAATACCTACTTCAAATCGGCGGGTAGATCGTTGTTACCGATCGGAGGCAAATGCCCCCGATCGGTTGTGGTACAATTAGTACATTTTGTCGGTAATCGGATTGTAATAAGGCACGAAAAGGCCATCTTTGACAATCCATACGGCGTGAGCCAGGGCACGGTCGCCTTTTTCGTTAAACTCGATTTCTCCGGTGGCTCCCAAGGATTTCGTTGCCCGGATGGTTTCGGCGAGTTTGTCTACACCATCCTTTTTGATGCCGTTCAACACCACCATTGTGGCATCGTAAGCAAAAAAGGAGAATGAACCGATTTCATTTTCACCGACGCCCCAGTCTGCGGAGTAGGCTTTTACGAAGTCTGATCGAACGGGATTGTCAGCAACCGGTGCTGCAAAGGTCAGGTAGATCCCCTCGGTGGCCTTTCCACCCACCTCGATGAATTTAGGCTGATAACAGGCATCTTCTGTAAGCAGCGTAGAGGTGATT
>RCNG010000610.1_pt1 | contig 16563 bp, 16 predicted proteins | sample 2041371 | NCBI WGS metagenome assembly RCNG01 (sample SAMN09708227, study PRJNA481090) | Marine sediment metagenome, whole genome shotgun sequencing project. | biome: marine sediment; feature: ocean; material: sediment; isolation source: Sewage treatment plant 1 marine sediment (STP1) ... | reverse complement strand
AGCATGATGGTTACGTCGGATTTTCTGCGTATTGATGATAATATTGATGATTCCGGGAAAGTTAAAGGTTTTATCCTGTTTAGCCGCAAGGAAAAAATGATTTATAGCGTCAACGCAGAAGACCAGCAGATTATTAAGATTAGATCTAAACCTGTGACCATTAAACCACCCATGGAACTCAAGCTGCATACAGTAGAAATAGCAATGGATAAAAAAACGCCATTAATTGCTGGCAGGCAGACGCAGCATCATCAGTTTTTTGTCAATGATAAACTCTGCTATGATCTGCTCAGTATTCCCGGACTCATGCCAGATGTAGTCACAGCACTGAAAAACTTTAATCAGGTTCTCGCCGGACAACAGGCTGAAACACTGAATTATATCCCCGCAGATGTCCATGATGCATGCGACCTGGCAAAACATACTTTCTATCCACAGCGTTATCTGGAAAAAGGCTTTCCTATCCTGGAGCAGGAAATGGCGCAAGCCGGGCAACAAAATGTTACAGTTGAAGAGATAAAATATTCCCGAACACTGGTTAATTATAAGCAACAGGAAGTTTTGCCTGAACTCTTTGCTTTACCAGCCTATCAGGTCATTACAATTAATTGATAAATAACGGATTTTGTCCTTTAAGACGCATAGCGACTAATAAATCGCTGCAGTATTTTCTGTGCAAAAGGGGTATTTTCCCTGCTGACAGCCTCAATCAGGCATTCCGCTTCATGGGGTTGAAAATAGCCATGGTGTTTATAAGCATGGATTCGCACTATAAAACCTTCGCTATCGCCTTCCGGGTGAAACTGAGTGGCATATACGTTTTCACCAATGCGAAACATTTGTACCGGGCAGGCCGCTCCGGTCAATAACAAAGTGGCACCATCGGGTGTCGCATCACAGGCTTCTTTATGCCCAAGTAATACGGAAATCCGATCTGGAAACCCGCTCAGCAGGGGATCCTTTTTTCCTGCTTCAGTGAGATCCAGGCTAACACAACCTACTGGCTCTGCATATTTGGTAGAAATGGAAGTTCCCAGATAGGAACCTAATAAGCCATTCCCGGAACATGCCCCCAGAAAGGGAAAATCGTTTTTGACGATGTCATCAAGCAGATGATTAAAATCCTGTTCGATTTTTTTCTGGATGGTGGATTTATCAATTTCTGGCGTAGAGAGATCAAAAGGACTGCCACCAACGATTACAGCAGAATATTTATCTAATGATAGATCCTCTGGAATGCCATTTTTTTCGATTCGAAGGCGATGAACGTCTTGTTCCTTAAGCCCGCCGTATTTTAGTATGGCCGCAAACTCATTGTCTGAGGTATCGTCTTCAGGACGTAACTGTAAGATAAGAAAGGGATTGCTCATTTTACATTGTTATATAGCTAAAAAAACATCTTATCAGGAAAAAATCATAATGTGGAAAATAATAAAAACTTAAAAAATAATTTATTGACTTGGATCAAAATAGCAATTACTATAATAACCAAGTATAACAGTATGGTATTTGCAATGGGAATTAAAAATGGCTAGAAAAGGAAAAAAACGTCCGATACAAGTTTGGGGTTGCGACCTTGAAGATGGGACAAGAATTACAAATGATGATGAAGGTATTGTCAGTGTAATCGTTAATGGCGATCACACCGTTACAATCACTGATATCAATCACAATGAAAAAATTGTCGAAGGTGCTCGTTGGGTATCTTATGTACCACGACAAAATTAGTTTATTCCGGGGCAAGCCTGGGGTATTGTAAATACTTACAGGTTCCCGGGCTGAACGCTTCCAGATCATAGACGCCTGAACTGATAACTCACAGTGTCACGGTTTGTGCAATCTGAATATCCGTTATCATTAAAGCATTTTCAATAGCCAGATTTTAAATAAAAATATTTTATTTAAAATCTGGCATAATCTATATTCTTTTCGATTCAAAATTACCAGCATTTCTTTTATTCCTGAAAACTATCAAATTCCAAAAAATTTTACCGGCTGCACTGTATCCTGACTCATCTTTTCTAAAAAAATGAAATAAACCGTATTGTTTCAGATGTTCGATATAAACAGTGTATTTCCTTATCGCTATTCTATTCTTTTTGAGTTATCTTTACTTGGTTGATAAATTCAACGGTTTGTTGGTGCGGTTTTTCTATCACTTGGGTATGTCATTTTTTTGTCATGGGTGGATTATGAAGAGAAGGAAAATGATGAAAGTCCGGGTTCTCTGCTTGAAGAGAAAGGTTAAAGATAAATAATTAATGCTTCTTTTGGTAAAATATTTGGTAAAAAGTCTTGTAAAAACTCTTGTAAATATCAGGCTCCGCTATCTGGCTCTGTTCTTCGGGCTATCGACATTGGTTGCCTGTACGATAGTCGGACCGGATTATCAGGAGCCTGTTGTTGACTGGTTGCAGGAATGGCAACCGACAGCTTATGGGAACAAGAGTAAGAGCAAGAAAAATCAAATTGACACTCAATTCTGGTGGCAATTATTTAATGATCCTATTTTAAACAGGCTGATTGATGAGGCCAAAAAAGACAATCATTCTCTGAGAATCGCTGGGCTGAGAATTTTTGAAAGTCGTGCACTTCTTGGTATTGCCAGTAGTAGTATCTATCCTCAACTGCAACAGATGAATGGCGGTGCCAAATATGTAAATAATCAATTTCATGGGGGTAACGCAGCAAAAAGCAGCCAGAGTTTTACTAATTATCAGGCCGGATTCAATCTGGGATGGGAGCTGGATTTCTGGGGGCGTTTCCAGCGTGGCATCGAATCGGCTGATGCTGCGTTTTTTGCGTCAGTGACTAATCAGCAAGATATACAGGTTCTGCTTACAGCCCAGGTTGCTAATGCCTATTTTATTTATCGTACAACACAGGCCCGCATTGCAATCGCACACGAGAATGGCAATATTCAAAAACGCAGTTTTGAAATCACGACTAATTTATTTAATAGTGGAGAAGCATCGGAGCTGGATTTACAGCAGGCAAAAACACAATATTTATCAACTTTATCCACTATTCCTGAATTAGAAATATCACTCGTTCAAACGCGTAATGCTCTCGCAGTCCTTGTAGGAAAGGCACCCGGTGTGATTCCAGAACTGGAAATGACCGCATCGGAATACAATTGGCCTGTTATTTCACCCAAGCATATTCAATACATTCCTGCAAATTTACTGACTCGTCGTCCGGATATACGTACAGCGGCCTGGCAGGTAGCGGCTCAATCCGCCCAGATTGGCGTGGCCAAAGCAGATTATTATCCCGCGATTTCACTGATTGGTACTATCGGTTGGTCAGGGAGTGATCTGTCCGGCAGCTCAGATAGAGGCAGCCTGATAATTGGCCCCGGTTTTACCTGGAATATCCTGGATTACGACCGTATTGAAAACAATGTACGTGTACAGGATTCTCTTCTGCAGCAGTTAATTGAACAGTATCAAAATCTGGTCTTACAAGCCGCCAAAGAAGTCGATGATGCTTCCTATAGCTTATTGAAAACAAATGAACAAAAGTTATTAATTGATAAAAGTCTTAAATCATCACAGCGTGCTCTGAATCTTGCTAATACGCGGTATCGTGAAGGCTATGCAGATTTTCAGCGTGTACTTGATGCTCAGCGTGCCATGTTTTCTCAGGCCGAACGAAAAGTGATCAATCAAGGCAGTTATATTGCGGCAATCATTAGTTTGTATAAGAGCATGGGAGGAGGATGGACTGCAATGCCGAACGATCAATTGATCCCGGCTAAAGTGAAAGAAACAATGCAAGAACGTACGGATTGGGGAGATTTATTATCGACACCATTGTATGAGCCAACAAATTCACCAGCAAATACGGATCCAGCAGATGTCCCAAAGAAAAAATCATCATTGGTAAATGAGGCTTCGCAGCATGAGTGACAAAGAACAAAAACAAGAATCGGATGAAACTGGCCTGGATGCAAATAAGATTGATGAGCATGAAGAAGGTGTTGAAGAAGAGAGCGCAGCAAAAAAATCGGTTAAAAAAGGCACCGTTCTTATTTTGGTCATGATCATATTGAGTCTGATCTGGTATCTGGTGTCTGATAGATATACGCCTTATACTCAACAAGCCCGTCTTGATGGCTATGTCGTTGGCGTCAGCTCCGAAGTGTCTGGTGTTGTCAGTCAGATATGGGTTAAGAATAATCAAACGATTGAAGTAGGACAGCCATTATTTGAAATTCAACGCTCTCAATATGAAATCTCTTTAAATCAGACTCGTTCCGAACTGGAAAATGTACAGCGTCAGATCGCTGCCAGTGCCGCCGGTGTTGAATCGGCTCAATCTAATTTGCTTGCAGCAGAGGCAAACAAAAAGAAAGCAGAGCAGGATGTGGTTCGCTTAGAACGCCTGTATAAAAAAGATCCCGGTGCTATTTCTGTTCGTCGGCTGGAATCATCACAGGCATCATTTGAACAAGCTCAGGCAAAAGTATCTGGTGCTGAAGCCGAAGTTGCACGTGCTATCGAACAAAAAGGCGGGGAGGGTGAGAATAATGCTAAGTTAAAAAGTGCTCTCAGTGCTGTGGATAAAGCAGAACTCGATCTCAAGCACACAGTGACCCGCGCTTCGTCTCGTGGAATTATCACTGATTTACGCACGGATGTTGGTCAGTATGCCAATGCCGGTAATCCAGTGATGACTATCATTTCTGTCCATGATATCTGGATTAATGCGGAGTTTACTGAGAATAATCTGGGACATATGAAAATTGGCACACCGGTTGAGCTGGTAATCGATGCAATACCAGGAAAAGTCTTTTCTGGAACAGTTCGTAGTATTGGTCTAGGTGTTGCTGTGGGACAAGATCCGCCTCCAGGCACTTTACCCACAATTGAAAATAATCGTGACTGGTTGCGTCAGTCACAACGCTTTCCTGTCATCATCGCATTTGATATAAAGCAGACTGAATCGTTAAAAAAATTCATTCGTATCGGGGGACAGGCTGAAGTCATCGCTTTTACCGAGGGCCATACTATTTTAAATAGCCTCGCTAAATTCTATATTCGTGTAATGAGTTGGTTTTCTTATGCCTATTAAACTGAATATTATGGTGAAAATCTCATCTAAGAAGGTATTACTCTAGGTGCATATTCAAGCAAGACGGATTTTTCGTTTAAGCTTAACACCTGCTATGGCATTAGCTGTTGCTTATGCCATACCAATCCCATTGCCTTTTATTGCCCCCCTGTTTGCTTTTTTTCTGACCGCTATGCCGGGTTCGCCACTGGAAGTAAAGAAGTTGCTGGGACTCTTACTGCTGGTGATTATGACTCTGGGAATGGGCCAACTGCTTATTCCTATGCTGATAAACTATCAAGTGACTGCATTATTGCTGGTTCTCATTGGGTTGTATCTTAGTTCATACCTCACTGTCAATCTCAACAAGAATTTGCCCGGTGCTTTTCTTGCTATGGGGGTGACAATGATCTCTGCTGCCGGGACGGTCAGTTATAGTCTTTCAACGATGATTATTCAGGCTTTAGTTTTAGGTATCACCATTGCTGCAATATGTCACTCGCTTATTTATCTATTGTTTCCAGAAGATCCCCCTCAAAAATCATCACCAGAAGATAATCAGTCTATAGATCAGGAAAAAGATCAACCTTCTACTGAGGTAAAAAATGCAGTTCAATCTAACTGGATTGCAATTCGCAGTACATTAATCGTCTTTCCAGCCTATTTACTACTCTTAAGCAATCCGATGGTGTACTTGCCTATTGCGATGAAGGCCGTTTTACTCAGTCAGCAAAGTTCTACTCTCGATGCTAAAAGTGCCGGTTGGGAATTGATTGGTTCGACATTTCTTGGCGGTCTGTTTGCGGTATTATTTTGGAGCGCATTAGGAATATGGACAAATTTATGGATGTTCTTTTTGTGGATGTTACTTTTTGGTCTTTACGTTTCCTGTAAAATTTATCAGCTTATTCCTGGCCGTTTTCCGGCATCATTTTGGCTTAACACTGTCGTAACGATGTTAATTATGGTAGGACCTGCCGTTGAGGATAGTGCCAATGGTAAAGATGTTTATGCGGCTTTTTTTAGTCGCTCAGTGTTATTAATTTTAATTACTCTTTATGCTCTATTAGCCGTTTATTTTCTGGAATATGTAAACTCACACTACAGGAACCGTGTTTATGTTAAGTAATCTTTTGTTAGGTTTTTCCGTTATGGTTCTGTGTTTAATGTTACAAATCATTCTCTTGATTTATGCCATCCGTTATTATTTTTAGCTGGATATTTCTATGGCTATAAAATGCTCTTATTAGCCATTATTATCGGCTTCCATATTTTTCGTTCTTCTCGATAATTATCAGAAAATTGTTTTTTATTTTTCTGATTGAAAATTAGCAAAACTTCTTTTATCCTAGGAAACTATGAAATATTGTTGTGAATGTGCTTCACCCGTCATAGTAAAAATACCTGAAGGCGATACTTTTCCGCGGTATGTTTGTGAACATTGTCATACTATTCACTATCAAAATCCAAAAATTATTACCGGCTGCATTGCTACCTGGGAAGAAAAAATATTGCTTTGCCGGCGTGCTATTGAACCGCGCTATGGTAAATGGACTTTGCCCGCCGGGTTTATGGAGAACAATGAAACCACACAACAGGGTGCCGCTCGTGAAACCCTGGAGGAAGCACAGGCAGTCGTTTCAGATTTACAACTGTTCGGTGTTTTTAATATCCCTCATATCAGTCAGGTTTATATGATGTTTCATGGTCACGCAACCAATGACTTTTGTGCACCCACTCATGAAAGCCTGGAAGCACATTTCTTTAATGAAGAAAATATCCCCTGGAATGAACTGGCTTTTCCCACAGTTCATGAATGTCTGAAATTATATTTTGCCGATAAAAAAAATCATCAGCTCACGGTGCATTTCGGTGATATTCTTCGTGATAAACAAAATAAAGTGGCTATCCGCCGATATTCGTAATAAACTGAAAAAATTATACCAATAACAAAATCACAGGTTTTTTGCCGTAACCCGAGCGGATGTCTGCCGGTAATTATACCAGCTACCTTACTCAGGAGAATTTTATGCAACGCAGAATCTTTCTTAAAGGCAGTTTAGTCACCGGATTTATCAGCCTGGTTGCAAGCAGTGCCTTATTGCTACCGGCTAAATTACTGGCTGCCTGGAATAAAGCGGCTTTTCAGGCAAAAGACATGGACTCTGCCAATGCTGCACTGGGTGATACCGCATCTGCAGTAGAATCTGATCGAGTGCACATTGATGCTAAAGATATTGCTGAAAATGCAGCCGTTGTGCCGATTAAAATATCCACTGATATTGAAAATGCTGAATCTATTCGTTTATACGTTGAAAAAAATCCCACCCCGCTTATTGCAACCTTCAAGCTAACAAAATATACCGATAATTTTGTCTTCATTCGCGTTAAGATGCGTGAAACATCTAATATTATTGCCATGGTCCAGACGGGTGAGCAGTTGTATATGACAAAAAAGGCAATTAAAGTCACCGCTGGTGGATGTGGTGGTTAACTTGCGTTAGCAAAGAGTTGGTAAGTAAATGTAATAAACGTGAGGATTACACTATGGCCAAGAAAAAAATCAAGCTGCGTGCCAGACTGAAAGATGGCATCATTACGGTCAAAGCCCTGATCAAACATCCAATGGAAACAGGACTGAGAAAAAATAAAGAAACCGGTGAGATAATACCTGCCCATCATATTACACAAGTCACCTGCCGGCATAAAAATGAGTTGCTCTTTAGCACCCAATGGGGACCCGGTGTATCAAAAAATCCCTTTATTTCTTTTTACCTAAAAGGGATAGATAAGGGGGAAATACTAACCCTGGCCTATATTGATAATAAAGACCAGACAGATTCCGCAGATGCAGAAATCAAGTAAAACTATGCAATGAATAAACCTCTACTGAGCGCATGAGTCTTTAACTTTATGATGCAGCCCTTACTTTGAGCTATGGCATGTTAGCAGGGCAGGATGTTAAATACGACCCCGAATTTATGGATGAACATTAATTACAAATGCTTTTGCGTCAGGCTTCCAGTCAGGTAATACTATGCGTTTGGCCGCATGATTATTTAATACAAACTCATGCACAGCAGGCCGGTGAGTGTGACCATGAATCAGGGTATTGACTCCTTGTTCTGACATGATTTTTGCAACTGTTTCCTGGTTAACATCCATAATGTCAGCCTGTTTTTCCTGCCCGCGCTGTGTGCTTTTTTCTCTTATTGCCCGGGCAATACTGATCCGCTCTGAAATAGTTTTGCACAGAAACTCTTTTTGCCAGGCCGGATCACGCACCACTTTTCGAAATTGTAAATAATCGCTATCATCCGTGCAAAAAACATCACCATGAGAGAGTAATAGTGTTTGCTGATTGATTTTCAGATGATACAAATCGGGAATTAATTTGCCGCCGGTCGCCTGCTCAAAAGCTGAACCCATTAAAAAATCACGATTACCGTGCATAATGTAAAGCCGGATACCATTATCGGTTATTTGTTTTAACAGCTTAATTGTGTGTTGGTAAAGGGGGATCGAAGCATCGTCGCCTATCCAGACTTCAAACAGATCCCCCAGAATATAGAGTGCGTCAATTTCTGAAGGATTGTCCAGGCAGGAAATAATGAATTGATTAAAACAGTCCTGAATATCAGGTTGTTGGGGATCCAGATGCAGATCGGAAATAAAGAGTGTTTTCATGTAAAGAGAATTGCCCGCGTTCTGTTATTTCATTGATCTTGAAAATGCTCTTGTGAAAACGGGCAAAGCTAATACTAATGACTCAGCGTTATTCAATAGTCACTTTTTCAATCATAACATCTTCAGCCGGCACGTCAGAATGGGAACCGGAATTACCGGTTTTGACCACTTTAATGGCATCAACAACGTCCATGCCATCAGTGACTTTAGCAAACACACAGTAACCCCAGCCATCCGCTGTTTCATTACGGAAGTTCAGGAAGGCGTTGTCTTTCACATTGATAAAAAACTGTGAAGAGGCAGAATGGGGATCGGGAGTTCTTGCCATGGCAAGAGTGCCGCGCTCATTGGTCAGGCCATTGCTGGCTTCATTTTTGATTTTAGTACGGGTCTCTTTTTCATTCATGCCAGCTTCCATGCCGCCGCCCTGGATCATAAAACCATCGATCACGCGATGGAATATTGTACCGTCATAAAAGCCGTCTTTAATATACTGCTCAAAATTGGCACAGGTTTCCGGAGCTTTTTCAGTGTCCAGTTCTATGCTTATCGTGCCATAATTTGTTTGCATTTTTATCATAATATTTCCATTTTTTGATAGAATTTTGGGTTCTTGTTTTCATCTTGGGGACAATAAACAAAAAAATCAAGGTTTTCTATAAGTGTTAACTATATGAAAAGCTTTATTATTTCAACACCAAATTGCTCTATTATTTGATTAAGGTGACATCTTCAATATAAATCGGATCAACAGGGATATTTTGCTGACCGGCAGTCTTGGTCGTTTTGACTTTGGCAATTTTGTCTACCACGTCCATACCCTTTGTTACCTTACCAAATACGGTATAACCCCAGCCATTCATGGATTTACGCGTGTGGTTTAAAAAATCATTATTTTTCAGGTTAATGAAAAACTGAGCGGTAGCAGAGTGAGGGTCACGGGTTCTTGCCATGGCTATGGTACCCCGATCGTTTTTCAGACCGTTATCCGCTTCATTTTGAATGGGACTCAAGGTTTTTTTACGATCCTGGGCATTGGTAAAGCCGCCGCCCTGGATCATAAAACCATCTATTACCCGGTGGAATATGGTCTTTTTGTAGAAATTCATTTCAGCATAATTAACAAAATTTTTAACTGTTTCAGGCGCTTTGTCCGGATAAAGCTCAAGGAATATATCGCCTTTATTAGTGATCACCTTTACTTTTACCGGATCTGCAGCAAAGCTGACCGAACTCATGCTTAATAGAAAGAAAGCTAAAATTAAAACTTTGAAATTTGTCATTACTTTGAAATTTGTCATTATAGGCACCTTATTTTGTGTTAAACCCAGTATCTGAAATAATCCTGTTGTTAAAAGACAGGGATAAAACTTCACAGAGAGTTTTGTTGCTCAATAAATGTTTCGGCTTTTTTGGGCAGAAAGTGACTTCGAGAAGCTGCTTAGGAATGTTAAAGTTCTTTATTTTTCATTCCTTATCTGCCCGTCCGGGTGAAGTTTTATCAATATAATGGATTTAATGACATGATTAAAGAGTAATGATTTATTTTTGTCTGTTAATTCTTTAAAATCACCCGTACTTGCGCCGATTAAGTCTGTCATGTGTTTGCCTGGTCGCATAAACCCAGAATTTTACGGAAATTGTATAAAAAATGAGCGATACCGAAAAGCAATCTGCTGAAACAAAAGTTGTCAGTAATTTTATTCGTCATATTATTAATGATGATATCAGTCAAAACAAAAATAATGGCAAGGTTGTGACTCGTTTTCCACCCGAACCCAATGGCTATCTGCATATTGGCCATGCTAAATCCATTTGCCTGAATTTTGGTCTTGCCCGGGATTATAACGGAGTCTGTAATTTACGCTTTGATGATACCAATCCTGAAAAAGAAGAGATGGAATATATTGATTCCATTAAAGAGGATGTTTCCTGGTTGGGCTTCGAGTGGTCAGGCGAACCAAAATACGCTTCAGATTACTTTGCCAGGCTATATGACTATGCTATTGAGCTGATCAAACTGGGCAAGGCTTATGTCTGTTCCTTATCACCGGAAGAGTCACGGGAATATCGCGGCTCTTTAACTTCGCCGGGTAAAAACAGTCCGTTTCGTGATCAGAGTGTCGAAGAAAACCTGGAATTGTTTGCAGCTATGAAAAACGGCCTGTTTGAGGAAGGCGAGAAAGTGCTGCGTGCCAAAATTGACATGACTTCACCCAATATTAATATGCGTGATCCGGTCATCTATCGTATTCGCAAAGTCGAACATCATCAGACCGGAAATGAATGGTGTATTTACCCGATGTATGATTATACCCATTGTCTTTCGGATGCTATTGAAGGCATTACCCATTCCTTGTGTACCCTGGAATTTGAAGATCACCGGCCATTGTATGATTGGGTTCTGGATCAACTGCAAACGCCAAGTCATCCGCAGCAGATTGAATTTGCCCGGTTAAATCTGAACTACACCATTACCAGCAAACGCAAGTTAAAGTTGCTGGTGGATGACAGGCATGTATCAGGCTGGGATGATCCCCGCATGCCGACCATTGCAGGTTTGCGTCGTCGTGGTTATACTCCGGCATCCATTCGTGATTTCTGCGATCGAATTGGGGTTACCAAAGTTGATGGCGTGGTCGATATGAGCACCCTGGAATTTTGTATCCGTGAGGATCTGGAGCACACTGCCGCGAGGGCCATGTGTGTGCTGAACCCCCTTAAAGTTGTGATCGATAGTTATCCACAAGATCAAGTTGAAGAACTGTCAGCACCCAGACACCCCAAAGATGATTCCATGGGGAATCGGACGCTGAAAATGACCCGGGTTATTTATATCGACAAAAGTGACTTTGAAGAAATGCCGCCGCCAAAATACAGACGCTTGTCGGTTGATAAGGAAGTGCGTTTAAGAAATTCTTATGTTATTAAATGCAATGAAGTCATTAAGGATGAACAGGGCGAAGTGATTGAGTTGCGCTGTACCCATGATCCCGATACTCTGGGCAAAAAGCCTGAAGGACGCAAGGTAAAAGGGGTGATTCACTGGGTTTCAGAGCAATACAGCGTACCCACAGAAGTTCGTTTGTATGATCGTCTTTTTGCAGTAGAAAATCCTGATGAAACGGCGAAAAATCACGTAGATGACGACAGTCATTTTCTGGATTTTTTGAATCCGGATTCGCTGACTGTTATGGACAATGCGCGTGCTGAAATGTCATTGGCCGATGCCCGTCCCGGTAATTCTTATCAGTTTGAACGGGAAGGATATTTCACCACGGATCCAGATTCTGGCAGCGACAAACTGATTTTTAATCGTACAGTTGGTTTAAGAGACTCCTGGGCTAAAATTGAGAAGAACAATTAAAGAAGAACCATTATGTTATACGTGCAAAATTCATTAAGCAGCAAAAAAGAACTCTTTACCCCGATCCATCCCGGTAAGGTGAGTATGTATGTGTGCGGTATGACCGTTTATGATTATTGCCATATTGGTCATGCGCGGGTATTAGTAGTATTCGATGTCATTAGCCGTTATTTAGGTAAAATTTATGGTGACGATAATGTCACCTATGTGCGTAATATTACCGATATCGATGATAAAATCATTGCCCGGGCAATTGAAAATGGTGAAGATATTAGCACTCTGACCCATCGTTATATTGCTGCCATGCATGAAGATGCGGATGCACTGGGTGTCAAACGCCCTGATATTGAGCCGCGTGCAACAGAACATATCGATCAAATAGTGGATATGATTCAGACTTTGATCAATAAAGGTATTGCCTATCAGGCAGATAATGGTGATGTATATTATCAGGTCAATAAATTTGCCAATTATGGCAAACTGGCGAAAAAAAATCTGGCTGATCTACAATCCGGCAGTCGGGTTGAAGTGGAGCAGTCTAAGCGTGATCCGCTGGATTTTGTGCTCTGGAAAATGGCCAAGCCGGGGGAACCCAGCTGGGATTCGCCCTGGGGTAAAGGGCGTCCGGGCTGGCATATTGAATGTTCTGCCATGTCGGTCAACTGCCTGGGTGATCATTTTGATATTCATGGCGGCGGACTGGATCTGAAATTTCCCCATCACGAAAATGAAATTGCCCAGTCTGAAGCATGTACCGGGCATAAATTTGTTAATTACTGGCTGCATAATGGCTTTGTGCGTGTTGATGATGAAAAAATGTCCAAGTCTCTGGGTAATTTCTTTATTATCCGCGATGTGCTAAAAGCCTATGCACCGGAAGTGATTCGATACTTTATTCTGAACAGCCATTACCAAAGCCCGCTCAATTATTCCGATGAAAATCTGGACAAGGCCAAAGCCTCATTAACGACTTTATATCAGGCTCTTCTGGATGTTGATAGCTCTGCAGATAAAGAAAGTACTGCTGATTTGGCATTGGATGATAAGGATAAATATGTCCAGCGCTTTGTTCAGGCCATGGATGATGATTTTAATACCCCAATGGCTATTGCTGTTTTGTTTGATATGAGCCATGAACTGAATCGACTGAAATCCAGCGATCCTGAGCAGGCCGGACGCCTGGCAATGCAAATGAAAAAAATGGCTAAACTATTGGGTCTGCTGGAAAATGATGCACAACAGTTTTTGCAGGGCAGTATCTCGGAAGGTGGTTTGGCGGATGATGAAATTGCAACATTGATTGAGCAGCGTACCACGGCAAGGCAGGAAAAGAACTGGGCCGAATGTGATCGGATTCGAGATGTTCTGGATGCTGCCGATATCTTGTTAGAAGATACCTCGGAAGGGACCCGCTGGCGTCGCAAGTAACACTTATTGAGCGGACAGATTAAGAGTATAAATCAACAAAACAGGTACCTGAAAAATCAGCAGGGCGCTTTTGTGGACAATTTTTTCAAGCCCTTGAGAGTGAAAGATACTTTGGGGCGAACCGGCGCTATGCTCTCTTTGAGAAAAGTTTTCATGGCTGTTTTGTACGAGTAAATTTGCCACAGCTCTGGCAGCCAGCTCGGCAATAAAGGACAACAGGATGATCATCGCCAGTATGTTAAATTTCGGGAATAATGAATACTCAATTCCGGTATAATTAGCCAGCCAGGCATAAAGCACGCCACTCCCGGCAATGGCCTGCAGTGGTAAAATCAAAGCGATAAAGCGGTTAATCACAGGTATCAGGGGGAGCAGGACGCTGACCACAAACAGGGTATTAATCAGTCCCATGGTCTGGCCACCTGTTGCATTGAGTAAATTGCTCAGGGTAGGCAGAACCCGCTCTCCTGCCTGGTTATAGCTTTCCAGGCCATATAGGACAGGGTATGTCATATAAATTAAAGCCACCAGTAAAAGCACATGGATGAAAGGAGAACCAATATGCTTTGCTATCCAGTAAGAGCCTGAGACGTGTTCGATTTTGTGCAGAAAATGTTGATAAGCCAGCTCAAAACTGATGACCATTAACGAGTATAATAATGTCGCCAGAAGTAGCGTCGGGTGAAACAGTACATCGTAGTAATTCATAGCAGCCCTTGGGTAAATTTTGCAGCCTTCAGGGAATAATAGACCATCTTAATCTATGTCAGTGAAAAAAAGAAAAAATTCTACCAGGAAAAGATCAGCCAAAAAATCATTCATAAGTAGTGTGGGGCGATGGCTAAAAAAAATGCTGCTATTGAGCATTGTTTTAGGGACTCTTTTTCTTGGCCTCTATACGTTATACCTGAATGGTATTATCAAAGAGAAATTTGAGGGCAGACGCTGGGCTATTCCGGCTAAAGTCTATGCGCGTTCACTGGAACTTTATCCCGGTGTGATGGTTTCTGCCAATCAATTTGAAAAAGAGCTGCAGCTTGCAGGCTATCGTAAAGATAAAAAATCCTCCACTCAGGGCAGTTTTTCACGTAGCGGTCAACGTATAGATGTCGTCACACGTCAATTTCATTTTCCTGATGGTGAAGAGCTAAGCCATAAATTACGTCTTAAGTTTAGTCAGTCCAGTGTTAAATCTATATATGACCTGGAGCAGCGCCGTAATCTGTCCCTGGTCCGTCTTGATCCGGCGCTTATCGGCAGCATTCACCCTAAATTACATGAAGACAGGCTGTTATTGAGTCATGATGAAATTCCGCAAAAATTAAAAGATGCGTTATTGGCAATGGAAGATCGTAATTTTTACCAGCACTATGGTGTCGACCCCAAGGGTATTACCAGAGCCATCTGGATCAATGTGAAAGCAGGTGCCACAGTTCAGGGAGGCAGTACCCTGACTCAACAATTGGTAAAAAACTACTTTCTTACCAGTGAACGCACCCTGATCCGCAAGATAAATGAAGCGATTATGTCCTTGCTGCTGGAATACCACTACAGTAAAGATGAAATTCTGACCGCCTATATCAATGAAGTGTATCTGGGACAGGATGGCAGACGCGCCATTCATGGCTTTGCACTGGGCAGTGAGTACTACTTTAAACGTCCTATAAGCCAACTGAGCGTGCCGCAAATTGCTCTTCTGGCCGGTCTGGTCAAGGGGCCCTCTTATTTTAATCCCAGAAATCATGAACAGCGGGCGATCAAACGTCGCAATACAGTGCTGAAAGTCATGCTGGATCAAGGCTTGATTAGCCAGGACGGATTTCACAAAGCCGCCCAAACCGATCTGGGAACCAGCCGTCGCCTGTCACTGAATTCTTCGCCATTTCCAGATTTTCTGGACAGTGTTAAAAGCCAGTTAAAACAGGATTATAATCAGGATGATCTGACCGACAAAGGGTTAAAAATTTTTACCTCACTGGATCCTCAGGTACAGTGGGCAGCTGAAAATGCCCTGGCCAGTCAGATGAAGTCCTTGATGAGCCAAAAGAATGGCGCTAAAAAGACAGAGCATTTACAAAGTGCAGTAATCGTCAGTCGCAGAGATTCGGCGGAAATTCTGGCGATTGTGGGCGGCAAAGACAGCCAGGAAGGAGACTTTAACCGGGCCATCAATGCCCGCCGTCCAATTGGTTCATTGATTAAGCCGGTCATTTACCTGACAGCTCTGGATCAGGGCTATACTTTGTCTTCTTTACTGAATGACAAATCTTTTACTGCAAAAAGTGTTAAAGGTAAATTATGGCAGCCGAAAAACTTTGATAAGAAAGAACATGGCCTGGTGCCTTTACATGTTTCCCTGGCAAAGTCCTATAATCTATCAACCGCTCGTCTGGGAATGGAAATTGGTGTTGATAAAGTGCTCAATACGGTCAGACAACTGGGCGTTGAAACCGATGCCCTGCCTTATCCAGCCGTCCTGCTGGGTTCACTCACCCTGTCACCTATGCAGGTGAGCCAAATGTATCAAACCCTGGCTGATCAGGGTTTTTACTCTCCCTTACACTCTATTTTGTCCGTTCAGGATGAAAATAATGAACCCCTGCAACAATATCCTATTCGGGTAGAGCGGCGTATTGATGCAAGTCTGACCTATCTGATCAATGCCAATATGCAGGAAGTTGTCAGCATGGGAACTGGAAAAGGGCTGTCACGTTATATACCTTCGCGATACAATATTGCAGGAAAAACCGGAACAACGAATGAATTGCGTGACAGCTGGTTTGCCGGTTATGGCAACAATCTGGTTGCTGTAGTCTGGTTGGGACGGGATGATAACAAACCTGCTGGTTTAACAGGCTCTTCCGGCGCCCTGAAAGTCTGGGGTAGAATGATGAAGCAGCTGGATATTGGAGCGTTGGAACAAAACCAGCCAGAAGGTATTAAATGGTTTTGGGTGGACTCCATAAATCAGTTACAATTATCCGGCCGGTGTCATAATGCTGAATATTTGCCTTATATAAAAGGCA
>RCNG010000609.1_pt1 | contig 16563 bp, 18 predicted proteins | sample 2041371 | NCBI WGS metagenome assembly RCNG01 (sample SAMN09708227, study PRJNA481090) | Marine sediment metagenome, whole genome shotgun sequencing project. | biome: marine sediment; feature: ocean; material: sediment; isolation source: Sewage treatment plant 1 marine sediment (STP1) ... | reverse complement strand
CCACGTTGGAACCGATCCGGGGCAAGCGGTGGTCATCGTCAAGCGAACGGTGAACATTCCAAGCTACCTTGGGGTTGATCTCGAACCGATGTGTTCCGGGCCCCCGGGTGACGTCCTGACCAACACGTCTTTCGCGGCGGCGCTTGGTTCCGTGGTCGGGAAGACGATCGAAAAATGGTACGACAACAATGGAATCCCCGAGGCCGAACGGCTGAAGATGAACGGCTACCGGCCCAATTGCCTGCAGGCCAAATTCTCCTACAAGGCGCGGCCGCTGGATGGCATTTGGGCGACCGCACCCTTCCTCCACAACGGCTCCGTTCCCAATTTGTGGGCGCTGCTGTCCCCGGCGGACGAGCGACCGAAGCAGTTCTGCCTCGGTAGCCGTCAGTACGACCCCAGGAATGTCGGCTACGAAACGACGTGCGAGGAGGGCACCTTCAAACTGGATACGACGATCCCGGGCAATCTCAATACCGGCCACGAATTCAAGGGCGGCCCGCTGGGCGACGGCGTGATCGGGAGACACCTCGAACCCGGGGAGCGTTGGGCGCTGATCGAATACCTCAAGAGCCTGTAGGGCTCGCATACGGTTAGCCGGGTCTCAGTTGCCGGTGGTCAATATAAATGCTGACCGCCGGTGACCCAGAGTTCGGTGCCGGTGATGTAGCCGGCCTCGTCTGAGCACAGGTAGTGGATCGCATTGGCGACGTCAGCGGGTGTGCCCATGCGGTCAAGGGGGATGCGGGGGATCAGCACTTCGTATTCCGGCTGGATCATGTCGGTTTCGATCTCCCCCGGGGCGACCGCGTTGACCCGCACGCCGAGATCGGCGAACTCGTGCGCCAACTCCCGGGTCAGCGCCGACAGCGCCGCTTTCGAGATGGAGTAGGCCGATCCGGCGAAGGGGTGCACCCTGTGTCCGGCAATCGAGGTGATATTGACGATCGCGCCCTTACCCTTGTGCAGCGCCGAGGCGAAGCCGCGCGCCAGTTTCAGCCCGGCGAAGAAGTTAATCTCGAACACCTCCCGCCAGGCATCGAGATCGCCGTTGAGACAGCCGAGACGCTCTTTGTAAGGGGTTTTCGGCGACAGACCGGCATTGTTGACCAGGGCATGCAGCGGACCGTCACCCAGGACCTCGTTGGCACGGGCGATCAACTCGGCGATGCTCTCGGCATCGGCCAGATCCGCCGGAATGTGACAGGTCCAGTTGGGATCGCGCTTGCACTCGGCCGGGGCCTCCTCGCGCGAGCAGGTGATAATCCGCCAGCCCTTTTCGAGAAACACCTTGGCGGTGGAATGACCGATGCCGCGGCTGGCACCGGTGAGGATCATGGTCTTACGGGTTTCCGAGTCGGGTGAACTCATGACGGCGACATCTCGTCCCCGAGTTCCACGGCGACCATCCGCGGGATGTGCTCGTGCTCGGCGCTGGCCGAGACATCTCCGTCAGTGAGCGCCGACAACCCAAGACAGTCCTCGTAGGTCAGCATGGGGCTCCCTTTCCTATCCGCGCACCCTTGGTAAAAACTCAATGCGCCATCAGCAGCGGCATGGTCGCCCGTTCCAGCACGTGGCGGGTCGTCCCGCCGAGAATCAGCTGACGCAGGCGGCTGTGGGTGTACGCCCCCATCACCAGAAGGTCGACGCCAGCACAAGCCTTTAACAATGCCTCGCCCACCGCAGCGCCCTCGCCGACAACGGTATGGCAGCCGGCAGCGACACCGTGCCAGGCAAGGTAGTCCACCAAATCGGTGCCGGCCGTTCCCGGCGCATCGTCGGTGGCGATGGAAAGAATTGCCGATGCTTCCGCTTTTTCGATGAAAGGCAGCGCGGCCGCGACCGCACGCGAGGCCTCCGCGCTACCGCTCCAGGCAATGGCTATGGTGCGGCCGATCGATGGTGTTGCCTCCATCGGCGCCACCAGCACCGGGCGGCCTGTTTCAAACAGCGCCGCATTGAACGTCATGCGCAGCGGTGCATCCGCCTGCGCCGTCGGTCGGCCAACCACCACCAGATCGGCGAGGCGGCCGCGGCGTACCGTCGTTTCGTCTTCGCGGCCGGTTTCTTCCAGCCAAGCCGCCGAAAATCCCGTCGAAGACGGCTTGCCCGCCGAGGGAACGGAAGCGGCCTCGCGAACCTCATCGAACATCGCCTTTGCCCCGGCGGCACGGGACGCGCCCTCCTCCTCGGTGATGGTGATCAATTCCTCGATCATCGCGCCGGACATGCCTTCGCCAACCAAAGGAATGGCGTCCCGTGGATCGGGGCGGACGTGCAGAGCCTCCACATGAGCGGCGAGATGTCGGCCCACGGCGAACGCCGTCTCCAGGACCGGCCGAGCCGCCGGAGTACCGTCAACGGGAACCAGAATCTTTCGAATCGACATCGGTTCTTCCTCGCAAATATGCCGTCACATCATTGCCGCCAGGCCGAAAAACAGCAAAGCCACAATACAATTATGACTTTTCCAGACCGAGAATGCGAACCCCTTGTGCAATGGTCTGTTTCTCCGGACCGGCCGTGTCCACGCGCAGCCAGTCCACCTGCCCCAAATCGTACTCCAGCTGGCTGCGGACCACCTCGACGGTGGCATCGGAGACGTTGTCGCGGCGCTCCGTCACACGTTCCTGCATCACCTCCGGCCCGGCATCGAGCCAAAGTCCTTGAAACGGCACGCCGCAGTCCTCCGCGACCCGAGCGATAGCCCGGCGCTCTTGCGGTCGGGCAAAGACGGCGTCGACGATCACCGAATGCCCGGCGGCAAGCGCCACCCGTGCCTCGTCGAGCACCGCCTCGTATGTCCGCGTGTCCATCTCCGGCGTATATCCGTCCGGTTCCAGGCGGGTGCTCAACCGAACCCCGGCGAGACGTTTGCGGGTGCTGTCGGTCCGCACCACTCGCGCCCCAGGCACCCCGCCCAGAAACGGTGCCAACTCTCGAGCGAGAAACGATTTTCCGGTGCCCGACAGACCTCCGACAGCAACCAGGCGCGGCGCATGCGGCAAGAGAAAGCCGGCGGCCATCTCAATGTATCGCTGCGCCCCATCGCGAAGCGCCTTGGCTTCCTGAGGATCGGATTGGTTGGACACCGCCGCCGCATCGACATGGCTGCGGATCGCCGCCCGCAACGACAGAAACAGGGGGAGCGCCTTGAGCCCGCCGGCATCACCGGTATTGTCCAGATAGCGATTGAGCAGGATGCTGGCGAGGCGGCGGAGATCCCGGTATTCCAAGTCCATGATCAGAAACGCGAGGTCGTAAAGCACGTCGATGTCAGCCAAGGCCTCGCTGAACTCGATACCATCGAACAAGATGGGCTGACCATCCTCGAGAAAAATATTGCGAAGGTGCAGATCGCCATGGCAATGGCGGACGAAGCCCGCACGGCTCCGTTCCCCAAGCAGTACGATGCAAGCCCCCAGCGCTCGCCGGGTGGCCTCCGTTACACGTTTGACTCTGCCGGTATCGCAGCAACCGGGAGGACACCCGGCAAAGCTTCTTGCGTTGCCGTCGATGATGCGGGCGATCGCCGCCGGGCCGCCGGCGTTGAGTCTTCGTTCCGCCTCGTTGTGGAATCGGGCAATGACATCGCCGAGATTCTCGATGACGGCGACATCGAGGGCGCCTCGTTGCGCCAAGCGGTCGAACAGGGTGTCCTCGTCGAAGCGCGCCATCTCCACCAACCATTCGACGGGTTGGCCGCCTCCGCCCAGGCCGAGCGCGCCATTCGCCTTGCGGGTTACGGCGACGACACGCCGGTAAATCCCCGGCGCCGTCCGTCGATTGATCCGGACCTCCGCTTCGCAGAATTCCCGCCGCAGTTCCCTGGTGGAAAAATCCAGATAGGGAAACTTGACCGCGCGCTTCAGCTTGAAGGCTTGGTCGCCGGCAAGAAAGACCACGGATACATGGGTCTCAACCCGGTCGACCCGGCTCACTCCACCGCCGAATGCCTCGGGCTGCGACAGAAATGCCATGACCTCACTCTGGTCCTCAACGATCATCGCGATGTTTCCCGTGCCTGAAACATCAGGTTAAGCCCTCCGAGGACGAAGACAAGGCCGAACTCCATTTTGCCGATGCCTTTCGACCGCCTCATTCAAACCTGGCCCTTCGTTCCTTGACCCCGAACGGATCCTCGTGAATCAGCACCTCGGCATTGGGGAACGCCTGCTCGATGCCGTCCATGACATCGTCAGCGATCTCATGTGCCTCCAGGAGGGTCAGATTACCGTCCATCTCCAAGTGAAACTGGATGAAGGTCATTGTTCCCGAAGACCGCGTCCGCAAATCGTGGAGGCTGATCACTCCCGCGTGAGCCGTCGCGATTTCGCGAATTTGCTGACGTTCGTCCTCCGGTAATTCCCGGTCCATCAGCAGGTCGAGACTGCTTCTGAAAATGCTCCACGCGCCACGCAGGATGAACACCGCGATGCAGATCGCAAACAGTGGGTCGGCGGCGGTCCAGCCCAGGTTGACCGATAGCAACAGGGCAACGACGACACTGGCGTTGACCAGCAGATCCGCGCTGTAGTGGAGCGAATCAGCGCTGATCGCCACCGAACCGGTTCGCCGCACCACGAACCGCTGAAAGGCGACCAGGCCCAGGGTCAGCACGATCGAGAACGCCATCACCGCAATCCCGAACGTCGTATTGGCGATCTGCACGGGATGGACCAGCCGCTGAAAGGCCTCAAACAACAGGAACGCCGCCGATCCGCTGACAAAAGCCGCCTGCGCAAGGCCCGCCAAAGGCTCAGCCTTGCCGTGCCCGAATCGATGCTCGCGATCGGCCGGTTGCAAAGCGTGGCGAATGGCGAAGAGATTGACCAGCGACGCCGCCAGATCGAGCATCGAATCGATCAACGTCGACAGCAGGCTGACCGAACCGGTGGCAAGCCATGCTCCGGTCTTCGCAGCGATCAGAACGCTCGCCACCGCGACCGCCGCCACCGCGGCGAGCCGCTTCAGGCGCTCCGCTTTGTCCGGCGTCACCCCCGCGACCGCCGCCTCGATGTCGTCACCCTTCACGGATATAGCTCCTCCACGGCCCAGCCGCCGTCGACCCGGCGAAAGACGAAGCGCATGTGGAGGCGAAACGCCTGGTCTTCCCAGAATTCGATGTTCTCGGGCACCAACCGGAAGCCCGACCAGAAGGGCGGCCGCGGCACCGAGCCGATATTGAACATGGCAGCATACTTGGTCACGCGTGCCTCCAGTTCGAACCGGCCCTTGAGCGGCTGTGACTGCTTCGACGCCCAGGCGCCGAGCTGACTAACCCGGAGGCGACTGGCAAAGTAGTCATCGGCCTCGCCATCGCTCACCGGTTCGACCGTGCCTTCGACCCGGACCTGGCGTCGCAAGCTCTTCCAGTGAAAGCAAAGAGCGGCCTTGGGGTTTGCGTTCAGCTCCTTCGCCTTGCGACTGGTCAAGTTGGTATAAAAAGCGAACCCTCGCGCATCGACACCTTTGAGCAGCACCATTCGCGCCGATGGAACACCCTCGGGTGTTGCCGTCGCCAGCGTCATGGCAGTGGGATCGTTGGGTTCGGTCTTTTCCGCTTCGCCGATCCAATCCTTGAATCGCTGGATCGGGTCCACGTCTTTGCTGAAGGTCATGGGGCTCCGGGTTCAGATGCTCGGTCAGGTGGTTACCTCACCGCAGAATTGGGGAACTTTACTTCCTTTTCACGTTGTCTTCATAGATTGGTCAATCGGCGTAGTGGAACAAGCCGACAGGAACCATGGATTCCCTAGTCATGAAACGTGAAAACCGCAAGGCCGCGAAGCTCCGAAGATTGGCCGTATCGGTGTTGATCGGCGTCGTGTTGAACGCCTGCGCCGGCGACGAAGCTTCGAAGCCGTCCGTCGGCTCCGTTGCCGGTTCATACTTCGGTGCCGGCGTGGACGATTCCCTGGATCTCGACGATCGTCGGTACATGCAGCGCACCGCCCAGAACGCTCTTGAGTTCAATCGCAACTGGGAGGCTTCCATGTGGCGGAACCCGGAAACGGATGCCGAGGGAACGGTCACACCGACACGAACCTATCAATCCGCTGCAGCAAAATGGTGTCGGGAATTCGAGGCGGCGATTACGGTCGACGACGAGCAGGAACTCGCAACCGGCCACGCCTGCCGGGAACGAGATGGTACCTGGCGAATCATCGAATACAAGCTCGGCGCCAACCGCAATCGCTGAGCGACGACGACCGCCCCCGCCCACGAGATCACAGAGCCTGCCTTCATGAAGGATCCCTACCAGATACTCGGCATTCCTCGCCATGCCGGCATCGACGAAATAAAACGGAACTTCCGCCGGCAAGCCCGACGGATTCATCCTGACAGCGATCCGGGAAACCCGCGCGCAGAAGCAAACTTCAAGGAACTGGCAGCCGCCTACGAGATCCTGTCCGACCCTGGGAAGCGTGCCCGCTTCGACCGTGGCGAGATCGATGCCAGCGGTCGCCCGCGCGGGAGTGCGCATTGGTCGGGCCAGGAAAGTAGAAAGAAGTCATCTGACGACCAAACCCGCAGACGATCGGATCGCAACGATACCGGCTTTCGGGCTAAGGGCGTCGATGTGGCCTACTCCCTGACCGTCACGATGCGCGAGGCCGCCAACGGCGTTACCAAGCATATCGGCACGACCACGGGCAAGCGGCTCGCTGTCAGGGTGCCACCCGGCGCCTTCGAAGGTCAGATCCTACGCCTGAAAGGCGAAGGAATGGCCGGGATGGGTGGCAGCACCGCGGGAGACGCACTGGTCGAAGTTCACGTAAACCCCGATCCATCCTTCGACCGCCAAGGCGATGATATTCGTGTCGAGGTCCCGGTTACTCTGGCAGAGGCCGTTCTCGGCAGCCGCATCGAAACACCGACGATCGACGGCGCGGCAATGGTGACGGTTCCGGCGGGCTCCAACAGCGATACGGTCCTGCGTTTGCGCGGCAAAGGGATTGCCCGGGCCGACGGGAGTTGCGGCGACCAGTACGTTAGACTTAAGGTGGTGCTGCCGGCCAAACCCGACGCCGAGCTCGTCCATTTCGTGAAACGTTGGAGCCTGAAGCATCCATACCAGGTCCGCCGGTAACAACAGGCAGAAATTAAAGACATGAACTGAGGCCATGCACGATCCTTACGAGATCCTCGGCGTTGCCAGGGGCGCCGACATCAAGGAGGTGAAGAAGGCTTACCGAAAGCTGGCCCGCGACCTGCACCCCGACCTTCATCCAGGCGACGCCAAAGCGGAGGACCGCTTCAAGGAAGTGTCCGCCGCACATCAGTTCCTATCCAACACCGAGCAGAAAGGTCGCTTCGACCGGGGAGAGATCGACCCCAGCGGCGCACCGCGCGCCGAACGGACGTTTTATCGAACATATGCCGAAGGAAGGCCCAGGTCCCGCTATAGCGACCCCCAGGAAATCTTCGGTAACTTCGATGGCGCGGATAATTTCTCCGACCTGTTCCGTGGCGTGCGCCACAATGCTGCCTGGCAGGCCGAGCAAATGCGTAGCACCGATATTCGCCACAAGCTCGAAATCGACCTTGTCGAAGCAGCCAACGGCGCCGTGCGCGAAGTCGTGCTCCCCGGCGGCAAGCGGGTAAAGGTTACCATTCCCCCGGGGACCACAGACGGGCAGATGCTGCGCCTGAAGGGGCAGGCACCCCAGGGTTCGGGCAGACGTCGTGTCGGAAACGTGTTGATCGAGCTCATGGTGAGCTCCCACCCGATGTTTACTCGCAAGGGCAACGATATCCATGCCGAACTTCCGATCACCCTGCCCGAGGCGGTGCTCGGGACCAGGATCGAGGTGCCCACTGTGGCAGGGAACGTGACTCTGACCGTGCCCAAGGGGGCCAATACGGGTACCAGGCTTAGGATCAAGGGAAAGGGCGGGATGGCACCGGGCGGTCAAAGCCGGGGGGACCACTATGTAACGTTCAACATCATGCTGCCCGACAAGCCTGACCCCGAGTTGGCGGAATTGATTGAAGAATGGGCAGCACGGCACCCGTACCGGGTTCGTGCTGGGCGGTGAGGACGGAAATGGCGTCCTTCGACGAAATTCTCCAGATTCACCGTATCGAACGGGTGCAGTTGACCGGGTGGATCGAGCAGCGCTGGGTCCGTCCGCGCAAGACCGAAGATGGCTATGTTTTCGACGAGATCGACGAAGCGCGGATCGAGTTGATCAGCGAGCTGCGACGGGACCTGATGGTCACGGACGACGTTCTCGGCTTGGTTCTGTCCCTGCTCGATCAGCTATACGCGACCCGTCGGATGCTGCGGACCGTCGAGGAAGCGCTAGAGACCTTGCCCGAACCATTGCGCTCGCAAATCAAGGCCAAGCTCAAGACCGAATCGTAACGTCCGGGACCGCGCCGTCGCCACAAGGCTCTCCAGCTACTTTTCTACCGAGATTGACGCGCCGCCAGCCTTCCTATATGGCCGTGTTGCGGGAACTACTTGGCAGCGACCAACCGCCGCCAACGTAGGGGGGTTTTTGCATTGCACTGGGTTTCGGGTAGGATGCGCCGTCTCGCCGCAGGACGCACCGATCGTTAGGTAGTGTTCGCCCGCAGAGAATTTGTTCGGAGAGGATGTCATGACTTCACCCGCACCGCTGATGGCAGGCAAGAAGGGCCTGATTATGGGCGTCGCCAACGATCGCTCGATCGCCTGGGGGATCGCCAAGGCGCTGTCCGACCATGGTGCGGAGATCGCCTTTACCTACCAGGGCGTGGCCCTGCAAAAACGCGTGAAGCCATTGGCCGAATCGATTGGCTGTGAGGTTGTCCTCCCCTGCGACGTCACCGACGAAGAAAGCCTCGACACGGTTTTCGATATCGTCCGGGAGCGCTGGGGAAAGTTGGACTTCGTCGTCCACGCCATTGCCTTCTCCGACAAGGAACAGCTCAAAGGCCGCTACATCGATACCACGGCCGACAATTTCGCCTCGACCATGCTGATCTCTTGCTATTCGTTCACCGCCGTATGCCAGAGGGCGCAAAAGCTGATGTCGGAAGGGGGCAGTCTGCTTACCCTGACCTACTTCGGCGCCGAGCGGGTAATGCCGCATTACAACGTCATGGGCGTTGCCAAGGCGGCACTCGAAGCCAGCGTCCGCTATCTCGCCGATGATCTGGGAAGGCAAGGCATCCGCGTTAACGCCATGTCCGCCGGGCCGATGAAGACGCTGGCAGCCTCCGGTATCGGGGATTTCCGCTATATTCTGAAATGGAACCAATACAATTCACCGCTACGGCGGAACATCACCCTTGAGGACGTCGGCGGCGCCGGGGTCTATCTGTTGGGCGATCTGTCATCGGGGGTGACCGGCGAGATCCACCATGTCGACTCCGGCTTCCACGTGGTCGGCATGCTGGCGGCCGATGCCGCGGCGGATGTCCGGGAAATGCTGGAGAGCTTCAAGCCGCAGAAATAGAGCATGACCGGTAACACTTTTGGTTCCCTTTTCCGCGTCACGACCTTCGGTGAGAGCCACGGTCCGGAGATTGGTTGCGTCGTCGACGGGGTTCCCCCGAACATCGAGCTGACCGAGGAAGACATCCAGCTCGACCTCGACCGGCGTCGTCCGGGTCAAACCCGGCACACCAGTCAACGCCGGGAACCGGACCGAGTGCGGATCCTCTCCGGCGTATTCGAAGGGCGGACGACCGGCGCTTCGATCGGGCTGACGATCGTCAACGAGGACGCCCGTTCAAAGGACTATGGCGCAATCAAGGATCTGTTCCGCCCCGGTCACGCGGACTACACCTACCACGTCAAGTACGGCATTCGCGACTATCGTGGCGGCGGTCGCTCCAGCGCCCGAGAGACCGCGATGCGGGTCGCCGCAGGCACCATCGCCCGCAAGGTCCTTGGGCCACCGGTGATCATCCGCGGCGCCCTCGTGCAGATGGGGCCGCACTCGGCGGATCGCAGCCGGTGGGACTGGAACGAGGTCGAACGCAATCCGTTCTGGTGCCCGGACGCGGTCGCCGCCGGAATGTGGGAGGGCTTCCTTGACGGCGTGCGCAAGGCGGGCTCGTCCACCGGTGGAGTGGTCGAGGTGGTCGCGTCGGGGGTGCCCGCGGGCTTCGGCGCGCCGGTATTCGACCGGCTCGACGCCGACATCGCCAAGGCACTGATCAGCATTCCCGCGGCCAAGGGCGTCGAGATCGGCGCTGGCTTCAACGCCGTTTCAATGTCTGGCCCCGAGCACAACGACGAAATGCGGATGCAGGACGGCTCGGTCGCGTTTTTGTCCAACAACGCCGGCGGCATTCTCGGCGGAATCTCGAGCGGTCAGGATATCGTTGCCCGCCTCGCCATCAAGCCGACCAGTTCGGTCTCGACCCCGCAGCGCACTGTCGACGTCCACGGCAAGAATGTCGAGGTGGTTACCACCGGACGCCACGATCCCTGCGTCGCTATCCGCGGCGTTCCCGTCGCCGAGGCGATGCTCGCCTGCGTGCTCGCCGATCACATGCTCCGCCACAACGCCCAGTGCGGGTAGACCGTCGGGCAAACCTCCCACGGAGAGAACCATGCCTCAACCCGATCACGTCGTGAAAATTCCACTCCCCCAGAAGGACGCGTTGGACGAGGACATCGGCAAGTACTTCGACAAGTGCGACGAAAAGCTGGGAATGGTCCCCAACGTGCTCCGCGCCTACTCCGGCAACCCGGCAAAGTTCCGCACCTTCACCCAGTTCTACAACCAGTTGATGCTGGACGAGGAGAGCTGCGGGCTGAGCAAGCTCGAACGCGAGATGATCGCCGTCACCGTATCGTCGGCCAACCGCTGCTACTACTGCCTGGTCGCCCACGGTCAGGCCGTCCGCCAGCTTTCCGACGATCCGCAACTGGGCGAGATGATGGCGATGAACTACCGCGTCGCCGAACTCGAGCCAAGGCAACGGGCGATGCTCGATTTCGCCTGGAAGCTGACCCTCGCCCCCCACGACATCGGCGACGCCGACCGCGACCGGCTCCGCAAGGTCGGGTTCTCGGACCAGGATATCTTCGACATCTGCGACGTCGCGGCCTTCTTCAACTATACCAACCGCATGGCCCACGGCCTCGACATGATACCCAATGCCGAATACCACGGAATGGATCGTTAAACCCGCACCCGGTGCGCGACAATCAGGTATTCGACGTTACCTTCGGGACCGGTGATCGGGCTTTCGGTGACGCCGAGCACCCGCCAGTCCGGTTGCGCGGCCAACCATCCGGAGATGCGATCGCATACCTCTTGACGCACGGCTTCGTCTCGGACCACGCCGCCCTTGCCGACACGGTTCCTGCCGGCTTCGAACTGGGGCTTGATCAGGGCAATCAGCCGAGCCCGATCCGTGGTTAGAGCGAGCGAAGCCGGCAGCGCCGTCTCAAGGCCAATAAAGCTGACGTCGCAGACGACGATGTCGACTGGCTCGGGAACGTGCTCACGGGTGAGATCGCGGGCGTTGGTGCGCTCCAGGACGACCACCCTGGGATCGTTTCGCAGCGACCAGGCGAGTTGACCGCGGCCGACATCGACGGCGTAGACCCGCGTCGCTCCGCGACTGAGCAGGACGTCGGTGAAACCACCGGTGGAGGCGCCCACGTCAACGCAGTTCAGACCGGTCGGATCAATGGCGAAATGGTCGAGACCGTGTGCCAGCTTGATCCCACCGCGGGAGACCCAGGGGTGATCGCGTCCCTTGACAGCGAGCGGTGCACCGACCGGCAACACCAAGCCCGCTTTATCGAGACGGCGGGTTTCGCTGTAGACCAACCCTGCCAGGATCAACGCCTGCGCTCGGGTGCGGCTTTCGGCCAGTCCCCGCTCGACGAGAAGCTGATCGAGGCGACGGCCGCCGCCCCCTCGGGTCACGGCCTCATGTCGCCTTTTTTTAAGCGCTGGCCGCTTCCGCAGCCTCTTTCGTCCGCCCCAGCGCCTTGAGCGCCATCGACACGATGTGGCGAGAGGTCAGTCCGGCGCGGTCGTATTGAACGTCGGGGCTGTCGTGGTCAAGGAAGACGTCGGGCAGAGTCATCGGCCGGAATTTGAGGCCATTCTCGAGCAGCCCTTCAAGCGCCATCAGCTGCAGGACATGACTACCGAACCCACCGACAGAGCCTTCCTCGATGGTGATCATCACTTCGTGCTCGCGAGCGAGACGGCGGATCAGATCCTCGTCCAGAGGCTTGGCGAAACGGGCATCGGCTACCGTCGTCGACAACCCGCGCGCCGCAAGTTCCTCGGCGGCCTTACCCGCCTCCCCGAGGCGTCCACCAAGGCTGAGCAGCGCCACCTTGGTTCCCTCGCGCAGGATCCGACCCTTGCCGATCGGCAAGGGTTGACCACGCTCCGGCATCTCAACGCCCAAACCCTCACCACGCGGATAGCGGAAGGCGCTGGGGCGGTCGTCGATCTGGGCGGCGGTAGCGATCATGTGCACCAGATCCGCCTCGTCGCCGGCGGCCATCACCACCATTCCCGGCAAGCAGCACAGATAGGCGAGGTCGAAGGAACCGGCGTGGGTCGCCCCGTCGGCGCCAACCAATCCGGCACGGTCGATGGCGAAGCGCACGGGCAGTTTCTGGATGGCAACGTCGTGGACTATCTGGTCGTAGGCGCGCTGCAGAAAGGTCGAATAAATCGCTGCAAACGGCTTGTATCCCTCGGTTGCCAAACCGGCGGCAAAGGTTATCCCGTGTTGTTCGGCGATACCGACGTCGAAGTGTCGATCCGGGAAGCGTTCGGCAAATTTGTCGAGCCCTGTGCCGGCCGGCATCGCCGCGGTGATCGCTACGACCTTGTCGTCGTCCTCGGCCTCGCGGATTAGCGAATTGGCGAACACTCCGGTGTAGCTCGGCGCATTGGCCTTCGCCTTGACCTGCTCGCCGGTAACCACGTCGAACTTGCCGACCCCGTGGTATTTGTCCGCCGACCTCTCGGCGGGCCCATAGCCGTGCCCTTTGTGGGTGACCACGTGCAGCAGAACCGGCCCTGGCTCGCGGTCGTCGCGGAGGTTCTCGAGCACCGGCAGCAAGTGTTCAAGGTTGTGACCGTCCACCGGCCCCACGTAGTAAAAACCCAATTCCTCGAACAGGGTTCCGCCAGTGACGAGGCCGCGGGCGTATTCCTCAGCTTTGCGGGCAGCCATGCTCAGGCTGCGGGGGAACTTTTTGGCGACCTCGCCGGCAAAGTGGCGGATCGAGCGATATGGTTTCGAGGAAATCAGCCTGGAGAGATACGCGCTCATCGCTCCCACCGCAGGCGCGATCGACATGTCGTTGTCGTTGAGGATGACGATCAACCGGGAATCCATCGAGCCGGCATTGTTCATCGCTTCATAGGCCATCCCGGCGCTCATCGCGCCGTCGCCGATGACGGCAATGACGTTGTTGTCGTCGCCCCGAAAACCGCTCGCCACCGACATGCCGAGAGCGGCCGAGATCGAAGTCGAGGTATGGCCGGCGCCGAACGGATCGTACTCGCTTTCGGAGCGCTTGGTGAATCCCGAAATCCCGCCTCCCTGACGCAAGGTGAGCATTCTGTCGCGCCGTCCGGTAAGAATTTTGTGTGGGTAGGCTTGGTGACCAACATCCCAGATCAGACGGTCTTTGGGCGTGTTGAACACGTGGTGCAAGGCAACCGTGAGTTCGACAACGCCAAGGCTGGCTCCGAGATGTCCGCCAGTAATGGAGACAATCCGGACCGTTTCCTGACGCAACTCCGCAGCCAACTGCGAAAGCTGTTCCGCTGTGAAGCTCCGCAAGTCCGCGGGGTCGCGAACGAGATCCAACAGCGCCGTCTTGTTTTGCTCCGTCATTTCGTGCCTCCTTGTCCCACGTCGTCCAGCCGTAACTCGACCTTCCGAACTGGCACCCTAATTGCGCCTGTTGACCACGAACGCAGCAAGCGCTCGAAGAGGTTCGGCGTTTTCCGAAAAAATTTCAAGATGTTCTACCGCCTGGCGGGCCAACATGTCCGATTGGGAGCGGGCGCGGTCCGGCCCAAGTAGCGAGACAAATGTCGCTTTCCCTGCGCCCTGATCCTTGCCGGTTTTCTTGCCGACTTCGGCTTCGTCGCCTTCCACGTCGAGCAAGTCGTCGGCGATCTGGAACGCGAGGCCCAGATCGTGCGCATACGCGTGCAATGCCTGTCGGGCCGAATCCGCCGCCTTTCCGAGAACGGCGCCAGACTCACACGAAAAGGCAATCAACGCCCCTGTCTTCATCCGCTGCAGGCGCGTCACCTCGGCCATTTCGAGTTCTTGGTGCTCAGCCAGGAGGTCGAGCATTTGTCCCCCGACCATGCCCTCCGGGCCAGCGGCATGCGCTAGCGCCGCCACCAAGTCGCTCCGGACGCGAGGGTCGGTATGGGTCGCCGGATCGGCCAGCACTTCGAACGCCCGCGTCAGCAGCGCGTCGCCAGCAAGGATGGCCGTGGCATCGTCGAACTTGACGTGGCAAGTAGGCAGACCACGGCGGAGGTCGTCGTTGTCCATTGCTGGCAGATCGTCATGGATCAGCGAATAGCAGTGGACCATTTCGATCGCCGCGGCGACTCTGAGGGCGGACGGTTCGCTCACATCAAACAACCTGGCGCTGGATGTTACCAAAAACGGCCTGATCCGCTTGCCGCCCGCGAGGGTGGAATATCGGACGGCCTCCATCAGCCGCGATTCGGGATCGTCATGCAGCGGCAACAGCGAATCCAGCATCGCATCCACGTCGCGCGCGTTCTCGGCAAGCGCCGTCTTAATATCAAGCAATTGGGAGCCTCAGTCCAAATCCGTTGGTTCAGCAGCGACCTGCCCGTTCGGCCCGAGAACGATTTTCTCGACCCTGGACTGGGCTTCCTGAAGTTTTTCCTCACAATGCCGCTTGAGAGCAACACCCCGTTCGTAAGCGGTTATTGCCTCGTCAAGCTTGCTTGAGCCCTCCTCGAGACGACGCACAATTGCCTCCAATTCGGCAAATGCGTCCTCGAAGCTCATCCGCGCAATGTCTTGCGCGATCCCCTCCTCGACCATGTGTGCCCTCAGTACGGGACAAACGAAATGGGATGGTTGCCGCTGCGGCAAGGTTTCCCGCCGTCACCAAGCCTCGACGGTCCACAACCCTCCTTTACGCGGGATCCCCTCTCACTTGCAAGCGGAATTCATCCGCAACTGGCAACACTATCGCCGCGGACCATTGACGAATTCCGGCAACACGCGAAGTTTATGGCCGTTTTCGCCACCCGGCGATGACAGACAGCGTAAGAGCCGGAACCCCGCCGTTGCCTCTCCGTTACGACCCCATCAGCGCCTTGACATGGACGCCAACGCTGGCGGCCAGCGCCTCCAGATCATAACCGCCCTCCAGCGTAGAAACCACCCTGCCCTTGCAATACTTTTCCGCGATTTCAAGCAGCTCGCGGGTGACCCATGCATAGTCCGCAGTTTGCAGTCGCAACTGTGCCAAAGGATCGCGGACATGGGCGTCGAATCCGGCAGAGATTAAAATCATGTCCGGGGAGAAGGTCTTGAGCGCCGGCAGAATGCGCTCGGCATACCCCCGGCGGAATTCCTCGGAGCCGCTACCGGGGCTGAGTTGAACGTTGCATATGTTGTTGAAAACCCCGGTCTCGTGCTCCATCCCGGTGCCGGGATAGCATGGCCACTGGTGGCTGGAAGCGTAGAAAAGGTCGCGATAGCGGAAGAAGTGGTTCTGAGTGCCGTTGCCGTGATGGACGTCGAAATCAATCACCGCCACCCGCTCCAGGCCATGTGCCTGGCGGGCATGCTCGGCAGCGACGGCGACATTGTTGAACAGGCAGAACCCCATCGCCGTCGAAGCCTCGGCGTGATGCCCCGGCGGGCGAACGGCGCAGAATGCATTACGTGCTTCGCCTTTGACGACCGCGTCCACCGCTGCACAGATACCGCCAACCGCGCGAAGCGCCGCCTCACCTGAAGCGGAGTTTATCGCCGTGTCCGGGTCGAGATGAACATGACCGCTGGCGGGAATACTGTCGAAGATCCCTTCAACGTAAAACGGTGCGTGCACCCTTTGAATTTCCTCGACCGAGCCCTTCGGCGCCTCTCGTCGATCCAGCAAGGCGAACATCTCGTTGTCCAGGATCTTGCTAATCGCCACCAACCGTTCGGGGCATTCGGGATGCCATGAGCCCATTTCATGCTCTCGGCAAATCGGATGGGTGTAAAGCAATGTGGGCAAGGTCGTTTCCGTCCGTTTGTTGGGCTGGGGGTAGGACTATCAATTCCCTTTGATGCTCATTTTGAGCGATCCGGCCGCCCGTTGCCAGGGAGAAATGGGCGCGCGGGCACAACATCGCCCCGCTAGTGGTCCAAGTCTGACACCTGGACCCAACAAGGATACGGTAACGCAAGCCTACGACCGGGCGTCATCCGGGCCTGTGCGCGATAAGAAAACCGCGGACCGCGGTTTGTACGTGCCGCTCCAGATCCTCCGAATCTGGCGGTACTTCGACGCCAAGCACATGGCGGAGGAACAACCCTCCCCAGATCATGCCGAAGAACTGAGATGCCGCC
>RCNG010000606.1_pt1 | contig 16590 bp, 17 predicted proteins | sample 2041371 | NCBI WGS metagenome assembly RCNG01 (sample SAMN09708227, study PRJNA481090) | Marine sediment metagenome, whole genome shotgun sequencing project. | biome: marine sediment; feature: ocean; material: sediment; isolation source: Sewage treatment plant 1 marine sediment (STP1) ... | reverse complement strand
GAGCAGGTGTTCCACAACCCCCACCCGCGGAATCAGGAGGCAATCTACTCGTTTCCGGTCCCCGAGAAGGGTTCCCTGGCGGAGTTCACCCTATGGATCGACGGCAAGCCGGTAACCGGCGAGGTGGTCAAGGCGGAGGAGGCGCGGCGCATTTACCAGCAGGAGAAAGCCGCGGGCCATGAGACCGGCGTGACCGAGAAGGACTCCTACAAGACCGTTCGATGTGAGCGTCTCGCGCAAGCCTCGGTGCGGCTGTCCTAACCATCGACGTCTGGCTGTGGTGGGGACTGCCGGCATTGTCCCGTTACTGCGGACTCTCCGGACTACTGAATAGCCTGCTGGCAACCGGCATCTATGTACTTTGGCGCGAGCGCCGCGATCCAGTCGTGCTGCTCGTGGCCGCCGGCGCCGTGGCCAAGATCACCTTCGAGGGCCTGTCTGGACAAGCCGTGTTTACCTACGTGGCATGGCCAAGTGTACCCATTGTGCACGGTGTGGGGTTTGCTACGGGGCTGATTATGGCCGTGCTCCGATACAAGGCGCTGGCCTGTGTCTCACGGTCGTTCCGTTTGCTTGTCCAGTCATTTTGGCGCCAACGGACCGGAGAGCGGCTGCGAACACGCCAGGATCCGCGATCCCCGGCGACATATCCGGGCTAAAGCTCGGCGGAGATCTTCGCCTCCGCAGAGCACCCTCCCCTGCGCTTTCGCACCCTGCAGATCATCGATCTCCGGCGACATCGTGATTCATCTCGTAAAGGTGACGATCCGTCCCGAAAGCAGTCCCGAAAGCAGTCCCGACACCGTTGCATCGCGGGCAGTGGCGATCAACATCTATCGGCCCGAACACAGCCCTGGGGCGCGAAGCGCGAGCGATGCGGCGGAAAATTCCTGTGGCGGGTATAATTCCAGTAACGCAATCGAATCGATCCGTCACCCCCATGTGCTTTCGCAAAGACGAGCTGGAGAATGTGCTGAATCCCCTCTTCCTGCAGAGCGGCCGCGCGTACCGAGAACAGGGCAGCGTCATCTCCGCCGAGTTGCAGAAAGGCCGCACCCTGATCGACGCCATGGTGCGCGGCTCCGGAGCCAGTGTATACAAGCTCTTGATCGACATCGGCCGCAACCCGGCGGGCGAGCTGGAAGTCACCGGTCAATGTAGTTGCCTAGAGCGCTACAACTGCAAGCACGTGGCCGCCGCCCTGCTGGAAGTGGCCGAGAGCATGGAGCCACAGGACCAGTCCGAAGCCGGCCTGCCGAGGGAGTTGGGCATCTGGCTCGACCGCCTGCGCGAGGCGGAGCGGTGCGCCCAGCCGGACGAACTCCCGGATCGGCTACTCTTTCTACTGAACATGGAAGCCAACAACGCCGGCAGCTTTCTTACCGTCACCACGGTCACAGCCAAGCGACTGAAAAGCGGCGGTGACGGTAAACCGGTCCGCTATACCGCTGGCGCTGCTGCGACAGACCGCTTTCTTCGCCCGCAGGACCTGAGCATCTTGAGTCTATTGGAAAACGGGCACCATCGTGGCGACGGCACTTATGAGATGCGTAGCCCCATCGCCAGCCAGTTACTGGAGGCAATGCTGGAGACTGGCCGCTGCCACTGGGATTCCAAGGACGAGCCGGTATTGCAGCGCGGCAAACCCCTGCAATCGCCCCTGGCCTGGGAGCTGGAGGCGGACGGTACCCAGTCGGTGCGGGCGGAGGCGGCGGCTGAAGGCACCCTACTCCTACCCTTGGCACCGCCCTGGTATCTGGAGCTGGAGGCCGGACTCTGCGGTCCCGTGGTAACCGGACTGCCCGACACCCTGGCCGAGACCCTGGCCGCGGCGCCCCCGGTCTCTTTCAATCAGGCGGACGCCCTGGCCCGGGCCATGGAGGACTCCTTCCCGGACCGCACCCTGCCGGCACCGAGGGAACCGGAAACGAAGCGCCGGGACGATGTGCCGCCGGTACCCTGCCTGCGGTTGCGCAGCGAAAAGGAAGACATCCACTTTCCCCGCGAGAGCGAGCCCTGGGAGCACTATGCGGAGCTCTATTTCGATTACGACGGCCTCGCGGTGCATCCCATGGACGAGGAGCCGTTGCTGTTCCACCGTAAAGGCGACGCTCTGGAGCTGATCCTGCGCCACGCCGACGAGGAGATCGCCTTTTTCGAGCAATTGGTCGACCTCGGCTTCGGGCCCGAAGAGGTGCAGCCGGACGACGACTTCCTCCCTCTCACCTTCCTGGACGGGGACGACGGCTGGTTTGATTTCGTGCTGTTACGGTTGCCGGCGCTACGGGAAGAGGGCTGGCGCATCGACGTCGATCCGTCGTTCTGATTCCTGAGCCGAGACACGGTGGAGGAAAAGATCGCCGCCCTGCAGGCACGCAAACAGAAGCTGGCCAACGCCCTGTTCGGTGGCGCCGGCGGCAAGCCGGCGTTGAGCGCGGAGGATCTGCAGGGGCTGTTCGAGCCGCTGGGGTAGCTTGAGTTTGGTGATTGGCACGATTCCTCAGCTAGCTCCCGTGGCATGGGAACGGGTAATCGGGACATGCTGTAAATACGTCCATGTACCCTCGACGGCGGCCTCCCTGCCGCCGATGGTCCCGCCGATCCGCACCCATGCCCCACTTCTGGTGTGTAGCTGAGTTTCAGCGCCAATCACCTTGAGTGTTGAGTTATTGGCACTCGCTCCGCTGGCAGTTTTTTTCAGCCATGGGGGAAGCCCAAAAATCTATCTCAACACTTAACACTTAAAACTCAAAACTACTCGGACACCTCGACTATCCAACCCCCGTGAACGATTACGAAAAAAATGTCTTGCAAATAAAGTTGACGTGCCCGCCGTTGGCCAATAGATTCTGCGCCGTCTGCTTAAAAAACTATTACACCCAACGGAGACGCCCCTATGCTGAAACCCGGAGACAAGGCCCCCGAGTTTTCTGTTCCCGATTCCGATATGCAGATGGTAAACCTCAGTGACTTCATCGGCCGACACCAGGTGGTCCTGTATTTTTACCCCAAGGACGACACTCCCGGATGCACCATCGAGGCGGTGGATTTCACCGACCTCGAAGAGGAATTTGCCGGTAAGGACGCGGTGGTCCTGGGCGTAAGCAAGGACACCTGCGTGACCCACGGCACGTTCCGCGACAAACACGGCATTTCAGTGCGCCTGCTGGCGGACATCGAGGGCGAAGTGTGCGACGCCTATGGGGTCTGGCAGGAGCGCGAGGCCCACGGTAAAAAGCGGATGACCATCGTGCGCTCCACCTTCGTCATCAACAAAGAGGGTACCGTGCAGCACGCCCTGTACGACGTGAAGCCCAAAGGGCATGCGGCATCAGTGCTGGAGCTGATGGTGAAGTTGTGACCGGAACACGGGCCGGAGTGGCGAGTCCGGCCATCTACCCCTAAGCCCACCCGCCGAACGGCGAACGGCCTGCGGCCGATCGGGGCACGGGATCGGTGCCACCCCTCCCGATCAGGGTACATAACACCTTGAAACTGCGCACCCAAATCCTAATCTTTTTTCTTATCTTCGGCCTGACCCCGCTGATGGCGGCGGTGGTAATCAATCTGCCGCTGGTATTCGGCAGCCTGGAGCTGTTCTACCAGAAGGCCCATCTGCAGAACCTGCGCGCGGATTTTCGCGACCTGGATCAGCATCTGGCGAGCCGCCAGGAGATGGTGCGGCTGCTGGCCAAGCTGCCGGAGCCGGGGGCGATTCTGATCGAAGACGACGACACCGAGCAGATGGATCTGGCGCGGGCACGCTACACCCAGTGGGTCAATCAGATCCTGCAAGACCAGCTTGACATCATCCAGATCCTATTCCTGGACGACTTCGGCCAACAGCGTTTCTGGCTGGAGCGTGACCCCGAATCCCAGCAGTGGCGGCCCACCACACGCATACCGGATCCACCGCCGGAGGATTTCGTCCGCACGGTACTGCACATGGAACCGGGCGGGGTGCTGGTCAGCCGCATCCGGCTGAGTCCGAAGCTAGGCGCCGAAGACCCGCGGCGACGTATGAATCTTTACCTGATCAGTCCGGTGGTCAATCCGGCGGAGATGCAGCGGGGCCCCATGGGCTCGGTCGTCATCAGCATCGACGTGGGCGGCATCGCCAAGTTCTACCGCAACACCCTGTGGGTAAACAACAATGGCAGCTATCTGCAGACTGGTCGTCCAGCCGACGATCAGGCTCAGGCCTTTGATGACTTTCCCGGTCTGGAAAACATCTTCGCCAGCACCAAGCTGGGTCTGTGGGAAGGTCCACGGGGCGAGCGAATCCTTTGGGTGCCGCTATTCTCCACGGAGAATAGCGGCCCGCTGTGGGTAGGGCGCCAGGTGGACCCCTCGCCCCTGGCTAAATTTCGCAACGCCCTGTCGGTTCGGGTGCTGGCCATCGTTCTGGTGCTGGTCGCCATGGTCATGGTCATGGCGCGCTGGACCGCAGTGCGGCTGGAGCATTATGGTCAGGAGCTGACCCGGGGCATCGGCCGTATGCTCAAGGCGGACGAGTCGGTGACCTTCGACTGGAAGGGGCCGCGGGAGGTAGTGACCCTGGGGCAGGACCTCACCGCCCTGGCCCGCACCCACGCCGAACACGCCCATTCGCTGCGGCAGCACGCCCTGGAGTTGGAGGAGTCCAACCATTACAAATCCGAATTCCTGGCCAATGTCAGCCACGAGCTGCGCACGCCGCTCAACTCCATCCTGCTGCTGTCCAAGATGCTGACCGACCCGGACGCGGAGCTGCATCCGGAGCAGGCAAAGCAGGCCCGGGTCATCCACCAGGCGAGTAGAGATCTGGAGGCCCTGATCAGCAACATCCTGGACCACTCGAAGATCGAGGCCCGCGAGACCCACCTCAACCTGGAATGGTTCGAGCCGCAGGCCCTGGTCGAGGGTCTGATGGAGCTGGTGCGGCCTCAATTCCAGCAGAAAAAGCTCTATCTGCGACTGGAAGCCGTGCCGGACGCACCGGCGCGCCTCCGTTCCGATCCGGACAAACTGAGCCAGATCTTGAAGAACTTTCTCTCCAATGCGGTCAAATTTACCGCGGCCGGCGGTGCCGTTATCAGCATGGAGTCCGCCGGACAGGACGAGTGCCCCCTGGCGATACGGGTCACCGATACCGGTATTGGCATCCCGGCAGCCAAGCAGGAGCTGATCTTCGAGGCTTTCAAGCAGGCCGACGGTTCCACCAGCCGGCGCTACGGCGGCACCGGACTGGGGCTCTCCATCAGCCGTGAGCTGGCCCGTTTGCTGGGCGGATTCATCGAGTTGGAGAGTACTCCGGGCGGAGGCTCCACCTTCTCCCTGCTGCTGCCCCTGGATCCCGATGAGCCGAAGGACCGCGCCGGCGCGAAAGCGGCCCCCGCGCCGATGGCAGGCACGCCGGAGGCCCCTGGTGAGCAGCCCCAGGCCGACTTTTCCGGCCACTATATCCTACTGGTCGAGCGGGATGTCACCACCCTGTTGCAGCTCACCCCGCTGCTGGAGAGTTGGGGCCTCGAGGTGACTGCCGCCGCAGATCGGGCAGAGACTCTGGAGAGCCTGCAGGAGGACGAGCCATGCTCTCTGGTGCTGCTGGATGCGGAGATGCCGGAAGATGAAGGCTGTGCTACTATCGAGTTGATCCGCGCCGAGCACCGCTTTGACAAGCTGCCCGTCGTGGCGATGACGGACGCCGGTGGCGAGACGGTCAAGAAGCGCTGCCTCGAAGCCGGGGCGGCCGACCTGCTGGCCCGGCCGATCGACCCCCGCCGCCTGAAAGATGTCCTGGAAAAACACCTGACGAGTACTGGAGAGGGGGAAGACGCCCCTAGTGCTCTGTCAACGTGATAATTACGGATTCAGCAATCATCACATTGGCAGAGCACTTGGAGCCTGTCGAATTAGGGATGAATCCACTGCGAAGATGGGAGAAAGGTCTAATTTTCCCTCAATTTTCGTTACATGGACCCAATATGCGCCTCAAATCGAGAGAAAATCGACGCCGCTCTCCCATCTTCTCCGCTACGATCCCCCATAACCCGACAGCCTCCTAGCGACCCATGAAGAGATACCAAGGGTTCAAGCTGCTCGCAGTCGACGACCACGAGCACAACCTATATACCCTGAGAACGCTGATCCGCAAGTACATGGACGTCACCATCCTGGAGGCCACGTCCGGCCACCAGGCCCTGGAACTGGCCATGAGTGAGTCCGCCATCGATCTCATCATCCTGGATGTGCAAATGCCGGAGATGGATGGCTTTCAGACGGCATCGATGCTCAAGATCCGCAAGAAAACCAGGGACATTCCGATCATATTCCTCACCGCGGCCTTCAAGACCGAAGAGTTCCAGCAGAAGGGCTATGAAGTCGGGGCCGTGGACTACCTGCTCAAGCCCATCGACGACATCCAGCTCATCAACAAAATCAGCACCTACTTCCGGTTGATCGAAAAAGAACGTGAGATGAACCGCATCCTGGAGGAGAAGGTCGCGGAGCGCACGGCGGAGCTTGCACAAGCTAAACAATATCTTCAGAATATAATAAAATACATGGGAGAGGCACTGCTGGTGCTGGCGCCCACGGGAGAGATCAAGTCGGCCAATCCGGCGGCCTGCCGCATGTTGGATTATGCGGAACCAGATCTCCTCGGCATGGCCATAGGCGACGTGTTCGAAGAAGACGCAGACGAGACCGCCGGCGCCTTCATGGGCATGTGGCTGGAGGCCCTGATCCGAGTCGGCCCCCTAAGCCAGATCGATGCCCGCTTCATCGCCAAAGACGATAGGCGGGTGCCGATCCTATTTTCCCGTACCGCTATCACAGATACGGACGGGGCGATCACGGACATCATCTGTATCGCCAAGGACATGACCGGCTTCATCCGGACGTCCGAGCTGGAACAACATGAAAGCATGGAGGCGCGATAATCCATCAGAGGAGCAGTCTATGAGCGATGATCCCACGGCAACCCCTTCGATACCGGAGGACGAAGACACTTCCCTGACCGCCAACGCATTGAAAGCGATGGCCCATCCGCTGCGTTGGAAGATCCTCTGCTCCCTAGGGGACCGGGAGCTCTCCGTGGGCGAGATCGTGGAGCGCACCGGCACCTCCCAGAGCAATATCTCCCAACACCTGGAGCAACTGCGGAACAAAAACATCGTGCTGGCACGCAAGGAGGCCAACCGCATCTTCTACCGCATCCGCAATCCCCAGTTGCTGGATCTGATCAGCATAATGCGCGGGGTTCTGTGCCCAGCCAATCTGGACGATCGCTATCCACGCTAACTCGTCCGCGCCACGTCATTCGAGGGTAGATCGAGCGCAGCGAAGCCCACCGCTTCGCAACGCAGGTTCCCGGCTCACACCGTTCGTGCTGAAACCCCAGTTTATTTCTCCTCGTCCGACTACAACTCCAACGGCCTGCTGGGCGGCGGCAGCCGTCTCCTGAACGGGCTGCCCACGGACGGAAATACGGTCCGCGTGCGACCGTATTTCCGAGTGGATGGCGTCCGGGCCTTCAGCGACTTCACCTATACGGCGGCAAGCCCTCCATGACGGATAGGGGACCGCCCAGCGCCCCTCCGACTCCGGATTGATAGCTCAACAGGCGTTGCAGTAGTAGTCGGGCAGTCCGGCCAACCGGCAGGCCTGCTTGCAACCGCCCTTCGGAAACAGCTCTTTCAGCGTCCCGTAGGTACAGCGGATCTCATGCAGCTGCTCCCCCACTTCGCGGATCATCACCTTGGGGGTGGGTGGAACCTCGAACTCCCGATAGTATTTACGGATAAAACGAATCGCCTTCCAGTGGCATTCCCCGAGCTGCAACCCGTCTTCGGCGGCAAGCGCCCAGGCCACATCGTCGTTCCAATCATCGAAATTCTCCATAAACCCCTTGGGCCCAATCTCCACGGAGCGGCCCTGGACCTCGATCAAATACATGACGCTCCCCCTTTATGGATGGATATTGCGTCCGGAATCCGTTAAGTTATTTTTGCTGCTCTTTAATAGATAAATCTAGACCTGTCCAGAGGTTTTGTCATGGTGCACGTCAAAAAATACCTGCTGGACTAGAATCAAGTCAGAAACAAAAAGGAGGTGCCCGATTCATGATTGCAAACAAAGTAAAAGAGTATCTGGCGCAGCACCAGACCCAGTATCGGACCATTCCGCACCCCCATACCGAGGCGAGCATGCACACAGCGGAAATGGCCCATGTTCCCGGTGACAAGCTGGCCAAGGGGGTCATCCTAAACGACGCACAGGGCATCCTGATGGCGGTCATCCCCTCGGATTTTCATCTGGACTTAGGGGATTTAAACCGCAGACTGAAGCGCAGCCTGGAGTTTACCGAAGAAAACAAGCTGGCACCCCTGTTCCCGGATTGCGAGCCCGGCGCCATACCACCACTGGGCCCAGCCTACGACATCGCAACCATCTGGGACACCAAGCTGGGGGAGGAGACCACGGTGTATTTCGAAGCAGGCGATCACGAAACCCTGGTGAAGCTCAGCGGGCAGGCGTTTCATGAGTTGATGGTGCCGGCCGAGCGGGGTCACTTCAGCCACCATGTATGATCCGTTTCTTTGCGGACTGCATAGGGGGACGCTAACGGACATGGCGATTCGCGCCACCCCGAAAAATGAAAGTTCGAATCGCCCTATCCGTTTCCCTCACCCCGGCCATCTCCCAGAGGGCGAGGGTGATTAAGAGCGCCTTCGGCGCGTACTTTCATAGTAGTCAGGGGCCACGCCGTCCGCCCAGTAGGACCGCGGCCCCCAGATAGCACAGCACGCCCAGACCCAGCAGTCCGGAGAAGCCGATCTCCATGGCCAGCAGGCCGGCAGCCACCGCGCTGACAACGGAGGCGAAACCGTTCACGCCCCAGGCCCAGGCAACCAGGGCCTGCCCGTCACCCTCCAGGCGGCGCAGGCCCCAGGGGAAGGGCATCCCCATGCAAAAGGCCAGGGGTGCAATCAGCAGCAGGGCGCAGGCAATCCTGAGCGGAAGTGCCTGGGCCATCAGCCAAGAGGTTGCTTGGGAGAGCAGCAACAACTCCAGTGCGCACAGCAGCCCCAGACAGACCGCCAGCGACCACAGGGGCGGGAGCACAATCGGCAGCGCCTCCAGCCGCCCCGCCACCCATCGGGAGAGCGCGCTGCCTACGCCGGCGAACAGCAGAAATCCTGCCAGCGCCAGGGCCACGGCATAGACTGGATGGCCCAACACCAGTTGCAACTTCTGGATGAAAGCGATCTCTACGAGCATGAAGGCCAGTCCGATCATCGCGAAATAGCTCAGCATCCGAGCCGCGAAACCGCCGGAAACCCCCATGCCGCGCCAAACCAACAAAGGCAGCAGGATCAGGCCGGCACCGATCAATACCGCCTGCACCAAGGTGGCGACCTGCAGCCAGTAGCCCCAGTCCAGCTGCGCCAGACCGGCCCGCGCCGGCAACCGAAGCAGATCGGGCAAGGCATCCCAGCGGGAGAAATCGGCGAAATAAGGGCGGTCATCGCTGGCCGGGCGCAGGTTAAAGCGGTAATGGGCGCGAAAGGCGTCCGCTTCCGGCCCCAGCAGCGCCCGCATACCCTGGAAAAAAAGCGGGCTCTCCAGGCGGGTGAAACGGTTGACATCCCGAACCGAGATACCGGAAAACCAGGCGCTGTCAAAGGCCCGGTCGCGGCAGAACTCCCGCAATGCCGCAATCTCTGCGGCGCTGAACCTGCCGTTTTTCAGCACCAAGGTGGTGGTCTTCCAACTGCGGATCAAAGCCATCCGCACCTCCGGCTCGGCCACTCCCTGTTCCTGCAGCAGCCCGATCAGGGTGCCCGCCAGCTTGAGGCTGTTGCGGGGCGGCAGCCGCAGCCACTGGGTCACCGCCAGAAGCCCACCAGGGGCCAGGTGGTCCAGGTAGGCAGTTAACGCCTCGCGAGTCAGCAGATAACCCGCGCTCTGGGCCTGCAGGCCCGCTCCGGCACCCCCACCACCGAGCAGGTCCAGTTGAATGAGATCGAAACGCCGTTCGCTGCGGGCGAGAAACCCCCGCACCTCCGCCACCTGGATATCTACCCCGGGTTGCCCCAGCGGGGCGGCCAGATACCCCTGTAATAATTCGACCCGGTCCCCGTCCAGTTCCACCACAGTCACCTGCTCGGCCCCCAGTGAGAGCGCCTGCAACAGGCCCGAGCCCCCCCCCAGCCCCGTTAGCAGGACCCGGGGATTCTGCAGCAGGTGGTAAGGCAGGGCCGAGCCGAGCCCATCCAGATAGGTGGCGGAGCGACTTTCCTCCGCGGCCCGGGGCACCGCACCTGCTCCATTTCCATCCAGGAACAGGGCCAGCTGCGGCGGCGGACGCGCCTGTGCCAGCAAACTCAGCCCCGGCGCGGAACGCAGGGGCACCACGGTATTGTCCACCAGCGTCAGCCGCCCCAGAGGGCTGGAGCTGCGTTGCTCGATCCGCGCCCCCAGCACCGCCAGCGTCTGGCTCAGATCCTTGTAGGCGGCGGGCTCCACCCGGAGCCAAGAGGTCTGCATCGCAACCAGCAGCGCCACTACCGACAGCACCGGCAGCGCCACCACGGCCAGCCGACGGCGGCCAACCACCCGCAGCTCAAGGGCCGCGCTGCCGGCAGACGCCAATCCCAGCACCGTCACCGCGAGCAAAGCCTGCTCCACCGGCAGCAGATAGAGCAACACCACCGCCAACACCGCCCCACTCCCGGCACCGGCCAGATCGTAGGCATAGACCCGATGCGCCGCCGTGCGAAAGCGCAGCAGGGCGATGCCCACACAGTTGGCTGCGACGAAAAAAGGAATGCTGAGCAACAGATAGATCAGCCCCAGCCTCCCGACCAGGCGCCAATCCCAGGCCAGTTCCAGGGGATCCAGGGGCACTGCCTGGGCCAGCAGGAAACAGGCCGGTGCACAAAGGGCGAACAGCAGGGCGTTACCCAGAAACACTTCGGGCATGCGCCGCAGCAGCCGCTGCCGCAGCAGAAACAGGAAAGTCCCGCTGGCGCCGTAGCCGAGCAGAGCCAGGCTGATGACCATGGCGGCGAAATGATGCCAGTGGACAATGGCCAGCAGGCGGGTGAGCAGGATCTCGTAGCTCAGAGCCGCCGCGGAGACCAGGACCACACCGGCCCATGGGAGCGTCACGGAGGCGCTCCTGCACTCGCTCTCGGCCATGGTTAGTGATCGCCGGTCAGCGGCACGAAGGCCACCGGGAGGATCTCCCTGGTCTCCAGGGTACCGTCGGCGGTCTTTTCGATCAGCAACAACTGTTGAGTGAAGTACCGGCTGCCCACCGGTATCACCATGCGCCCGCCGGGTTTCAGCTGCTCCACCAGGGGCGGCGGCACATGATCCCCCGCGGCGGTGACAATGATGCCGTCGAACGGCCCCTGTTCGAGCCAACCGTAGTAGCCGTCGCCCACCCGCACCTGCACGTTGTCATAACCCAGACGCCGCAACCGCTCCGCTGCCTGCTCGCCCAACTCGGGAATGATCTCCATGCTGTAGACCCGGGCTACGACCTGCGCCAGCACCGCCGCTTGATAACCAGAGCCGGTGCCCAACTCCAGTATGCGCTGACCCGGCTTGGGCTCCAGTAGCTCAGTCATTATTGCGACGATGTAGGGCTGGGAAATGGTCTGTCCGTGGTCGATGGGCAAGGGTCGATTCTCATACGCCCGGTCCCGGTAGGCATCGGCGACGAAGCGGTGGCGCGGAACGCTGCGCAGGGCCTGCAGCACCCTCGGGTCCAGGCGCTCGCGCCCCAGGTGACGGCCGGTCGCTTTGACGTCCTGCTCGATCTCCCTGATCAGCGCCTCACGCTCGGAGCGGAACTCTGCGTCCGCAACCCCCACCTCTCCACCCAGCAACAGACTGATAAAGAGCAAACCCTGCAGTCTCATGATCACTTCCCCGTTAAACCTTTCCTCGACTTTAATTATCGTACCCCTGGCGGGAATGTGTGGGCCGGCCGCTGTGGAAATTCTCCTTGATCCATCACCAATACGCTAAACTGCGTATTTGACGTGCACCGACGAGCCATGTAAGAAATAGAATTCAGCCCAGTCAGGATCTCGCTTGCCGAACCGGGCCGGGAAACCACACCAATAAGATTGGAGGAGCGACACCCGTGTTGAAAAAGCTACCCGCGGCTTATTTGACGGCCTTAGCGGTCGGCCTCGGCAGCCAGTTTGCCCTGGCCCCGGCCCAAGCCGAAGGTTTCGGCCCGATGAATATGATGAATCCCGGAAAATGGTTCGGCGGCAAGGACCGGGACGGTCCGGACGGCGATTATCCTCCACCGCCACCTCCCGGATATGGCGCTCCCTACGGGGCACCGGGCTACGGCGCGCCTCCCCCCGGTTACGGCTATGGCTACGGCGCACCGCCGGTTGGAGCACCGGCCTACGGGGGAGCACCCAGCGCTTACGGTGCTCCAACCGCTCCCGGCTACGGCGCCCCGGCGGCACCCAACTATGGGATCCCGGCGGCACCTGCCTACGGGGCAACGAGCACTGACGAGCCGTCGCGTCAGGAGATGCAAGACCGCATCCAGGAACTGGAGCAGCGGCTGCAGGAGATGGAGACCAGAAACCAGGCGGCAGTCCCGGCACCGCAGCCCACCACGCCCCCGCCCACAAGCTACGAGTATTACTCGGGGGACCAGACACCTTCCTCCTACCCTTTCCGCCCCATGGATCTGGGACGCTGACCGCTCGGGGCAGACCGGCTGCAGCCGGTCCGCCCTGCCCCTCCATCTGTACCATGTCGCCCGGCACTCTGTCTTAACCCACCGGGTCGGGAAACCGCAACCCCATGCCGGAGATCAAGCTGCTGTTCCTGCTGCTGTCACGCATCCTCTACGAGTTCAGGCTGCGCAAACACCCTTTCTGAATTCACTCCGAATAGAGGTGGTGCAGAGTAATCTCCGGCGGGCAATTGAAGCGGGCGTCCACCATGCAGGAGCCGGCCCCCGCTGAGGTATAACCCCTTAGCCCCTGGTAGCTCCAGGGACCGCGTCCCAGCCGCCTGGGGCAGTTGGCGTTGTAGGTGAAGGGCATGCCGCCGGGAAGACAGACCTGACCACCATGGGTATGGCCGCACAACATCAGGTCGAAGCCGGCATGAGCAGCGTGGCGGAATATCTCCGGAGAGTGGGACAACAGGATGGAGGTGGCGTTCTCGGGGATAGCATCCGCCGCCTTCTCCATGTTGTCCGTGCGGTAGTAGTGGGGATCGTCAATGCCGGCCAGATAGATAGCGTGGCCGTCCCGTTCCAGCACCGCCGACTCATTGAGCAGCATAAGGATCTCCAGCGCCTCCAACTCCGGCACCATCTCGATGAAGTCGTGGTTGCCGAGAACACCATAGACAGGCCCGCGCAGGTGGGTGCGCACCCGCCGCATGATATCCATCGCCTCCGCGAAGCCGCCATAGGTCCGGGCACGGAAATCCCCGGTGATCACGCACAGGTCGTAGGCTACTCCGCGAATCCGTTCGATGAGCCCGTGAACAATGGACGGATGCATGTCCAGGTGCAGATCGCTCAGGTGCAGCAGGGTGAAGCCCGTGAAAGACGCCGGCAGACCGTGCAGACTCACCCGGTTGTGCCGCACGCGGATATCGGCTGCGTTGCGCCGGCCCCGCCCATAGGTGCCGGAGATACGCATCGCCAATCGCATCAGGGCATGCACCGAGTACCAATTCTCGATGTGAAAAAAATTGCGCCCACCGCCAAAGATCCGGGCGACGTGATCCCGCTGGATACCCTGTCGCTGGCGCAGATGCAGCGCCCCCACCCGGGCCGTGAGCCAATGTTCCGGAGACTGTTCCTGCATAGGTGCCGTGACCTCTTAGGCGATTGGCGGAAAAGGATGTACCAGATTGCGTAGGGTGAATTGCGAAGCAATGAACGGCTTGGGCCGAAGCCCAAGACCGGTGCCCAAGCGAAGCAGGGACAGCGTAGCGCCGGGATTGTCCGTCATCAAGGCACGACAACAGGCGCATAGCCGAGCTATGTAACTGTTGCCGCAACGCAGATGACGGACAAAAAGACAAACAAGATGGTATGTTCTTTGACAGAAAGCGCCGTATTGACCGAATCAGCGCGGCGGATCGTCGGCGTTGCTGGAGTTGCTCTCTTTTCCGGCTAGAAACAACGCCGCCAGCCCGACGATGGCCAGCAGGATGAGCGATATGGCGATGAGTGTATATACCATGGTCATTTCCGCACGCACTTACGCCCCAGGGGGGCATATATAGTACGCCTTTCGCGCACCAAGGCTGCTTTGTCCCGTAAGGCTGCGCAATCCTGCTACGCCTTCAAACTCCGAGTGCACGTACCGGTTCGAGCGGCTGCGTTCGGAGCTATGCGCCCTGGTTCCTCACTTCATCGGATCAACGGTCCACTCTCACCTTGTCCTGGACCCGCATGGCACACTCCAATAACGCAAAACCCAGATGCAACGGGTATACAATAGAGCCTTGCCGGCCCGAGACCGAAAAATCACTGGCCGAAAACCCGATCAACCCAGGGGTGTCCAAAACGAAATGCGCGTGTATAAGGTGATATTCCTCAACCAGGGCAAGGTATACGAATTATACGCCAAGGCGGTGCATCAAGGAGAGCTGTACGGCTTCGTGGAGATAGAAGAGCTGCTGTTCGGTGAAGTCAGCAAGCTACTGGTGGACCCCGCCGAAGAAAGGCTGAAAAGCGAGTTTCAGGGCGTTAGACGATCACTGATCCCGATCCAAGCCGTGATCCGGATCGACGAGGTGGAAAAGGAGGGTCAGAGCAAAATCCACGAAGCGGGGGAGACCACCAACGTCACACCTTTCCCCACGCCTCTCTACACACCAGGAAAGGGGCCTAAAAAGTAACGGCCGCTGCTGACCTGTCACACACGGAATTTCGGCCACGATGCACGCCTACCGCACCCGATGGCAACGCGGCTTCTGGCAAGAATACTCCGGGAGTGTATTTTATTGTCGAGCACCGGATAACTTATCACCAGTTCGCCTGGCGACACCTGGCGAGACGCCGACTATGCGTTTGAAAGCCCGGCTGAAAACGGCTTCTGAGTCGTAACCCAGCCGGCTCGCAATTTCATCGAAGGTCAAATTTTCTTCCTTAATCCACATTTGCGCCACATTCATTCTCCACCGTTCCACATAGTGCATCGGTGATTCTCCAACAATTTCCTTAAAGCGTGCTGCGTATGCAGACCGTGACATAGCGACCCTGGCCGCCAGAGATTTTACAGTCCATTTGTGCTCGGGATTGCGGTGTATGAGCAGAATGGAACGACCAATCTGCTTGTCCTGCAACGCGCTCAGCCACCCGCTCTGTGCAGTGGGGTCTTCCGCCATCCATGACCGGATAGCCTGTATCACCAGAATATCGTCAAGCCAAACAAGCTGGACGAATGATCAATAATTGGAGACTAATTGCCATAGAAACCCCAGGCAGTCGCAATTATATTGGTCTAAATGCAAAATGATACCAACATAAACAATCAAAAGGAGAACACCATGAAAGACGTGAGTAAGAACCCGCAGCCAGCAAATTACACATTAGTGCTTGGGGGACATGGCAAGACCGGTCATCGTGTGGTGAAGCGTCTTAAAACTCGCGGCATACCGGTAAGAATTGGTTCACGTACCGGTGAGCCGCCGTTCGACTGGGAAAATCCGGCTACCTGGGAAGCCGTACTGCAGGGTATGGTGAATGTATATATAACATTCTATCCGGATTTAGCAGTTCCCGGAGCTGTCGAAGCAATCCGTGCTTTTACCGATCTGGCGGTGCAAAGCGGCGTCCAGCGACTTATCCTGCTTTCCGGACGGGGAGAGGAAGAAGCGCAAAAATGCGAGCAAGTAGTGCAGCAGGCCGGCGCTGAATGGACCATCCTGCGCGTAAGTTGGTTTTGCCAGAATTTCAGTGAGGACTACCTGAGGGAGTTGGTTCTCAGCGGCGAGGTCGCCCTTCCAGCCGGGGACGTGAAGGAGCCGTTTATTGATGCTGATGACATTGCGGACGTTGCGGTCGCGGCACTGACAGAAAATGGACATAACGGCCAAATCTACGAAATGACCGGTCCGGGACTTCTTACATTTACGGAGGCGGTCCGGGAAATCGCAAAAGCAACTGGGCGTAAGATTCGGTATGTACAAATATCCCATGATGATTTCGCGGTTGGGCTGAAAGAACAGGGGGTACCAATGGATATGGTATCTTTATTGACCTACCTGTTTACTACCGTTCTTGATGGCCGCAACGCACACCTGACCGATGGCGTTCAACGTGCTCTAGGCCGCAAGCCCCGTGATTTCTCGGCGTATGCTCGGGACGCAGCCGCTGCTGGTGCATGGCATGAATCGAGCTGACTAACATCTAAGCGTGTATCTGCCGTGCGTAGTATGACAAGCGGGACCAAGCACAATACATGTAAAATTCGGGCGAGCATCCTTTGCCCGGCCCAGCGGTGAAATCAGGAGCGCCCATGCGAGGTTTTGTGCCCCCGGATCCGGAGACCGATGTCTCCAAGCTCCACTACGCGGTGGTCTATGCGCCGCGCC
>RCNG010000871.1_pt1 | contig 16594 bp, 13 predicted proteins | sample 2041371 | NCBI WGS metagenome assembly RCNG01 (sample SAMN09708227, study PRJNA481090) | Marine sediment metagenome, whole genome shotgun sequencing project. | biome: marine sediment; feature: ocean; material: sediment; isolation source: Sewage treatment plant 1 marine sediment (STP1) ... | reverse complement strand
AACAGTGCCCGGTGTTTTCGTGAACTCCGCGTTCGTGCCTTTTTAGACTGGAGAGATCTCAGCCAGGTTGCGTCCAATGTATGCTGAACGTTGGATGGCGCATGGTTTGCATGAAGTTATTTGCGGTTTCCAAAATAAGTTGACGGTGCCCGGCCCGCGCGAATTATTCCCGCTAGTTAATCCCGGTGCCAGATCATCGTGCAGCTCGATTAGTGCCTGGCGCGCGATGGCGGTCAGGGTCCAGTAGGGTGTGGGGTAGCCATGTTCCATATGGTATTCCGTATCGGCGTTGGCGATGGCTGCGCGCAGTTTAGGATGCACTTCCTTGGTGAGAGAACGAACACGTAGCGCAGTGTCGACGCTCATGCCCGCCGGAATCGTCGGGGTGAAACCCATTACCGATTTCAGCTTCGACCAGAGTTTAAATACGCCACCCGGCAGGGCCGCGAGCGGTGCGTAACTCAGGCGGTCACCGCGTTCACCAGCCTCTAGCAACACATCCAGTGTGACATTGTCGAGCCGCTCGTTACGCAATGTCTCAAGGTTGCGCCATTCTGCCACCGGCGCTAGCCGCGGATCATACTCGATATCTGAAGGCAAGATCGTAGTGAAGTGCTGCATGCCCACGTCACCCAACCAGCGGATCAGTCCTGGAGATTCCAGTTTCGATTTCCTGGCCCATAGATCCATAGCAGTGGAGCGGTAGGCATGGTACACCACCTCGGAGCAAAACATTTCTGAAGCATCGTTCCAGTTCATACTGAAGTCGTAGGCAATGTGCCCTGCCTTGATGTGATCGAGCATGTAAGTTGCCGCGTGATGTGGAGCCAGCGGTTCCAGTTCCAATACCGGGTTCCCGGGTCGCAGTCGCAACAGCAGTAGTCGATGGCGTTTTTCCTTCAGAAACTCTGCCGCTGGTTTAAACACGACACCGTGCGCGATCAACGATTCGACGACGGTGGCGGTGCCGGTGAGTTCATCGACGTGCACGAGAGCAACGTGCGAGAAGTTTGCCGGATACGGATTGCCGCGCGCTATCATCGCCGAGGTAGCAGCGTCGCCGCGTGTCAGGATGATGTCGCCGCTGTGCACACGAACGCCCTCAATAAGAACCGAAGGTGTCGCAGATGGAATGTCTTCGAGCAAGGTGAGCGCCGGTAAGTCAGCGCCCTTATGCTGCACCAGAGCTTCCTCGATAGCAGTCCGTCCACCGTACACCACTCGATAAATCGCATCGTGTACATCGGCATTACCAGTAGGCCAGTGGACGGCAGCGCGCAGCACCGTTAAACGGGCATCGGTAAGAAACCCGTGTGCCTCAATCATCAATGATTCATGTGCGGCGGCTAGAGTGGCTACGTAAAACTGAGCCTCTTCTAGCCCCTTCAACTCAGCGAATGGCACCTCATCCGTGGCCAGACGTATCGATTCCAGCAAACGTTTGCCTTGCGCCAGTTGCATTACAAACTGAATGCGCACCTGTGCCAGCGGTTGCTGACGAGCCTGCTCGAACGTTTGCTCAAGTGTTTGAAAGAACGAATCACGCTGCCAGGAAAATAATCCCGCCGATGTATCTGCCGCAGACAGCGGCGAGATCAGGCAGCATAGCACCAGCGCCAATGATCGGCAGAGCGCAAAGCAGGAATCCGGCAATATCGTGAACACTGTCTTTATCATACTGCTTCAGCTCCATGTATATGTTTGAACCATAGTAACTCAGCCATGTAGGGTGGGCATGATTTTCTGCCCACGCTGATACCATCCTCATTAACAACTACGTGGACGGTACTGTCAACTTAACTTAAATTACAGCGATATACTTGAAAATTCTGGCTCATCTAAACCAAGAATCAATACGTCACAGGTTCATTTTTGATTAAAATTACTATTAATCTACTTAAGTTGACAGTACCTGAATTGACTTAAAAATCAGTGTGTCTTTCTGGCTTTGGCATCTGTTGCTGTCGACAGTAGATCGTTTCTGGAAAAACAATGCTGTATGTCATCATTCGCTTTTCGGTTTATCCACTTGTTGAGCAACGAAAATATTCCTCGAAGAACAGGATGTTTGGTAGCGATGCGCCTTTGGTGTTGAAGTAATATATTTCGGTCGTCAGTTCTGTAATGTAGTAATCCTGAATAAAATAGTACTGCATTCAGTGAGATTTTATTTCGCATCAGGCGTTGGTTCATTGCTCGTATTTGATCGCTTGCATCTATGCAATCCATCGTATTATGTTGCCAATAAGGGGCCATCGTATGAATACTATTTGACACTTCAAGATTAAAATGACTCCTATTTTCTCTCGAAAGAATTGGAGCTTTGGTTGCGCGAACACTAAAAGCTGCCAGGTAATAAAAATCTGGTGGGTTTGCTTTTAGAAACTCGTAAGTTGCCTGCAGGGTTTCTTTTGTTTCGCCAGGAAAACCAATTATCAATGAAACTACGGTAGTTAATCCATGTTTCTGACAGTTATTAATTGCTCTGGCATTAGCTTCAACGGTACAGCGTTTGTTCATATTGTTGAGAATGTCAGGATGACCAGATTCAAGCCCTATCTGTACCTGATGCGCTCCTGCCTGCTTCATCAGCATGACGGTTTCTTCATTTGCAAGATCATCGGCACGCGCATAACATATCCATTTTACCTTGATTTTTTTCTCGATTAGAATGTTGCATAAATCAATCAAGCGCTGTTTAGGCATGGTAAATAGTGAGTCCAGGCAAGTAATGTATTTGATATTTAACTCGTTAATATAATGCTGCCAGTCATTAGCTATTCTTTGTGCTGAAAAATATCTGAATTTGTTGTCGTCAAACAGGAAGGGATAATTACAAAAACTGCACTTGTAAGGGCACCCGCGAACACTCTCGTAGTAAATCATGTTAAACGTTTTTTTATGATACTGTGATGCAATTTTCCAGTCAGGGCGTGGTAAAAAATCAAGAGATTTTGACTTAGGTAGCCCGCTATAGAGTAGATATGTGGAATTTTTATATTGTAGCGAACCGGTAGCCGGTGCTTCTAGGCGGGTATAGGATGACTGGATCCAATCTACAAGAGTGGCAATCAACAATTCACCATAACCGACTGCAAGAATGTCGACACCTTCTATTCCTTGCCACTGTTCATGTATAAGGCTTGTTAAAGCTCCACCAAGAACGATGTGGTTATGTGGCCGGTTGATTGTTCTTATCACAGGCTCAAGCTCGCTAAAATCACGAAGAAAAGTTGTTGAAAAAAACACACAGTCGCATTCAAGCAAAAGCTTGCTGGTTTCTGCCTTGTTAGAAAAAATTTCTGATATGGACGCCAGCTCAAAATGAACATTATGTTGAGTAAGAAGGGTGGCTAGCACGACTTCAGTAAGTTCAGGAGGAGAAACATTATCTTTGGAAGATAAGAAGCGCTTTCTTAATTCACCAGGTATGCGCAGGAGCAGGTAATCAATCATTCTCTGCATACCTGAGATAATAATTAATTCGCCAGTAAGGACTTTTAGTTTTACATCCAGCCACGCGTTTTTGCTGTGTTTCATTTGTAGACTTTGCTTTTGAAGAGCATGAAACAGCGATGTTTCCTTTTCAGTTAATAAACCGCCTGTTAGTATCAGAACCTTATGTTTTATTGCTGGCTTGTTTTGGGGAGTGCTGGTGAATTGCGACATATTCCTGCCTGTTTGATATTTATACTATGGTATTATTGGGTACTTTTACAAGGAAAATATTTCGACCTTATTCAGTGAATATTATTAGTTGGCTTGTGCCGCGTCATATTAAGGTAGATTCAGATAATATAATTTTTTGATACATATGATGCTAGAGAATTATTGGTACATCGGGTGTTTAAGCAAGGAGCTTAAGGCAGGGCCTGTAGCGACTGAGATTCTGAAAAAACGCATTGTTCTGTACAGGGCAACAGGCGGCCACGCGATCGCACTGGAGGATAGATGTGCTCACCGCAATGTCAGGCTGTCACAGGGTAGTGTGTGTGGTGACAATATCCAGTGCCCATATCATGGCTGGCAATACGGTTTTGATGGTGAATTGAAACAAATACCTTCAATTCCTGATAAAGCTAGCGCTCCTCCGGCAATAAATATAAGAAAATACCATTGTGTTGAACAAAATGGATATATATGGGTATGCCTTTCAGATACACTCGGTGAGAAAAAGCCGCGGATGTTCCCATATTTAGGCGATAAAGGCTGGACGAGTTTTAGAATGAAAACACGCTTTAAAGCACCTGTGGAATCATGTCTGGAGAATTTCCTGGATTGCCCGCACGCAACCTATGTACATAAAGGCTGGTTTCGCTCACCAACGGATAAACTGGTAAAGGCGACTGTTCGTCGCTTGAGTGATGGTGCAGAAGCAGAGTATTTTGAAGAGCCGCGTGTTAGGAGTCTGGTCTGGTCTTTCCTGTCACCAAAGAAATCAGGTATGCGACACACAGATCGATTCATCGCACCATCAACGTCACAGGTAAATTATATATTTTCTAGTGGCTTGCATTACATAATTACATCGGTCTGCACACCAGTAAGTGATAAAGAAACAGAGGTTTATACGGTTATAAGTTTTAAATATGGATGGCTTGGCCCCTTGATAAGATTGTTTTTTGAGCCCCTGTCTCGAATCATCATTAAGCAGGATGTCAGGATGTTAGATGCACAGTATGAGAATATCGAAAAACACGGTGAACCCATATTTGCTGTCATAGAATCTGATCTGCTATGGCCTCACATTATACAATGGCGCAATGCGATGAAAAATGGAGAATTGCCTGAAAATGATAAGAATGAAAAGCATGTCCAGTTCAGGTTATGAGACTAACGTAAGGCGAAGACTGCTTGTCGTTCTGTTGCTGCTGTCTGTCGCGGCATCCATCTTCTATCTTTTACAAAATTCATCTGCCTTCGTTGGAGGAAAGATAGCATTGCCTAAACTCATCTGGCTGATGTACGTGATCTTGTTCTGGTACTGTCTGCCCTTATTGATTGTTTTTGATAAACGAGTTAGCCGGCCATTCCATCAGGCTTTCATGGTGATATTTATTAACATGATGGCGCGTGCAATCATAGAATTGTGGATGATATATTTTACCCTGTCCTGGCACCCGTATTATGGGATTGCTCATGATGTTTTTAGTATATTTTTAATAGCTATCTTGATTGTTGTGCTGCAAAGAAAAAGTTATCTAGATATTGTATTGTCAAAATATCTACTAGTGATTTCTTCAATGTTTATATTGGAATGTGTATTTGCCAGTTATTTACTAAATAATATGTGGCAGAGTAAAGAAATGATATATTTTGTGCCTGCAGGTAATGAGCACGCACTCATTTTGAATTCGACCTGGGCAGTAGTATTTATGTTAACGGTTTATCTGGTTATGTTTAGTAGGAGATGGTTAAGTGGACCAATTACGTCCAGAGATTCGTGAGTTATCGTCGCTCAAAACGGATGAAGTACAATCGATGTATTCTCTCCTCATTAAGTATTACGATTCATGTGAGTATGAACAGTTTATTTGTGATCTTCAAGATAAGGATTACATTGTAATGTTGAAAAACTGCAACGGTATTCTGCAAGGTTTTTCGACTGCTAAAATATTAAGTTATAAATTTAAAGGACAGATGGTCAGGGCTGTTTTTTCTGGCGATACAATAATTCATAATGATTACTGGGGGAGCCAGGCATTGCCATTGGCCTGGTGTTATCTGGTGGGCAAGATAAAAGCAGAAATGTTGGATGTGCCGCTTTACTGGTTTCTTATTGTAAAAGGGCACCGCACATACCGATACCTGTCATTATTTTCTAAAAAGTTTTATCCGACCTGGCGGCATGATACACCTGGACATATAAAGGAATTAATTAATCATCTCGCGTCAGAAAGGTTTGGTGATGCGTACGACCCTCAGAAGAGCATCGTTCGTTTTAAAAGTTCACAGGGACATCTTAGAGAGGAATGGGCCGATATCCCCGATCACCTGTCCAGGAAAAATGATGTGAAATATTTCCTGCAGCGAAATCCGGGGTTTAGCATAGGTAATGAGCTCGTCTGCCTGACCGAGCTGTGTCAGAGTAATTTACGCTCGTTTGCGCTAAGAGCCTTTAATAAAGGAATACGTGGTGAGTCTCTGTACTCAGATTAAAGATTCGTCAGTCGAAGAAAGTGATTTATTCTTGTATTCGTTGGATGCACCACTTCAGTCACAACAGCGATGCCTGTTAAACATTCTTCGCAGCAATCAATGTTGCGAGTATGGTAAGAGGTATGGTTTTTCAACCATCAATAGCATTAAGGAATTTCAGCAACTAGTTCCGGTGGTTGATTACGAGCATATTTCGAAATACATTGATCGTATGCTGGTAGGAGAAAAAAACATTTTATGTAACGACCCTGTTAGATTTTTTGAAGTTACAGGTGGAAGTACGGCTGGGCCAAAACATATTCCATATACTGACCTTTCTCTTGCGGCACTACAGTCTGCACTTCAGCCATGGTTATATGACTTGTTAGTCAATCGTGAGGGCGTTTTTAGTGGCAGGAGTTACTGGGCTATTAGTCCAAAGATAAATAAAATTTCTGAAACGCCAGGAGGGACAAAAATAGGCATTGATAATGATGCTGAATACTTTGGTTCTGAAGTTGCTAGTTTGATATCGCAAACGTTTGTCTATTCTCCATCGATGCTAAAAGATCAGGACCTGGACTCCTGGCGTTACATTACGCTGCGTTATCTTCTTGCAACTGAAGATCTGAGATTTATTTCGGTCTGGAGCCCTACGTTTATATTAGACCTCATGGATCATCTGAAGAAAAACTATAGGTCTATTGTCGATGATATTGCAAGCGGCAATTGTGCAGGCAGTATTGATCGCTTTGATCCTGATCCAGAACGTGCAGCTACAGTAGAACGCGCATGCCTGGGTAGTAAGCTGAATGCAGGCCTGTTATGGAGTGAGTTAGATACCATAAGTTGCTGGATAGATGGTGCTTCTAAAATATATAGTAAGCAGCTATATGATCTGTTTCCGGGCGTGTATATACAGGGTAAAGGACTGCTTGCAACCGAAGGTATTATAACGATACCGCTTTGTGAAACTAATAGATCGGTATTGGCAATAAATAGTGGATTTTATGAGTTTGTTGACGATGCGGATAAAGTACATTTATGTAGTGAGGTCCGTCAGGGAGAATGTTATCAGGTGCTTATCACTACTTATGCAGGGTTGTATCGTTACGCGATTGGTGATCGTGTACGTGTAACTGGATGGCATGGAAAAACACCGCAGCTGGAATTTATAGGTCGAGGTGGCCTGGTGTCAGATTTGTGTGGAGAAAAGTTGACTGAGAATTTTGTACTGGAGCGATTACCCCAATCTAAAGGTTTTGCTATGCTAAGCCCGATGATGACGCCTGAGCGCCACTATGTATTATTGCTTGATTCAGATTACTGGAGCCAGGCTGAGGCCGGTGACTGTGCAATCCATATGGATGAGGCTCTTAATGACAACCCGCAGTATCTATATGCAAGAAAGATCGGGCAGTTAGCTAGTGTGGAAGCAGTTAGAATTAACGCGCCCTGGAAGCATTATGCTGATTTTGCCAGCAGTAAGAGGCGTAACATGGGCGATCTAAAACACGCAGCGCTTGCCAGCGACAGTGAACTGTTTGACTACCTTGTCCAATATAATAAAGATGTAAATGATCGATGAGCCGTTTTGGATTTGAAGCTGCTAAACGAGATGATGATGCTGAGTTCAGAAAAAGAATGGCAGAAGACTGGTTGCCCGGGCATATATCAGTCAGTTTCAGGCGTGAACCGGATTATTTTGCCGGCTGTAATGTTCAAGCTGAAGATATGCAGGTTTTCAAATGTGTAGACAATAAGCAAGGTATTATTATTGGCATAGGCTGCCGCGGTATTAGCAGGGTGTATATCAATGGTTCACTGAAGAAGACGGGTTATCTTTCGGATTTGCGCTGCCATCCTGATTATCGAGGCGGTACTTTATTGTTTAGAGCTTACGGTTATTTGCAGGAGATGCATAAAATAGAGCCGGTCGATCTGTATTACACGATGATATTAGATGGCAATGACACCGCGTTGAATATATTGACCAGTGCTCGGACAGGCTTGCCACGATATAGAGATATCGGACGATTTCTAACACCCGCTATTCATCTTGATTTTGCTCGACCAGAAATAATACAGCCGGGAGTAGAAGTTGTCAGGGCAAAGACAGAAAACATGCCTGAGTTATTCCAGTTTATAAACCATTGTTATTCTAAAAAACAGTTTTCACCGTATTACCAGTACAGCGATATTGGGACTGCAAGACTGAACGGGCTGAAAGCGGAAGATTTTTATATGGTCATCAGGGATAATAAAATTATTGCTTGTGTCGCTGCGTGGGATCAAACAGACGTCAGGCAAACACACGTTGAAAAATATAATACCTTATTGGCGCTTACCAGGCCATTTTATAATTTCATTGCTAATTTCACACCATTGAAACCATTGCCAGCACCGGGTGAAAAGGTGTCATATTTTTATCTGTCATTTGTCGCGATAGAAAATAATGATGTAGATATTTTCAGGCTGTTGTTGCGTCATGTTTATAGGGATAGACGGACAGGCCCATGGAATTATTTTATTATTGGGTTACATGAAAGGGACCCTTTATCTGTTGTTTTAGATGAGTACAGAAAGATTGATGCGGCTGGCAATCTTTTTGTGGTTCATTATCCTGAAGATGAAGATAAGTTTAATATGCTTGATGACCGGGTGCCCTATGTAGAGGTCGCCAGTATATGAGTTTGACCCTGGCAAGAGTGCCACGGCGCGATGATATACGGTTGCAGTTTTTTGTGTTGTTATGTTGCTATCTTGCCGTAGGTATAACCCTATTGGGATTCAACAGGTCACCGGTACAGGTGATGTTGACACTGTTTGCAGCCTGTACATTAGATGTTACGTTCCATTATATTTTAAAACGACAGTTAATTTTTCCGCTTAGTGCTGCGATAACGGGGCTTTCGCTATCCATATTAATGAATTATTCGCATGGCATATGGTTCGCATTAGTGCCTGTCTTTTTCGCTATTTCATCGAAATATATAATCACATTTAACGATAGACATATCTTTAATCCATCGCTATTTGGGATAGTTTTGTCTCTGTTAGCAAGTGATGGCATGATCAGCGTGGCACCAGCATATCAGTGGGGAAGCTCATTATCTGTAATCGTCTTTATCGTTTCTGCGGCTTTGATTATATTTCTGTTTAAAATAAAACGTGTCACGCTTGTTCTTTCCTTCCTGCTTTTATACAGCATAGCGCTAGCCATACGGGCATGGATGACACGTTGGCACATGCCACCAGAAACATTGTTTATGGGTACATTTTCTTCGCCCGCATTCTATTTATTTGCACTTTTTATGATAACCGATCCAGCTTCATCACCGGTATCGAGAAAAGGGCAGTTTTATATGGCACTGATCATTGTTTTAGTCGATCTGGCACTCCATAAATATCAGAGTTATTCAACATTATTTTTTGCAGGATTCACGTATTATTCTCTACGTTTTACCTGGGTGCATATAAGTCAGCTATACCAAACCAGGAAGTGGCCTGATGTGATACAAGGTTTTAGAGCCATTGTCATGTCAGCTTGTCTATTTTTTATTGGTTGGTATTCATATCATCTATGGATTATGCCGTTTGACAAGATTGATCCAGGGTTCCATTTTTCTGAACTGTCCTCTGTAGAATCAGGTATCACGGCAGAACGAGGTGATGTATTAGAACAGGTGGATGCAAGGATTGCACATGTGGCTAAGTGGTTGTTGTCCATCGGAGATGCGATTGCAGTCGACGATGTTAATAATGATGGCCTGCAAGATATCTTTCTTACTTATCCTCTGAAAGACTCAGGTGATAGAGCAGCACTTTATCTAAATAGGGGGGACTTTAAGTTTGAGCGAATAGAACTGCCCGCCCTTCAAGAACTGGTAAGCAATCCCAAAAAATATGGATTACCGTCTGGTGCGCTATGGTTCGATTATGACAATGATGGTGACAGCGATCTATTATTATTAGTGAGTTTTGGCAAGGTGCGCCTTCTCCAGAATCGACTAGTAGAGGATTCTGTTCTAAAGTTTTATGATGTAACACAGAGTGCTGGGCTCAATGGTTATTACATAAGTCTCACCGCAAATGTTCTTGATGTGGATCGTGATGGCATGCTGGATTTAATAATAGGTAATGCTATGAATCCCTACCTGGATGGTTACGAACAGGTTACAAAATTAAATATATTTAACTTGCCTCAGCCTACATATGAAGGTGATCGGCGGATGTTCAACTTCATGCACAGGAGTTGGTATGATGCTGATAATGGGGGTGAAAACTACCTGTTTATGAATCAGTTATCTACCTTTGAAAAAGTACCTTCAAGCCTCTCTGGCATCAAGGGGAATCGCTGGACTCTGGATATTGGTACGGGTGATATAAACGGTGATGGATGGACTGATATGTATTTTGCAAATGATTTTGGACCCGATGCCCTTTACATAAACACTAAAGATAATGGGTTTAAATTACTCGAAGGTGTATTTACTGGTAGCGTTGGCAGGGATACTTACAAAGGTATGAATTCATCACTTGGTGATATTGATAATAATGGTGCTATAGATATCTATGTCTCTAATGTCCATGAAAAATTACAGGCTGAAGGAAGTATGTTGTGGATGAATGCTGGTGGTTCGAAGGATATGACTTATCGGGAATTTTCTGATGAAGCCGCCAATCTTAATGCACTAAACGAGAACCGTTTCGGTTGGGGCGCTGCATTGGGAGATATAAATTTAGACGGATATATTGATATCGTTCAGGCGAATGGAATGGTGGGTGATGAATATGATAGCCAATATGAAGATTGCCCTGATTACTGGTACTGGAACGCAAAAATCGCATTGACTAGTCCAGATGTACATGGATATGCAGATCGTTGGGCTGATTTACGTGGACGCTGTATATTTCCCTATGAAAAAAATCGCGTTTATTTGAATAATCAAGATCACTTCATCGATGTAGCTGATGAAGTAGGTTTTGGTGCCGTAGATAACTCACGAGGGGTCGCCCTGGTTGATATGGATAATGACGGAGATTTGGATATGTTTATAACACATCAATTTTCTCCCGTATCAATATACCGGAATGAGATAACTGAAACATCATGGGTAGGTGTTGATTTGAAAGGCAACGGCATACAATGTAATTTTGATGCCATAGGCAGTAAGATTGTATTAAATACCGTAAATCCTTCAGAGAAGCAATACAGAGAGGTTCGGGCATCTAATGGTTTTTCATCTCAGGGTGACACCAGGGTATTGTTTGGTCTGAGGGGTAACCAAAGTGCTGTTGATATCAGCATTAACTGGTGTGGCACAGGACTAATGCAAAATCTAAAGTTGGAGACTAATAAATACCATGACGTATCACAGATATAATAGCGTCGTATGAATGTTAAAAGCATGAAGTATTTACGCTATCATGAAGATGTACGCAGTATGGCGTTTGTTTTCATAACATTGCTGCTATTGCTGATGCCTTTCTTCATAGAGCTGCCATTATGGGGAGCAATGATGTGGATATGTGTAAGTAGCATGTTTTGTTTTATTTCATGTGTCATCAACCATAACCATGTTCATCTCCCTATGTTTCGCTTAAAAGTACATAACCAGCTATTATCTATATTGCTTAGTATCGCTAAGGGACATACCTCTATGGGAGTGATTGTGGCTCATAACCTGAATCATCATCGGTATAATGGTGGAAAGGATGACTGGATACGTACCAGTCTAGCGGGAAGTGGACCGGGTTTAGTTAGGCTTCTAAGGTATATTATTAAGGCATCTGTTTCTATGGCAAAGGGACGCGCAGATAAAATGGCTCCTCAGCTAAGTGCAGAACAAAGAAGTAATCTGAGGATAGAGAGGTTTAGCCTATTGGTGTTTTCATGCGTTATTGTGTTGCTTGATCCGGAGAAGATGATAGCGTTTGTGGTGATTCCCTGGATGATAGGTATATTGTTATTGATTGGTGTGAATTTAATGCAGCATGATGGTTGTGATGCTACTTCTAAATATAATCATTCTAGAAATTTTACCAACAAAGTAGGGAACTGGCTCTTGTTTAATAACGGTTTTCATACGGTACATCATCTACATCCAGGCGCACACTGGAGTGGCTTGCCAGCCTTGCATGCAGACATTGAAGGTAAAATAAATAAAAAACTTAATTATTATTCCATCCTGCATTTTTTTATGATGGGATATGTTTTTTCCATATGAAACATTTGTGATAATGTGTTGTGAATATTCCAGCTTGTTTCTGACTGATAAAAAATATTTTTATAATAAAACGTGTGAGGGAAATACAAAGATGAAAAAAATAGTAATGGTGTTAATTCTGGTTATGTTTAGTTTTAATATTTACGCTGCCGATGATCGTTCTGAAGACAGGCAGCAGTTGCGGGCTATTATGACAGAAGTCGAAAAAGCGCTAAATGATCAGGATCTCAATATTGCGCTCAAATATATGCATCAGAATGTTTTAGTGACATATTACAACGCCGAGGTTACCTCTGGTCATGATGCTGCATTGGATTTCTATTCACGCATGATTACGAGTAGCAATGCGATTGTGAAGGAATATAGCTCAAAGGCCGAAGTTGATGCGCCAGCGACATTTTATGGTAATACTGCTATCGCATATGGTAAAAGTATCGAAAAGTATAAATTAGCAGGTGGTCTCGAATTTGATCTTTTAGGTCGATGGACGGCAACCATTCTTAAGGAAAATAATCAGTGGAAGATCATTGCGCTGCATTTTTCAACCAACCTGTTTGAAAATGCTTTATTAGATAATGCAAATCAAATGAAATGGATCGTTGGTGCGATAATGTTTGTTGTTGGAGTTGCCTTTATGCTCCTTCTTGGTCGTTTAAGAAAATAACCATTATACCTGCCATGGTGACATCTGATTACCCAATTCCTGGACGCCTTAATCTGTTCCTGGCAGGTGGCTTGGTAGTGGCTCTACTTCTCCTGTTATGGTTAGGCAGTGGTGCTAATCAGTCATGGTTATGGGGGCTGGGTGTTGTTTATTCATTTCTATTGTTGACGAATTATGCATTGATGCATGAGGCAGCACATAAAACTTTGCATGATAATCCAGGGATCAACTGGACTGTTGGCACGCTGTTGAGTTTCTTTTTCCCAATGTCATATACGGTTTTTAAAGTGACACATATAGTGCATCACTGTTGTAATCGAACTGACCACGAGATGTTTGATTGTTACTACGAAGGTGATTATAAATGGATCAAATATTTCCAGTTATATGGCTTGCTGGTTGGTGCCTGGTGGATATTGATTCCAATAGGTAACCTTATGCTGGCGTTGTTACCTGGCATATTACACTCCAGACCCTTCAAGCGTGCTAGATCAACAACAGTGTTTTTTGATGATTTTGGCAGTAAGGAAATAGGGTTTATCCGTTTGGAGATAGTTCTCTGTATATTGTTCTGGGTTTCAATTATCAATATCTTGAATATAAGCATGGATGTTCTGTTTGTGTATTATATTTGTTTTGCAATTAACTGGTCAACGCGTCAATACGTTACTCATGCGTTTTCGCCGCGAGATGTAAAAAATGGTGCACACAACCTATCAGTAAGTAAGCCTATGGAATGGTTGTTTCTAAATGGAAACTGGGACCTGGTCCATCATCAACACCCACATATACCGTGGGTATACCTCAAAGATCTTGGAAGAAAGAGTAAGCAGCCTATTTCGTATTGGAGGCAGTATCTAAAGTTATGGCGTGGCCCAATATTATGTACAGAAGAAGGACCTGTTGTATTGGAAAAATCAAAATATCAGGTAATGAAATGACAAAAATACGTACGCTTAAAAATATATTGAATTCGATAAAGAAAAGCCCTGGTGTAGATGAATTTAATAATGAAATATTAATTGATTTTAGCAAGCCATTTATCCATGAGGGTTTTACGCAGCTCTACCATACGCCAGTTTATTCGAAACTTAAGTATGAACAAAAACTTCGTTACAACCAGTTATGTGCGATAAGAACAAATGAACAATTTGTGTTTTTTGAAAGTGATTTCACCATACGTGTTATTGAGAAACTGATCAAAGACCCTTCTATCTGCTCAGATAGTGACATGCTGGAATGTTTAACAGCTATGCTGGTTGAGGAGGTGTCACATCATAAGATGTTTCATGAACTGAATCTCCGATGTATGCCAACGGTTTACAAAAATGATGCCAGATATTTTATTCGGCTTTCTGGCGTCGAGCGGTTTTTTATTAATAATGTTATCAGACTAAGATTTGGAATGATTTTCATGGTTTTTCTTATATTGATCATGGAATATTCGGTGCGCGTCTCACGTAGCCTGATGAAGAGTCGCGTAACAGAGAGCCTTGGGGAGATTGACGATGCATTTATCAATGTCCATCGAAAGCATTTTATAGATGAGATTAGACATGTTCATATTGATGTCCACTTACTTGAGAGGCTCATCGGTTCTGCTGGTGGATTTAAACGTATATTCAATTCTTTTGTGACAAAAAGATTTTTAAAAGAGATATTAACGCCTAAACGTGCAGGTATTAATGTTATCAGGCATCTGGTCAATGATTTTCCAGAGCTCTTGCCATTGCAGCAGGAGATGATTACATCGCTTCGTTCTTTTTCAGTTGACCCTACGATTCAATATGGCGAAATGTCACGTGATGAGGCGCCACTGATGAATTATTTGCTAGAACTTTATCCTGAGTTTGCCTAAACGATCTTTTAACTGAATTAATATGATGAACAAAAATGATTTGTTTAAAGTTATAGTTATAAACTATTTTCCATTTACCTACATTTTAATGGGTGTTGCTGTCTTTTATTACTTTGGCGATGTCGTCCAGAGTATCATTTTTATATTGTTCTGGTTATACATTCTACCGCCTATGCTGTGCCGACTAGTTTTATTGATTTATCACCGACCTGAAGGTGTGTTTAGTGAGCATGATAAAGAATTCTACATTTGGTGGTTTCTCGCCCAGTTACAGTTGATCTATAACCGATTTCCTTTTCTTGAAGAAGCTCTACGCCTGATTCCCGGAGTGTATAACATCTGGCTAAATATGTGGGGGAGCAAAATTCATTTAACAGTCTTTTGGTCACCTGGGATTCATATTTTTGACCGTTATGATCTTAATATAGCGAGAGGAGCTGTTGTGGGAGGCGGTTGCAGAATCGGGGCACATATTTTTGACAAAGAAAAAAATGGCAGTATAAAATTATTAGTTGCCCCGGTAGTCATAGGTGAAAACGTTCTGTTAGGACTTAATTCTCTGGTTGGACCGGGCTGTTATATATCTGATAATGAGACTCTGGTTGCGAGCAAAGTTTTAAAGCCTTTTTGCACATTAAAAGACGGACATATAACACGGCCGGAAAGATAGGCTATCAGGTTGGTGTAGGAACGCTCTTATTTCTATCTTTTAATACCATCATGGTTATGCTAGCTATCATTATTCCTCCAACTATGTCAGCAATATGGTGCTGATGCACCATAACTACTGATACACATAGCAGTATCCACCATGTGCCTAAAATATAGTTAATCGCTTTCGTGCAGTATGGTATCAGTCCAAAAACTGTGATCGTGCTTAATGTTATATGCAGTGATGGGAAGAGGTTATGAGGATAGTCTATCTGGTGAAGCAGTGAAAACATTAATTCGTAGCGGTCATTTTCTATTATCCTGGTAAAAAACCAAGCTGTGTTGGTATGAATAAAAAAATGCAACCCGAAATTATTATACTTAGTGCCATACGTTTAGCCAGTAATGCAATTTGAGGTTGCAATAGGAAGAATATAGGTACCACTGTTAACAAACTGAAGGAGAAATATAGAACTATAAACTCTGGAATTAACGGAATGCTTAGCTCCCAATTACTATAAAGCCTCCAATAATCTTCTCGTTGGCTGCTTATCCAGTTACAACTACCATAAATAATTAAAAAGAGTCCATTTAATAAAACGGACATTTTGGCATATAGTAATAAATTATCTTTGCTAGGTATGTGCACGATGAAATTTAAATAGTTTATCTATTTGATTATATTGTTATCAACTTAACCCATCCCCGTATACGCATCAAGTATGAATGTATGAGAGCGTTATCATTATCAACTGATGATTTTCTGTCGTGCTATACGGCTCTACTATTTATTTAACCTGGGCTTAAGCGTTCAATGTCTGCTGATTGGACTGAGAAGAAAACCCGAAATTTATGGACGTCAGCTTTTAGTTTTATATGCTGGGCTAAAGAATATGCTGGAGTACTGTCAACTTGAACTCTCAAGCCCCCGAGAATAAGCTCAAAATATGAATGAACTTCCAACTATATAAGGGCTATCGCTTTCCCGCAGAAGTCATTAGCCATGCCGTATGGTTATACCATCGATTTACCCTGAGCTTTCGAGACATTGAA
>RCNG010000605.1_pt1 | contig 16596 bp, 12 predicted proteins | sample 2041371 | NCBI WGS metagenome assembly RCNG01 (sample SAMN09708227, study PRJNA481090) | Marine sediment metagenome, whole genome shotgun sequencing project. | biome: marine sediment; feature: ocean; material: sediment; isolation source: Sewage treatment plant 1 marine sediment (STP1) ... | reverse complement strand
GAGAACATAAGTCGTATTAGGCGTTTTGCGATTGGTGTCATCAAAGCCATCAGCGCTAAAGGTGTTGCTGAAACCATGAGAAATTTAACTATGAATGTGAGGCTGGTTTTTGACTATTTGAAAATGACTAAGAACTCTCTCGGACAGTGTGATTTTAGTTAGAACGAATTAGCCGTGATATTGATGTGCTAAATTTGACAGAACAGGCGGAAACCGGTCGTGGCGAAGGACAGACCGTTATGCTGATCGCCATTGATGGTAAAGCGGCGGGGTTAATTGGCGTCGAAGACCCCATTAAAGATTCAACAAGGCAAGCCATTGATGATCTGCACAAGGCTGGTGTGCATATTGTTATGCTCACTGGTGATAGTAAAACCACGGCACAGGCCGTTGCTAGAAAGTTGAATATAAAGCGTGTAGAAGCGGAAGTATTACCTGATCAAAAAGCCAGTATCGTTAAGCAATTACAGGCTGAAGGCAAAATCGTTGCGATGGCGGGTGATGGTATCAATGATGCACCCGCACTCGCGCAGTCACATGTTGGTATCGCCATGGGCACCGGCACTGATGTGGCCATGGAAAGTGCTGGTATCACGCTGGTTAAAGGTGATTTAGGTGGCATTGTTCGCGCAAGACTACTTAGTCACGCGGTGATGAATAATATCAGGCAGAACCTGTTTTTTGCTTTCATTTATAATTCGCTGGGTGTACCGGTGGCGGCAGGTGTACTGTATCCAGCGTTTGGTTTATTGTTGTCGCCGATGATTGCTGCAGCAGCGATGAGCTTTAGTTCAGTGTCGGTGATTGTTAATTCATTAAGGTTAAGCAAACTCTGATTCAGATTTGATAATGCAGTTGATTGTAACCATGCAGGGCTGACAGAAAAATGAGCAATGTCATGGCCGCTAATATTGTTGTAATAAGATAAAATCGAATCGATTTCATGTGCTTTTCACTGAGAGACTTACGCCCATACTGTTCTTATAAAATATTTTAAAAGTGATAATTTAGATCGAATTGTGCAAAGTTATCAAATCTAAAGCTATAAAGTGGACGGTTTTCTTCTGTGCCGTGGAAGGTTCTTACCTGGGCTTCTACAGTCCAGCTTTCACCTAAACGACGTGATGCTTCAATAAAACTGCCGATAGACTGTGTATCTGCATCGGTTGTTAAGCCAGCAAGTAATTCCGTTGATTGCACATCGTTGAAAACAAAACGCAATGCTGTGGCCAGGTCATTATCAAAAATGGTGTTTTCGTAGATGCGTTTATCGCTGTAGTGATATTCTACGACGAAGCCAAGATCCATGTTGCTGTCAGCCAGACCAACCAGCGTATATTCAAAGCCGCCAACTGTTTGAAAACTGTTGATGCCTTTTTTATCACCGCTTCGTGCTTCGGTATTGATGGCTTCAAGTTTCCATGTCCAGTCACCGAAGAATGCCTGGCCATCTAAACCGATCTGATTAATTAATGAATAAATGGGAATAACAACGGGTTCGCCGACAGGGCTCACGCCAACTGGCTTAAAGTCGGTCGGTTCACGTCCGGTGCCGCTGAAAAACGACAAACCGAATTCCCATTCACTAATGTAGTGTGAGTAGCGTGCAGCAAGATCGATATGATTTTTACCTGCGCTGAAATCATAAATGGCATCCTGCTCGGTATCTATAACAATATTGGGTCGAGGACGTCCTTCGGGCCCGGGAAAAGTGCGTTCCCGAAAACCGGGTAGAATGAAGAAATCTACGGTACCCCAGTCGCGTTCAGTACTCGCTCTGATCATAGGCTGTCCCAGTTTGTCTTCACCGTCCAGGTTTTCAACCAGGTCGGTCTGGTTGACGATATCAACCAGGTGTTGTGTTTCAGCGACCCCCCAGAACACTTTACTGATACCAGCGAGTACCTCCCAGTTATCTGAAACACCGGTCCAGGACAGTTCGCGAATATCACCGTGTGTTCGCTGCTCATCATATTGATCAACACGATAAAAAAGTTTTACATCCAGATTGTTCGTGCCATCAGCCCATTCGTGGCTGTATTCCGGTTCGGTCACGGCCGACAGGTAACTGTTATGTTGTACAGGGCTCAGCGGATCCTCAAAAAAAACACGAGCCTGACCGCCGATATAGCCCGAAAATTCACCACTGTGTGCAGTGTTGATGATGGTAGTGCCAATAAAGCTAAGAAGAATATATTTGCTTGTTTTCATATAGGTTAAGTTGCTTCACTTTATCAGTATCCATTATTCTGGCATATTTCTAGCCGGAATCCATCTGTTGGAAAATCAGCTGGGTTCAGATTAGTGCCATAATTGAGATGGATACCGGTTAGAACTGTACCGGTATGACGACATAATTTATTGGCGCTAGCGAGCACGCTTAAGGCTATTACGGCTGAAGTCTTTATCTTTCAGGCCATTTTTAAATTTATAGTTTTCCCATTTTAATAAAGTGCTTTTACCGGTTTGATGATTTTCCATTAACATTTCATCGGGGCGCCAGTATTGTTCGAGATATTGTTTGTAACCATCGCTGATCAGGGTTTTTAACAGGTCATTTTTTCTGTCATAAAATTCAATTTTCTCTGCCACGTATCTGTCTTTATTGACCCAGGCAAGTTGCCGAGTATATCCTGAGTGTTCGTAGGCAGGATAGCGCTCAAGAACAAAACAATCGACGCCATTAGGGAATTCTCTGGTTTTAATTTGTTCGTCACGAATGTATTTATAAGTGTATTTTTCAACTTCCTGTGAAGCCAGATCTTCGTAGGCGAATTCACTGCCCATAAACGGGCCGGATTTGTTTTTAGAATTAATGCGTTTAACGCGTTTTAAAGCCGGCAAATATAACCATTGCTCATCAGGTTTTATGGCATGTGAAAAGGTGAGAAAGGCGGTACCTTTTACATCCGCCGGTTTGTCAAAGATGGACATTGATTTATCACCGTCACCGGTAACCTCCAGCGTCTTAATGCGGATAGTCCGGGTGCTTACATCTCCCTGTTTATTTCGTAGTTCCATTACCATGTTAGCGGTCTGGTCTAAAAAACCGGTATCTCTTTTATCTGACTCAACTGCAATAGCTTTGCCTTTTTCATCAGCCGTTTCGGCATGAATAAATCCTGCTGCTAAAAGCAGGATGCTGGTAAGTATGGTGTTTTTAAATAGTTTGTTATTCATTGTTTTTTTCCTGCTTTAACAGCATAAGATCTACCGGGGAATTTCATCAGCAGAGCGGGTAAAAGTGTCAGGTCAATCAACAGCGCAAGTGTAATAACAACGCTGGTTAATAAACCCATGCTGGAGTTTAAGTAAAAATGTGACTGCGCCAATATCATAAAGCCGACGACCAGTACCACTGAGGTAACCAGCAGGGCAAGACCGACATTGTTAAATGCATAACGCACGGCATCTTCCGCATTCAGGCCTTTTTCGCGCCGTGCGCGTAAATATTTACTCAGGAAATGTACGCTATCGTCTACCACAATACCCAGTGTCATACCGGTTACGATGGAAAGTCCAATGCCAACCTGTCCAACGGTAAGGCCCCAGATACCAAAAGCGGCCAGTGCCGGTGTCAGGTTAGGCAATAAACTGATTAAACCGTACTTAAGCGAACCCAGGAAAAATATCAATACGGCTGATATCAGGATCAGTGCAACAGTGGTGCCGGTGAGCATGCTGTTAATATTTCGTTTACCAAGATGAGCAAACATTATTGTCGGGCTGCCGGTATAGGGTTTAATAGAAGGTGTGTTTTCTTTTAACCATTGTATGGCGGCATCATCAAAGGCAATAACTTCATTAGATGTCAGCGTTTGTAAAGTGACCGCAATTTTTGTTGCAGACTTGTCGACATCGATCTGGTTGTTTAGATCCAGGCCGTAAGGCAGTGACATCTCATACAATAATAAATACTGTGCCGCCATGTTGCGTTCTTCCGGCAGTCGCTGCCATGCCGGGTCATCACCGTGCATGTTTTTATTTAAGCGTTTGAATGTATCAGAGATGGTTTGCACATGTACGACCTCTGGTTGTGAGCGCAGGTATTGTGTGAATTTTGCGACATTAGCCAGGTAATCAGGGTCGCTGATGCCACCGGATTCTTCAGTGCCCAGGGCATAATCGATGTAATACACACCGGTCAGGTTTTCTGCGGCGTAATCAGAGTCGCGACGAAACTCGATGCTTTCGTCAAAATAGTTAACAAACTGATCGTTTAATTCATTCATAGGGACGAATGCTGCAAGTGCGAGTATTATTAAAGCATTGCCGACTAAAATCGGTTTTTGTTTAGCAATAACAAACTCACCAAATCGGGTCATCATCTGTTTGCCGGCCACTTCTTTTTTACCGGTCGCGGGTAATATGCTGACGATAGCAGGCAGGAAAGTAATAGAGAAGATGAAGGCCGCTGCGACGCCCATAGCGGCAATGTTGCCTAAATCGTGAAATGGTGGGGCATCACTGAAGTTAAGGCTTAAAAAACCGAGCATGGTGGTCAGTGTGGTGACAAATATCGGGCGGAAGTTGATGCGCATGCTCTCTATGATGGCTTTATTTTTATCCAGCCCTATTGCAAGTTCATGGCGCATGGTCACCAGCAAATGCACGGCGTCAGCAATCGCCATAGTCAAAATCATGATAGGTGCAGACATTACCGGGGGCGACAGTAATATGCCTGACCAGCCAGCAAGCCCCATCGCTGTCATGATAGACATGATGACCATGATAAAAGTCGCTACTGTGCCGCTTAAACCCCGTAATAAAATATACAGGGTGAGTACTATGAAACCCAGTGCGAGTGGGTAAAGGTTGGCGACATCATCTATGCTGGCTTCAGGAAAGGCGTTGTTCATTACTGCCATGCCGACAAGGCGGATTTCCACCTCAGGATATTTTTCCAGCATTGTCTGTTTCAGTTCACGAGCGAATGCGACCGTTTTTGGCACTTCATCAAGCGCTTTATTAGGAAGTTGTACGGTGACGTTTACACCGGCAAATTTACTGTCAGCTGATACCAGTCTGTGGACCAGCATCGGTTCATTTATTGCGATAGACTGAATTTTTAACAGATCACTGTCAGTCAGGTTATCGGGGTCAATAACAAGGTCGTCGACTATAAGGTCATCCTCTTCGGCTGTGGTGTGCTGGTGGTTGGTGATCGAGTCGACGCGCGTAGAGAAGGGGGTTTGCCATGCCTCATGGGTAATGTCTTTTATGACGGTCAGTGTTTCCCTGGTGAAAACTTTTCCTGATTTTGGGGTGACGACAAATAAAACATTGTCATTTTTATTAAATGTTGCCTGCATTTTTTCAAATGCAAGTAACTGAGGATTGTCTTCACCGAAAAACATCCGGTAGTCATTACTGAAACCTAAAAATTGTCCACCGAAAGCAGCGGCGAATGCCAGCACAATTGAAAGGAGTACTACAAGGTATTTCCAGCGAATTACCCAACGCGTATATGACTCGATCATAGTTTTTCCTCGGTTAATATTTTTTTTCATTTTCGGGTAATAATATTGAAATACCATTACGCATTTGTTATTTTATGGTCTCACCAAACAAGGCTGACGATATTTTCTTAAAAAGTTTTTCAGAGTCGCTTGTTGTGCTTAAAGGGGACCATTGATAACCATCAAGATAGATGTTTGTATTGCGCCATAGCATTTTTACTACTGGACTGAATCCCAGCTCCTGCAGTGGTATATCAGAGCGGTCTAATAGCATGGCACCATAATGCATCGACCATAAGCCAAATACGATAGTGCTGATATGATCCTGATGTTTTTTATTCAGGTCACCGCAGTTTACGGCGTCCTGCACGATACTGTGTGCGATTTTTATGGCTGTTTGCTCTAGAGATTCCATCTCCGCAAGTTTCTCTTCGCTTATTTTCTCTCGAACCGCATTGTTTTTTACGGTTTGAACAATTTGTGAATCCATCGGATGTAACTGGTGGTGTAGAGAATAACCGATGCTAATGGCTGAATATCTTTCACGTGTGCTGCCATCAAAATTGTATGCACGTTGGAAAATATCAATAAGATTGCTTATGTAACGACAGCAAAGAGAACAGACCAGGTCCTCTTTGCTGGCAAAATGGTTGTAGATGGTGCCTTTGGAGTACTCGACTGTTTCAGCAACACGATCCATGGTCAGGTGGTTATAACCGTGCTGGTGCAACATGGTTTGTGCCGTGTCAAGAATGAGTGCTTCGCGCTTTTGCAGTTCACGTTGTTTACGTGTTTGCGTTAGTGCTGGATTGTGTGCTGGATTTTGCATCAGGCAATAATATGACGGATCGTCAAAAAATGTCAATATGTTTATTAATTAGACGTTTGTCAAAGAAACGGCAACCCGGATATTTCATGGGAATGCAGAGTTTTGGGGAAATCTCAGCGTGTCAGGTCGATGTGATGCTCCTGCAAAATCGACACTCCCGCCATCCGTGGCGGTCGTTTGTCTGATTTGTCGATAAAAGCGTAGGAACGATTATACATGAGCGAAGCGAGCACGTAGGGTAACGGGCAGGTGGCCCGTAATTAAAGCATAGCCATTCGGCAATTGCCGAGCGTCCTCCGGTACATACCACCCACATGGATGTGGGAAGTGCGGAAAATGCAGGAGCAATCTTTCAGCGTGTACTTTGCTAATATACCAATATTTCTAAATACAATCATAATGTTAAGTTAAAGTTGTAGCGTCCCTATGAAATATCCGGGCTAGTTATTCGATAATGCACCCGACTGTTTTAGAAGCAACGCTATATGCTGAGCAAGCATTTGATATCCCAAAGCATTTGGGTGAATGTGATCAGATTTAAGTGATGATTGTCTAAGAATATCAGCTAAAATGTCATCAGCAATCGGTAGCTGATTTTTTTTTGCTAAAACCTGATAGATGGGTGATGACTCTAAAAATATGCCGAATTCGGGTACACCGATTAACACCACCTGACTATTGTTCTGTCTGGCAAGGTTAATCATTTGCTGGATATTGTTACTGGTTTTGTTTAAATCCAGCTTGTGTAAAATATCGTTGCCGCCGTGACAAATAATGATAAGACCGGGCTGGAGTTGTTTGATTAAACCAGGTAAACGAGATAATCCTTTGCTGCTGACTTCACCGGGTATGCCGGCATTGATAACTTTATGATTGATGAGTTTTTCCAGCACGGCAGGGTAAGCTTTATCATGACTGGTACCAGTGCCATAAGTTAAACTATCACCAAAGGCGAGTATGCTTGTGTTCTCATCGAGCGGTTGTAGTTGTGTGTTATCGCTGCAACTGCCTGTTACTGTGAAAATGACACCGGTTATTAATATTAAAATAGTTTGTTTCAGCATCAGAATGTAAACCCATCTTTAGAGTAACGATTTTTCATGGACAACATTTTACTGGATAATGCATGCCTGGATAAGGATTGTTCTTTTGCAAAAGCGTATCCCTCTTTAAATATTTCAGCAAAATTGAAGTCACAGGTTAATGATTTTATTGTCGAAGAGAATATTCCTGTTGAGTTCAGTGGTGAAGGTGAGCATTGCTGGATATATGTTAAAAAAAGCGGTTGTAATACGGACTGGGTCGCTCAGCAGTTGGCAAAATTTTGTGGTGTAAAAAAAATGGCTATTGCATATGCTGGTTTGAAAGACCGTCATGCAGTAACCTCGCAGTGGTTTAGCGTGCAATTGCCGGGAAAACCCACTCCTGACTGGACTGAATTTGAATCAAGTTTTTCTGATAATAATGCAGGTGAAAATATACAGGTATTACAGCGTTTTCGCCATAACAGAAAATTGCATCGCGGCGCCTTAAAAAGTAATTTTTTTAAAATCACTCTGCGAGATTTAACTGATAACAGTGATGAAATGTTTGCCTTACTTAAGCAGCGATGTGAAAAGATATCAAAAAATGGTGTGCCTAATTATTTTGGCTCACAACGCTTTGGTCGAAACTATAATAACCTCGATCAGGCAACAAAATTATTTTCTAATCCGCGGTTCAAGTTGGCAAAACACAAGCGCGGCATGTATCTATCAGCAGCGCGCTCCTGGATGTTTAACCATATTTTGTCTGAACGTATCAAGCTCAATATCTGGAACAAACGTTTAGCCGGTGATGTTTTTATGCTGGAAGGGAAGTCAGCCTGCTTCAAAGACGAAATCACGGATCAGGATAAGATCGATGAGGCAAAAGAAAGACTATCGATGAATGCAATTCATCCAACGGCTGTGTTGTGGGGTGAGGGTGATGTCATGGTTGAATCACAGGCTGCAGAGCTGGAGTCAGCGGTTGTTGACCAGTTTCCAGTCTATCGTGATGGATTGATAGCGGCCAGGTTACAGGTGTTACGAAGAGCCTGTAGAGTTATACCGGGTCAGCTTGAGAGTTGCCGTGAAAAGGATAATTTTGTGCTGTTTTTCTCATTGCCAGCAGGCAGTTATGCAACGATGGTACTGGCTGAAATATTTTCTGATTTGATCGAGTTCTCATGATCCTGGTATTTCACAGGATAGCAGGATTTCACGGCATTTTTTTTCAAAATCGATCAGTGAGTCAGTGTTCATGATTTGCCCTGTGAAAAATTCGGGTTAGCGATTAATGCAGTGAAACATGCTAATATTAATGCAACGAAAATCAGTAAAAATATCAAATAATTTCTTTGGCTGCTTTGCACAAAGCGCTCAATTTATATAAACAGTCAGGTTTGAATAATGCACCCTAATTACCTAGATTTTGAACAACCCATCGCCGAGCTGGAAGCAAAAATTGAAGAGCTTCGGTACGTGGGTGACGATACTGAAGTAAATATTGGTGACGAGATAAGTAAACTTGAAGAAAAATCTCGCTCACTGACAAAAACTATTTTTAGTAAACTCGATGCCTGGCAAACATCAAAACTGGCGCGTCATCCGATGCGACCTTATACGCTTGATTATATCGATCGTATATTTACTGATTTTCAGCAGCTGCATGGTGACCGTGCTTTTTCAGATGATGCGGCATTGGTCGGTGGGCTGGCGCGACTTGATGGCATGCCAGTAATGGTAATCGGCCATCAAAAGGGGCGTGACACCAAAGAAAACATCCGTCGTAATTTTGGCATGCCCAGACCAGAAGGTTATCGTAAAGCTTTACGCCTGATGAAACTGGCAGAACGATTCCGTATACCTGTTATTACATTCATTGATACACCGGGGGCTTATCCTGGAATTGGCGCTGAAGAGCGCAATCAATCCGAAGCCATTGCGCGTAACCTTTTTGAAATGGCAGATCTGCAAACGCCAATTATATGCACAGTTATAGGTGAAGGTGGTTCGGGTGGTGCATTAGCAATCGGTGTAGGTGATAGGGTGATGATGCTGGAATACAGTACCTATTCGGTTATTTCACCTGAAGGCTGTGCCTCTATTTTATGGAAAAGCGCCGATAAAGCGCCTATTGCAGCTGAAGCTATGGGGATTACTGCAAAAAAATTAAAAGAAGCGGGTCTGATCGATCAAATTATTCGCGAACCATTGGGTAGTGCGCATCGTGATATTAATGAAGCTGCTCGAAATATAAAACAGGCATTAATTGACAGCCTGGAAAACTTTGAAAAAATAGGCATGGAAAAACTGCTGGAAGAGCGTTATCGACGTTTAACCTCTTATGGTGAATACCTTGAAGAATCAATAGATTAATTTTGTAACTGCTCAGATTGCACCTACAATCCGCCATCTCTTCGTTACAAAATGTTTTTTTACACTTGTAAACTCACCTTTATGTCTATGGATGGGCTGAAAACTGCTCCTTGCATTTTCCGCACTCCCCACATCCATGTGGGTCGTATAACGCAAGGAGCCAGGAAGGCGGTGCGATTATATCCATGGATGGATGGTATTTCGCAAGGAGCCAGGAAGGCGGTGCGATTATATCCATGGATGGATGGGCTGAAAATTGCTCCTTGCATTTTCCGCACTCCCCACATCCATGTGGGTCGTATAATGCAAGGAGCCAGGAAGGCGGTGCGATTTCGCCTTAATTTGACAAATTTCAGGTACAATCTGAGTAGTTACCTTCTGTTTTCGCTGATCTTTGAGTAGATGTTTAACTATTAACTGATGATGTCTTTTGTTAAACGTTTCTATATTTCACTGGAGTCGTTATATACCCCCCCTGAAAACACCTGTTATGTCGTTGCTTATAGTGGCGGCATTGATTCACACGTATTATTACATTGCTGCAAAAAACTAAACCTGACAGTACGTGCTGTTCATGTGCATCATGGGTTGCAGAATATTGCCGATGAGTGGGTGATTCATTGCCAGAGTATATGCAGTGCATTAAATATATCGCTTGATGTGATTTATGTTGATGCAATCAAAAAGAAAAGACAAAGCCCTGAAGAAGCTGCTCGTCGAGTACGATATGAGGCGTTACAAAATAATTTGATAGACGGTGATTGTCTGCTTACCGCACAGCATTTAAATGATCAGGCCGAAACATTGTTGTTACAGTTGTTTCGAACCGCAAGTACTGCAGGTTTGTCTGCAATGCCTGCGCAAAGACTGTTAGGTAAATATAGTCACCTTCGTCCATTATTGTCTTTTTCAAGGCAAGAGATTGAAGAGTTTGCTGAAGAAAACTTTTTAAACTGGATTGAGGACCCAACGAATCAAGATGTTTCTTATGACCGGAATTTTATAAGAAAAGAGGTTGTTCCTATATTAAAAAGTCGCTGGCCGGAGATTGCAGAGCAGTTATCAATTGTAGCCAGCTTGCAGTCAAATAATCTGCAGGTGCTGGAAGACATGGCAGCAATTGATCTGGCTTATTTAATTAAGGTGCCTGCATATCAATCGGTTGTCAGTTTCTATAGCGTGATTTCAGTGCTTTCTATTTCTCGCTTAAAGAAACTGTCTTTATCACGGCGACTTAATGTTTTGCGTTACTGGGTTATCAAATCAGTCAACAGCCAATCTGCTAAAATTTCACCCAAAATCTCACCCACTCGTAACTTGCTTGAGGAAATGGATCGGGCATTAATTAACTCAGCAAAGGATGCAAATCCTGTTATCACCTTTTCTGGTTTTGAACTTAGAAAGTTTCAGAGTGATTTATATCTATTAAAATTAACAAGTCCATTCTTTGGTTCTTTAACAGCACCTCCATATGCCACTACTGATAAAAAACACAGTGATTTAGAGCATAATGATTTGAAGCAGGATGTAGTGTGGAAGCCATCATCACCAGTTCTTATTCCAGCCTTGAATATTCAAATTAAGTCGATAGCTTCGATTGGTGAAGGCTTAAATAAAGACCTACTTAATGAATCTTTAAAAATATGTTTTCGCAAGGGAGGTGAGGTTTTTCACCCTGTTGGTCGTCGACATTCTCAGCGCTTAAAAAAATTGTTACAGGAAGCCAATATTCCACCGTGGGATAGAGAGTCGATTCCATTAGTTTATTTTAAGGATGAGTTGATTGCTGTTGTTGGGTTATGGGTTTGTAAGCAGTATGCTGTGAGTGGTGATGAAGAGGGTTGGTTGATTGGTGTTGATCGTTTGTAGTTTGTGCCAATGGTTTTTTTGTTTATAGGATTTACAGTTTACTTTTATTTAGGCATTGCGGGTCTCGCCCCGCAGGCAAGTAACTCTTTTGCTACAGCCCAAAAGAGTCACCAGAAAAGGCCGCCACAACAGCTACGCCCCGTAAAAGACACGGGGTGCCAATTTAACCAGTGCAATTATCATGCTGTGTCAGAACTCGCAAAAGACGCTCAGACATGCTGACACAGAAAGCCCATGATAATAGCACTGGTTAAATGGCTTGCTGAGGTGGGTTGAAGGTCAAAATCAAAAACAGTTAAACACTCAAACTATATGTTTCAAGACAAGCTTTTGTTTGTGTTGTTCAGTTTAGTTTTTTTCTTGTTTTTAACTCCCTCTTTCGTTTGCTGAATTCTCTAGTATTGGTAGAGTAATATTATCGTGAGTGGCCTGTTAGCCTTGTGCGCCCGGACGGCGCATCAAGGCGGACTCGTAGGCAATACCAGAGAATTCAGGCACCCCGAATGCTTTTTTCGGGGCAAACGAATAAGGCGGCATTCTTTTGGTTACTTTTCTTTTGCTGTAGAAAGAAAAGTAACTCGCCAGCGGGGCGAGACCCGCAATGCCCAACTAAAAGTAAACTGTGTATGCCATAAACGAATAACCAACCATTAGAAAATAAATCCAATAAAAAAGCCTCGATTCATGAGGCTTTAATACAGGCTTTTTAGATGCTAAATAAAGTGATGATTAATCATCGCCAGATAACGCACCCAGTATGTGAAGCAAACTTAAGAACAGATTGTAGATACTGATGTATAAAGAAACGGTTGCCATTATGTAGTTAGTTTCACCGCCATGAATGATTTCACTGGTCTGGTACAAAATCATGCCAGACATCAACAGTATAAACATACCTGAAACAGCAAGTGACAGTATGGGCATTTGAAATATAAATGCACCCAGACCTGCAAGGAAGGCGACTAAAATACCAACCATCAGGAATCCACCCATAAAGCTAAAATCTTTACGGCTGGTTAATACATAACCTGACAAAGCGAGGAAGATAGCACCGGTACCGCCCAATGCGGTCATAATCAGTTGACCACCGTTGGTTGTCGCCATGTATGCATTTAATATTGGCCCTAAAGTCAGTCCCATAAAGCCTGTTAGCAGAAAGACAAATAAAATACCCAGGCTGCTATCACGGAATTTAGCGGTTAAAAATAACAGAGCAAAATATCCCACCAATGTAAATAGACCAAAGTGAGGTACATTCATTGTCATGGAAATGCCTGCGGTCACAGCGCTAAACAGCAATGTCAGTGCGAGCAGTGCATAAGTATTCTTTAAAACTTTATTGGTTGCTAGTATCTGTGATTCTGAACGAGCGGTTGATATTGATTGCATATTATTACCTTTCATCAATTTTAAATGTTATGGGTAAAGTAAGTTTAGCACTTTTGATGACATATTGTCATATATCATGGTTCAAATATACGGCTTACCTATCCGGTTTAATTCAATAAATTATTATTGAATTGTAAGACTTGGTTATTGAGAAAAAGTTGCATTTTTATGTTTCTCAGGAGGTATATATAGTCAATATTTATGGTTTCAAGTATGACATAATGATTGCAGGAAACCTGATATTTATCAAGTAAATTCGCTGATATTAGGTCTGCAATCCCTCGTGTTGTGAGGAATGACTTAATGTTTTTTAACGTGAAGTTTCCTTAATACATAAAATGAGAGCTTTGCACGATGTAGATTTTTCGTTATGGCAAGGCAAAAATCGACGAAAAAGCGCAGTTTACACACAGTAGTTTACACACAGTAAATGAGCATTTTGAGACTATTTTTAACGCAGCCATAGCGGAAAAGATGCTTCGTGCAAAGTTCTCAAAATAATAAACTTACATAGACTTTTCAGCTTTATTGCTTTTTGGGAGGATTAAATTATGGCACATATTGTTATCATTGGTGCAGGTACCGGCGGTATGCCCGCAGCCTACGAGATGAAAGCGGCGGTTGGTAACAATCACGACGTTACCATGGTTAATGAGAGAGACTATTTTCAGTTTGTTCCATCGAACCCCTGGGTAGCGGTAGGGTGGCGTGATCGTGAAGCGATCACCATGCCGATTGAAAAATACCTGACGAAAAAGAAAATTAATTTCATCGCACAACGTGTTGATAAAATTGATGCTGCAAGTAATAAGCTTGAACTGGCTAATGGTGAGACGGTTGATTATGACTATCTGATTATTGCAACGGGTCCACGTCTGGCGTTTGAAGAAGTTGAAGGTGCCGGACCTGATGGCTTTACTGAGTCAGTCTGTGTTGTTGATCATGCTGAAAAAGCCTGGGAAAAATACCAGGAGCTATTAAAAAAACCCGGCCCTATTGTTATTGGTGCAATGCCTTTTGCTAGCTGCTTTGGGCCGGCTTACGAGTTCGCTTTTATCGTCGATGCTGATCTTCGCAAACGTAAAATTCGCAATAAATTCCCGATGACATATGTCACTTCTGAACCATATATCGGTCATTTAGGCCTGGGTGGTGTTGGTGATTCACGATCAATGCTGGAAAGCGAGTTACGTAACCACCATATAAAGTGGGTGACCAATGCTAAAACTACAAAAGTAGACGACGGAAAACTATACGCTGATGAATTGAATGATAGTGGTGAAACCATAAAACAACACGAAATTGATTTTGATTTCGCCATGATGCTACCTGCCTTTAAAGGTGTTGATGCTGTTGCCGCTGTGCCGGATTTATGCAACCCACGCGGATTTGTCATTGTTGACGAGTTACATCGTAACCCGACCTACAAAAGTATTTATTCTGCTGGTGTGTGTATTGCTATTCCGCCCGTTGAAGTGACACCTGTGCCAACAGGAACACCAAAAACCGGTTATATGATTGAGTCGATGGTGACTTCTATTGTGCATAATATTGCAGATGAAATAAATGGTAAAACACCGTCAACCACAGCGACATGGAATGCAATTTGCCTGGCGGATATGGGCGATACGGGTGCAGCCTTTGTTGCCATTCCACAGATACCACCCAGGAATGTTGCCTGGTTCAAAAAAGGTAAGTGGGTGCATCTGGCAAAAATTGCTTTTGAAAAATACTTTATTCGTAAAATGAAAAAAGGTACATCAGAGCCAATATATGAAAAATATATTCTTAAGCTTTTAGGTATTGAGAAGTTAGAAAAGTAATACAGGATAAATACCCTGAATCATATAAACAAAAAAAAGCCTGGAAGAAATCCGGGCTTTTTTATTGACACTATATTTAGCGGTTTTTACCAACGTACTCTAGATTGTATTGTTTAAGTTTTCTATAAAGTGTACGTTCACTAATGCGTAATTCTTCTGCAACCCTTGCGCGGTGACCATCATGCTGATGCAGTAATGACTCAATATGTGTCGCCTCTACATCGGTTAATGATTGATTAATGCTGGGTGTAGTAGCTTTAACATTATGAGAGGCCATGCGGCGGTCGGTTAATGGATTAACATACACTTTGGAAAAGTTATTTAACTGTAATAAATCAGGCGTTACCAGTCCACCTGTTGACATTGTTACCGCTTTTTGCAAAATATTATGGAGCTCACGGATATTGCCTGGATAATCATAATTTTGCAGCATTACCAGGGCTTCATCAGAAGCACGTCCGGCAAAACCGTTGTGTGTTTTGGCTTTTTCCAGCATGGCTTTGACTAATGGCGTAATATCACTGCGGCGCTCACGCAATGGAGGAATGGTGATTGAGATACCGGCAATTCGGTAATAAAGGTCAGCTCTAAATGTGCCATGTTCTACCATCTTGCGTAAGTTGTTATGGGTTGCACAAATAATACGAACGTCAGCATGAAGGTCTTCGCGCCCACCCAGGCGTCGATAGTTGCCGGTTTCCAGTGCGCGCAATAAGCGACCCTGTAGTGCGAGTGGTACTTCTCCGATCTCATCAAGAAATAATGTGCCACCTTCAGCGGATTCGATTAAACCAAGGCGACGACCCACGCAGCCAGTAAACGCACCGCGTTCATGGCCAAATAACTCACTTTCAAAAATACCTTCTGAAATGGATGCGCAATCTATCGAAATAAACGGCATTGCTCTGCGACTGGATTTGTTATGGATATATTTTGCAGCCAGCTCTTTACCAACTCCGCTTTCACCATTGAGTAAAATGGGAATGTCGGATGATGAAGCCCCCGACATTTCTTCAACGCAGGCCAGAAATGAAGGAGAATTACCTAACATGCGTTGTTTGTCGCAGCCCAGCTCATCTGACTTTGCTATTGGGAATACCGCTTCACCGAGAAATAATTGACCATTTGCATCATAGATTGGAGAGCCTTTGATTCGAACGTGCTCCTCGTTGTTGTTTAGATCATAATGAATGTGCAACACCTGATGCGGCTTTCTGGTTTCAAAAACCTTTTTGTGAGGACAGTCTTCACCGTTTAAATGGCAGGGAACATCAGAATGGTGAGATACCTGGTGACATTTGTGGCCAACGATATCTTCGCTGTTAATACCGTAGGCATTGCAGTATGCATTGTTGGCGGCGACGATTTTGTAATCTTTGTCAATTACAACAAAGCCATTCTCTGATGCATCGATGATGCTTTGCAGGTTAAATGGAATACGGTTTGAATATTGCATATGCTCCCCGAGCTGTCAAAATGTCATGCGTTTCTGCCATTGTATTTCAAGATGTTTAATAAATCAACATGTTACAAAAGCCTTGAGTTACGTATTGTTATGACATCGACACATATTTTGATGGTGAAGTTTATACTGTGTCTAATAGACAAATGTGCATAAACAAAGTGCAGTAAAAAACACTACATTAGAATTATTTTTAAGAAGTTATTGAATACTTTACGGAATCACGTAATATACGCGCTTTCTCAGGTACGCGCTTCTTCAGGCATTGAGACTTAGGAAGGGTGGCTGAGCGGTTGAAAGCACCAGTCTTGAAAACTGGCAAGGGTTTACGCCCTTCGTGGGTTCAAATCCCACCTCTTCCGCC
>RCNG010000764.1_pt1 | contig 16642 bp, 22 predicted proteins | sample 2041371 | NCBI WGS metagenome assembly RCNG01 (sample SAMN09708227, study PRJNA481090) | Marine sediment metagenome, whole genome shotgun sequencing project. | biome: marine sediment; feature: ocean; material: sediment; isolation source: Sewage treatment plant 1 marine sediment (STP1) ... | reverse complement strand
AGTACTCTATCAACCTGATAATGACGGATGCAGCATCGCTGTGGTGTTTCGCAACAAGGCACAGTACGCAGGCAATGGCCATAGTCCTTGTCAAGTGCTGTAACGCAGTGGCGAGACAGCACAGCGGTGCCCGAAGGGTTGGTCTGTCAACGTCCATGGCATCGTTACACCTCTTGCAAAGGACTAAGGCCATTTGCTGCGAGGCGTGCCTTACCCTGAACGTTGACAGACCAACTGTACCCGTCATTATCAGGTTGATAGAGTACAAGTAGCACATAATGCGTCATTTGATTCTCGCTTTCTTGGTTCAGAGCTTAACCGTGTTAAGCGTAATCAGCATGGGCCGTTTGCCTGTTCTATGCTGATATCCCGGCGGGTTTATCCTGATGCACCCAATCATAAGCTAGGTACCCTGGTTAAATACAAAACCTTGCCCAATGATGGTACCTTCCATAGAGCGCTGGCCGATGCAGAAATGACGGCGCATTTATGGCTAGGTATGATGACGGATATCAAGCAGGATCACGCATTTGAAGTGATACCGTTTAATGTAATGCAGAAATTATCTCGCACATCAAAAAATGCGGCTTCAGGTTTTCTTGCTCGTGAGTCTGATAATTATTGATACAGTCAAAGATAGACCACCGTTTTTTCCATATAATCATCAGCAACCAGCAGAAGAAGATCACGGTTACTCATTTTTGTAATTTAACTCGTGGTCTATCTTCGATTTCGCCGTATTTTAGTGGTCAATCTGCTATTCTCACTGACTAAATAATAATTAAAGAGGACGAACCATGGGTATTGATGAATTTTTGGCTGTGATTTTTAACTTTTGGACAGGGCTAGCCGTATTAATTATTATCCTGGTGAAGTCCTCGATCAAGTTTGTGCCACAGAATCGGGCATTTGTCGTCGAGCGATTTGGAAAGTATAACAAAACCATGGTTGCCGGGCTGAATGTACTTTTTCCCTTCATTGATAAAGTGGCTTACAACCAGTCATTAAAAGAACATGCTTTTGATGTGCCTAGTCAGGCAGCGATTACCAAAGATAATATTTCACTGGTGGTGGATGGTGTGCTGTATCTGAAATTGCTTGATGCTTACAAGGCATCTTACGGTGTTGATAATTACGTGTATGCCGTCAGCCAGTTGGCACAAACTACTATGCGTAGTGAAATTGGTAAAATTGATCTGGATAAAACATTCGAAGAGCGTGAAAGCCTGAATATAAATATTGTAAATGCAATTAATATGGCTTCAGAACCCTGGGGTGTGCAGGTGATGCGTTATGAAATTAAGGATATTGAACCACCGCGTACTATTTTAGATGCGATGGAACGCCAGATGAAAGCCGAACGTGAAAAACGCGCCACTATTCTGGAATCTGAGGGTAATCGTCAGTCGGCCATTAATGTGGCTGAAGGTGCCAAGCAGGCTCAGGTGCTGGCTGCCGAAGCGGATAAGACTGAACAGATATTACGTGCAGAAGGTGAGGCGCAGGCGATTATCGCGGTTGCAGATGCGCAGGCAAAAGCACTTGATACAGTTGGACAGGTTGCCAATACCGTAGAAGGTCAAAAAGCGATTCAACTGGATCTTGCGGACAAAGCAATCGAGGCAAAACACGCCATCGCCAAAGATTCAACCGTGGTGTTATTGCCAGAGAGCAACAGTAATGCGGCAAATGTAGTTGCAGAAGCCATGACCATTATAAATACCTTGAATAGCGATAAAACAGCTAGCTAATAACCGCCGGCCAATGATCGCGTGCCAAGAATCACCGGCCAATAATAAGTACTAAAAACGAGGGACAAGATGATTACCGATTATATTGTCAGTCACCAGGCAGAGTTCTGGCTGATGCTTGGCTTTGCCATGCTGGCTATTGAAGTTGTTACCGGCTTTACCACCGGTGTTTTTTTGTTTGCTGGTTTGGGTGCACTAACGACCGGGGCATTGATGAGTTTTGCTGTGCTGCCAGAAACATGGATTGCGGGCGTTTCCTGTACCGGTATTAGTTCTGGGATTATTACTTCACTGCTGTGGAAGCCATTAAAAAATTTACAGGATGATTCTCCATTAGAAAAAGACAATAGCAGCGACCTGATTGGCCATGAGTTTGTAGTGGAAAGTGATATTGCGGTGAACAAACCGGGCTCTACACATTATTCTGGTATTACCTGGAAAGTTGAGATTGATAAGGATGCAGGTATAAACACCATTCAGGCTGGGCAAAGGGTATCGGTTAGTTCGGTTGAGGTGGGTGTATTCAAGGTTAAATTATCACAGTAAAAGCTGATGATGAATACACGAATAATCATTAACGGTAAGGAAGTATGTAATCCTTTTACAAGAATTTTATTGATACTTGGTGCGATTATTATTGCGGCATTGGTCACCGCCATCGTTATATTTATTCTGTTGCCAATAATAGGTGTTGCCGTGACACTGTCAGTAGGTTTATGGTGATCTTTATTGTTGCGATTATGGCGAGTGTTGCAGTGCTGGTACTGGTTACTATCATTTCAAGCTGGTTATTTGGCTCGATGGAATGTCGAATAGAAAGGATTCACCGCAAATAAGACTTAACACGGATATTTCATAGGAATACTGAAAAATTAACTTAACACAGATTTTTGAACACTCTCATCAGCTTTTATAATAGTAGTCATTGAATGGTAATTATTAATGGGTCGGTGACTTTCGAATGCTATTAGCATCTATGTATCACCGACCCTTTTTTTACCTACTCGTATACCTACTCGTATACCTCCTCGAAATAAGATACTGTAAATATAATGCGTGTTTTGTTATTCGCAGTAAACATAGTATTTACTGTGACTGAGCAACATATGTTCGATACGTATTTCAGTTGGGGATTCCTGTGAATGTGTAGACACCTGTTGTAATTCCAGTTGAGAATCGTAAGGTTCCAGTTCATTATTGGCAGTAAGGCTCATTCCAACAAAATCTGAAGTATTGTAATTGTTGCTCATTTTGCTATCCTCATTGTAAATTGTTAGTCGTTATACATTACATGGTTATTCAACACATAAAACATGCCAGTTGTATTTTATTACAGTAATAATTCTGTAAGTAACTGATTGTTCTGATGAATGTTATGAGTAGAATAGTTATTGTTATCTCTCCAGAACTGTTTGCGTGCAATATTGTTGTGCAAAATAAATAATTTTGTAACAGATTGGTGCAAAAAAGAAACAATGCGGACATAGTGTAAGATCCCTTGTCGTATAAATTAAACAGGTTTTGTATTCCAGTCTTTCTGCCTGATGGGCTGTGCTTTGTACATTCTCAATCGTTGCTAACGATTTGGTCAGATGACAGCATGGGAAAGTCAGCACACGGTTTACACTACTAGTTCCAGAAATTTTCGACACTATCCTTCAGAGACACAATGAATACAATTTCGATAACAGGTTTTAGCGAACCATTTAGCTCGATTAGTCATTTACTGGGTGCGCTGGTTTTTTTTGTATACGGCATTAAGTTGATATACATGGCTCGCAGCCACACTGGTTGGGCTATTGCTGTCGGCGTGTTTGTGCTCTCGGGCGTTTTTTTGTTATCAATGAGTGGTGTTTTCCATTTATTAGAGTTACAGGGTGTTAACCGCGCTGTCTTACAACGACTGGATCATGCCGGCATCTTTGCTTTAATCGCCGGTACTTTTACACCGGTACATAGCATTTTATTTACCGGCTTCTGGCGCTGGGGTTTTCTAATAGTTATCTGGTCATTGGCTATTGCCGGCATTACCTTAAAATCAATATTTTTTAATGAGCTGGCAGAGTGGGTGGGGCTGGTGGCTTACCTGGGGCTTGGCTGGTTAGGTATTTTATCGGCATATTTGACGCATCGACTTCACGGATTTACCATTATCAAACCTCTGCTCTATGGTGCACTGGCTTATACAGTTGGTGCCAGCCTTGAGTTCCTGCGCTTACCTGTCGTTATCTCCGGCATCATTGGGCCACACGAATTATTTCACATCGCGGTATTAGCGGGACTTGCCTGGCACTGGATATTTATCAGGGATCTACTGTTGATGAAACAGGGCGACATGATAGATATTTCAAAAACAATCGAATAAAGAGGATCTGGATGGCTAATGATAATGGGGGTACTATTACTAATCATCGGTGCGTTGCTGGATTTTGCACCCTGGTCGCTGAACTGGTATGGCAAGTTGCCCGGTGATATAGGTATAGAAACAGCGTCTGAAAAAATTTTATCCTTATCACTTTGATACTCATCATCAGTGTAGTATTGACGCTTATTTTTAATATATTCAAACCCTTATAAAATATATTTGATAAATTACATCTAATCTCATAATTTTGTAACACCTTGATTTTTTGCTTTCCGTCCCCATATTATATGATTAACCATAAACATCAGTAATTACTTTACGAGGCAATAAATATGCAAAACTATGAACGTGATGGCGACGGCTATCTTGTCGATATGAACACCTGGTCACCTGAAATAGGCCGCGCTATGGCTGAGACCGATGGCGTGGATCTCGATGACAGCAAATGGCAGCAGATACTCAAAGCCAGAGAATATTATGAGGATAACGCTGTCGTTCCGCCGATCCGAAAATTCGCCAAATATACAGGCATCGATCAAAAAGAAATATTCAAAATGTGGATGACTGGCCCGATGAAACCGATAACGAAATATGGTGGTCTACCAAAACCAACTGGTTGCGTCTGATCTAGCAGCCATGATAACAAGGGTAGAAGAGTGTGTGCTCTCTGGTCCTTTTTTTATGCTTTGGCATACGTCAGGCGTGATAATAAATGTGTACCGTGATAACTGTCCAGACTGCTGACGACAACACTCTTGATGCGTTCGATAGCTACATAGCCATCTTCTTCGACAATGTCATCTTCAATATTTATGTATGTTATTTCGCCGATAATCATATCGGTGTTATTGATTGTTAAGTGATGATGTTCCCGCAGTTCCATGCCAAGTTGTATATGACTTTCTGCTACGAACGGTGCGGCGAAGTCAGGCTGCCATTGTTCTGTTAGAGCAACGGCCTCAAATTCTGATCTTTGTCTGGCATAACGTGCAGACGTTTGATGCGCCTGTTGATAGATCGCCTCATTCACCTGGTTGATACTGTAGTGTTTTGTTTCGAGTATATTTTCCAGGGTATGCCTTGCCACCGAGTGAGGTCGCACGATCATACCGAGTAAGGGCGGATGCGAACCAATATGAAAGACAGAGGTGAAGATAGCAAGGTTGGAATTATTTTTGCTATCACAGGTAGCAATCAGGTTTGCATTCTTAAAACCACTTAAGGCGTTTATGAAAAGTGCCCGATATCGATTATCCAGCAACTCGATCTCTTCTTTTTTTAACAACATATTAATAATATTTTTAAAACTGTCGGCGTTAACCGGGCTTAGTGTAAAATAATTGATAGCAGCGCGGCCGTTAAACATAGTGTAACAATTGATGTCAGTCTCATGCGTAACGGGATATACCAGTTGGGTAATCCTAGTGACTTCTCTACGTAACGGTCATAAACAAAAAGTAAGATAAAGCCGACAAGTAAAAAAATCAGAGCGAACAGCACCGGCACTAACAGGGCAAGCCAGCCGACCAGAGCAGGCAAGACGCTGGCTATAAAATATTTACCACCTTGCTCATCCTTGCTCGACATTACAACACCCCAATATATCGCGCCCATAAAACTAAAAATTATTGCTGCATAGGCTATCAATATTGGGATGCTGTCAGTGATATAAGGCAATCCTGTCCAGCTTCCGATACTGAATATGATAAACGGTATTAGCCCGGCATAACCGAGTGTTTTAGCAATGGTTTCGTTACCAGGCAATGGATTTATTCTCCCAGTCGATGAATGATAATGCGCCGTCTACCGTCTGGTTATTCATGATATTCACGAGATGGCCTGCAACAAAATCGGGGGTAAACAAATTTTCTTTTTTTACTGAAGCCTGAAAAGGTTTTGATAAGGCTGTATCGGTTGTGCCCGGGTGGAACGAGATAATCTTTACATTTTTGGCTCGCCTTGCATATTCGATTGCTGCGGTTTTTAACAGCATGTTTAGTGCAGCTTTTGATGCACGGTAGCTGTACCAGCCGCCGGAACGGTTGTCACCGATACTTCCTATCCTCGCGTTAAAAACCGTAATAACACAGTCTGACGGCGCTCTAACGAGTGAGATCAGCGCTTTTAACCAGAGCAGTGGAACGATGCAATTGATGGTAAAGACTTCCTGTAATGCGCTGATATCGATGTCTTCCATGCGTTTTTCCGGCCAGACATTTTCGTTATGTAAAATACCATTGCAGATGCATACCCGGCTTATTGAGTCCAGGCTTTTTGCATCCATTAATGTTTTGATTTTTTCACAGGCTTCAGTAATTGATGCCTCACTGTAATCGCAGTGTATCCTGTCCATTGTATCGTCCTGACTAGTATCGTGGGTTACTGTTAGCTGTCTACTAACGGCGAAAACATTGAATATGTTTTCATCCTCTTGCCATCTGTTACACAATGCAGAGCCAAGGCTGCCACTGGCACCGATAACAAGTGCGGCTGACCCTTTCATGATTGAATTGACTGCGTTGCGGACATTGCTGAATCAATCACGGTAGAATCGGATGTCCGCTAAACATAGATCTGCCTGAAATTCTCGCCCTATGGCAACAAGACCTATGCGTTTGAGTTTATCCTGCGCAAACTTATGGAAGGTTTTATATTTTTCCAGCTCTGAAAAAGCTATGCGATATGTTTGCCAGTCACTACCTGCGGTAAAACTAGATCTATATGATTGCCATGGAAACCAGAGTTCAGCGGTACGGAAGTGAATGTTATAAAGTTCGTTGTTACCAGCGACTTCTATCTCGATGCCGGTATAGGCTGAAGCATCAAAAACACCCCGGTCCGATAGAGGCAGTGCTATCTGCACAAATCCACCATTGTTTTCAGTCGTGACATTGCCACGCATACGCAGACAGTTTCTACCTTTATAGTTATCCAGGATTAACTCACCTTGAGACAGGCCTCCCATGACATTATCAGTTACCAGCTGCCAGTTGGTACCAAGGTTCGACGTAACATCGTTGTTGCTACGGTCATCTATAATGTGATTATCATTATTCATGTCACTGGCGATCGCGCTGTTGACTAGTCCAGTGCTCAGTATAAGGCTATTCATCAGTATAGGTAACCGTATTTTAAGGGTGAAAATCTGCAATTTCATGAATCATATTTTATAAATTAACCGACACATGTTCGATTCTCTTTCTATTGTTAAGTAGTGTTTTTATTAATCATCGCTGTAAAAAAACACCGGAGAGGGATAGGACACTCTCCGGCGGGCTCAAGGTTATCAACAAAATGTGTCTAACTGAGTGAATTGAATGTTGATACCAGAGCCCAACTGTGGAGATTAACCTTCATCAATACCGCTATCGATCGGATTGTGAATTATTTCGTGAAGTCGACTTCCAGGAACTACGGAGGACAAAATTTCAATATCTTCTAATTCTGCTGCAAGTATGGCCTTATCATAAAACTTTTCGATAGCAAGGTTATGTTCTTCATAATTATTCATCATCTTTCTCCAATAAATGGTTTTTTGAATTTTCTAACGATGGGCATTTCAGTTCTATTTGGATATCCCATGAGTTAATTATATGGATTATTTATCTTTTGTCTAGGACAAATAGTATTAATGTTGCTATTTTTTTAATATTTGTCTATAGTGTTTCTATGAATTATGAATATTTATCCATCGGTGCAGTTCAACGTGACAGCGGCATAGCTCGCGATACACTGCGAGTCTGGGAGCGTCGCTATGGGTTTCCTGAGCCCCTTCGTAACGATAAAGGCGAGCGCATGTACCCTGAAAGGCAGCTACGCCGACTACAGCGTATTCGACGTCTGCTCGATCAGGGCTTACGCCCGGGAAAAGTGGTGGCGCTGAATGATACAGACCTGGATTTAGTCGAAGCTGAGCTTTACCCGGATGCCTCAACCCATGAGTCAATAGAACATATTTTGACCGTGTTGCAGACAACCGATGGCTCTGAGCTGGAAACAGTACTGTCACAGCTCTATCAGCAGCAAGGCATGCAGACATTCATAACAGAAACAGTAGTACCGTTGCTGTATACCGTTGGTGAACGCTGGGCGAAAGGACAATTACACATTTTTGAAGAACACCTGCTTTCAGAAGTACTGACACATTTTCTCAATAGTGAAATTTCCGCAATACAGAAAATTACTAAAAAACCACGTGTATTGGTCGCAACCTTGCCTGGTGAAGAACATACACTTGGACTTTTGATGTTTTCGGGATTGTTGTCTGCAGGTAATGTAAGCGTGATCAACCTAGGTGGTGAAGTTCCCCTGGATCAGATCGTTTCAGCGGTTGATCGTTTTAATGTGGATGCTTTAGGGATAACTTTCAGCGGTGCTTATCAATATGAAAATATTCGCAGTAACCTGCTCGAATTGCGTGATTCTATTCCGGAAAATGTCGATCTATGGGTAGGAGGCGAAGGCGTAAAACGTATGCGTAAGTTACCATTCGGTGTTACCAAATTTACTTCATTCGATAAATTCCCGTTCTGATATGTTATCGAAAATATTTAAGTCAGAGGCATAGATGCGAATTATATTATTCTTAGCCGTATTACTGGGTAACACCCAGCTGACCGCCAGAGAGTGCTCCGAACTACTCGATTTTACTGTCCGCACTCTGGATAAAGAAACACAGTTAAACCTGTGTGATGAATACCAGGGTAAAGTCCTTTTAGTAGTAAATACCGCTAGTCGCTGCGCCTATACCGATCAATATGATTCACTGGAAAAATTGTATAAACAGTATCAGGAACGTGGACTGGTGGTACTTGGTTTCCCGTCAAATGATTTTGGTCATCAGGAGCCAGGTACTGAAAAAGAGATCAAAACGTTCTGCAGGATGACCTATGGAGTTGAGTTTCCCATGTTCAGCAAGACACGTGTCAGCAAACATAATGCTGATCCTTTCTACCGGAAGCTGGCTGAAATCTCTGGAATTTATCCGCAGTGGAATTTCCATAAATATCTCATCGATAGTGACGGCAAACTGGTGAAGAGTTATCAAAGTGCTATCGATCCCCTGAATACAAATGTTATCAATGATATAGAAAAAGAACTACGGCGCGTAAGATTATAGTGAAATGGTATTGCAGCTCTCTCAGGTTTATATCAAACAAGCTGCTTTAAATAGGCGATAGAATATAACTATCAAGGTAGTAGAAATAAATTATTTTATCTATTCAATATTAGTCAACATAATACACCATGAGCAGATCAGAACTGATGCTGCCGTAACCTAAGAAAATGTAACAGGAGAGAATGATGCTAGAAAATAAACAAGGCGAACGCGTGCCGAACGTCGTATTTAAGACCCGCAGCAACGGTGAATTTGTTGATGTAAATAGTGATGATCTGTTTAAGGGTAAAACAGTCGTCGTATTTTCACTACCTGGTGCATTTACCCCGACATGTTCTTCGACACATTTACCACGCTATAACGAACTGGCTGATACATTCAAAGACAACGGTATCGATGAGATCGTCTGTCTGTCGGTGAATGATGCTTTTGTCATGGATGCCTGGAAACAGAACCAGGAAGCCGACAATGTCACTCTGATACCGGACGGTAATGGTGATTTTAGTCGTGGCATGGGCATGTTGGTCGATAAATCAGATATCGGATTCGGTGAGCGCTCATGGCGTTATTCGATGCTGGTCAAAGACGGTGTCATCGAGAAGATGTTTATCGAAGACGATGTGCCGGGCGACCCTTTCGAAGTATCTGATGCAGACACGATGCTGACATATATCAATGCTGAAGCCAGGAAACCACCTGCAGTGAGTATAATTACGCGTCCCGGATGTCCTTTCTGTGCACGTGCGAAACAGATCCTGTCAGAGTACGGTCTGGATTATGACGAGATCAGTTTAGGTACACATGCAGCGACACGTTCCGTTCGCGCTATTACAGGCATGGAAACCGTACCACAGGTTTTCATCGATGGTGAGCACATCGGTAGCAGTGAAGATCTCGAAAATTACTTTGCTTCGACTGACGAGAAATATGCAGCCTGATTGAGTAACTACATTGAATATTGGCGGGCCACAGCTGGCTCGCCAATACTCAAGGCTTAATGACTGGATAACCATGATGGAATGAACTAGTACATTTTTATCTTCTCTATCATCATGGTATATAGATACTATTTTTTGATTTCTTTTTATCATGTTATTTTGAATTCATGATTGGTAAGCGGGCATTCGTCAAGGGTAAACCCTTCGTTACCTGGTTATCTATGACCTGATATAAAAAGGTGAAGATAATGGTTACACTACAGGCGACATTAACACGTCAGAAGAAAATTTTTCTGATGGCTGTATTCATAGCTATCATTACTGCGTGCTCATTTAAAACATGGTATAACCAGCTGGATTATCTGATTCCATCTTATCTAGAAGGTCTGGTTACGTTCGGTGACATTCTTGAGAAAAAAGTCGACCAGCGCACACAGGTGCTCATTAACTGGCACCGCAATACACAACTAAAACAGTATGCTGAATGGTTACGCAGATTACAACGGGATGCAGGTCCACAGCTAACAGAAGCACAATTATTCCAGCATATCGCTACATTGGAGTCTTTCTGGTTATCTCTTTCGAAAAAACTGAATGAAGAAATGACGATCTTGCTGCCTTTGCTAAATAGCGAGCAACGTGGTGAACTGTTTGCAAGCATTGCTGATAAGAACCAGGATTTTCGTGATGACTATATCGATCTCGATGAACAGGAACGTATCGATTCGTTCAATGAATCTATGTTTGATAACTATGAGAACTGGCTGGGTGAGCTGACGGACGAACAGCAAGAAGCCATTGAGCTGGCGGCGAGTAAATTGCATAGCGCTGCCGGGTTGCGATTGCAGCAACGATTGTTATGGCAGCGAGGTATTCAGGACATTCTTGATAGCAATGAGTCTGAGGCGGTTAAGTCTGAGCGCCTGGCATTATTTTTTGCTGAATTTGAGATGGATAATGAAACAGGGATAAAAAGTAAAAACGCAGCCAACCAGAAAATTATTGTGCAACTAACAGTACTAATAGTGCATAGCTTTACGCCTGAGCAGAAGGATTATTTTATTAGCAAGACGAACGACTATATTCGTATGTTAACTGAGCTGTCTGAAAATCGTTAACTCATCCAGTATTATCATTCGTCGGATACGCCATGTTTACCGTAACGTAAATAGAAACGATAGAACCAGGTTGCGCACAGCGCACCCTGCAGGTTGGGATATTCATTTACTGTCTTTTTCTTTTTCAAGTATCGACTTCAAACCGGCCCACACATTTTTCATCACTAATGGCTGCGCTTGCGCTTTTGGATGTATGCCATCGTCTTGCATTAATTCACGGTCATCGGCCACCTGGTCGAGCATTTTTGGCAGCAGGCTTATGTTAAAATGTTCAGCCAGTCGTTGATATAATTCAGCGAACTGCTTATTATAAACAGGGCCGTAATTAGGTGGTAGACGCACGCCGAGCAGCAGTATTTCAGCATGCTGTTTTTTACATGATTCGATTATGCTGGACAGGCTGTTTTCAATTTCACTAAAAGCAAGGCCGCGCAAGCCATCGTTACCACCCAGCGCGATGATGACAATTTCAGGTTTGTGGCTTTTCAGTGTTGAATCGATACGGCTTAAGCCGGTACGCGTGGTATCACCACTGACGCTTGCATTAATCACCCTGTAATCATAACCTTCGTTGATAACTTGTTGTTGCAATAGCGCGACCCAGCCCTCATTGATATTGATACCATAGGCAGCACTGAGGCTGTCACCTAAAACCAGTATGGTTGCTGGTGTTTTATTTACGGCGAATACAGTATTGTTGGCTATCAAAGCCTCGCCAACCATAATAAGGCTCGCCATAACCAGGCAAAAAAGCACTGGCTTGATAGTTGTGCTTAATAAAGCGGAGAATTTTTTTATCATGATTAATGCAGTTGCTAATGTTTTTGTTGAGGCCCGTCAATTGGGCAAGCAGGTCATAACCCGAGACGGGGTACTGACTCTGCTAGATGATATCAACTTTAGCATTGAAGCGGGAACTTCAGTAGCTATTCTGGGCGCTTCCGGTTCGGGCAAAACCACCTTACTTGGCCTGCTTGCAGGGCTGGATACACCGTCGTCCGGTGCAGTGTTTCTGGACAATAACAACCTCAATGATTTTGATGAAGACGGGCGCGCCTTGCTCAGGGCTGAACGCGTGGGGTTCGTTTTTCAGAATTTCCAGCTGCTTCATGGTTTAACCGCACTGGAGAATGTGATGCTGCCACTGGAACTGGCACAGGCACCGCATCCGCGTAAAACCGCCGAGGAATTGCTCACACGTGTTGGCCTGGGTGAACGACTTTTTCATTATCCGAACCAGCTGTCCGGTGGCGAACAGCAGCGTTGTGCCATTGCCCGCGCTTTTTCTACAAAACCTCACGTCCTGTTTGCGGATGAACCTACTGGCAACCTGGACAGTGAAACCGGTAAACGCATTATTGAGCTATTATTCGAACTGAACTCTGAACTGGGCACAACATTGATTATGGCAACGCATGACGTGCAGCTTTCGCAGTTATGTAAACAGTCTATCCAGCTCGACGGTGGCAGACTGCTTAAACTTCCAGCAAGTTTACAGCATGACTGACATGAACACGTTTTCTGCGCATAACAGAGGCACCGGACAAAACCGAGGATTTGGTTTTTACTGGACTAACTCATGGCGCATGTTATGGCGTGACTGGCGTGGCGGTGAGCTTAATATTCTGGCCATTGGTCTTATCATTGCGGTAACCAGTATTACTGCCGTGGGCCTGTTCACAGATCGAATCGAAAACGGACTGAAAATGCAATCCGCTGAACTGATTGCTGCCGACCTGGTGATTACTTCCGGACGTTCTGATATCAACGATTTTATCGCTGATGCACGATCAAATGACTTTCAGGTAACTACCACGTTACAGTTTCGTAGTGTGCTGCTGGCTAACGAAAGTCTGCAGCTGACAGAAGTTAAGGTGGTCAGCGAAGGTTATCCTTTGCGCGGTGTGTTACGTATCAGTGACAGCGCATTTGGTGATGATGAAGCAACCACTGGTGTGCCGGCACCGGGTGAACTCTGGGTAGAAGCACGACTGTTGCAGCTGCTGGGTTTAAACATGGGTGACAGGGTGAATCTGGGTAAAACAAGCTTCAAACTTGGCAAGATCCTGCGTTATGAGCCCGACCGTGCCGGTGATCTGTTTAGTGTTGCGCCACGGGTAATGATGAACAGTCTCGATCTGGCAAGCACCGGATTGATAAGCACAGGCGCACTGGTAAATTATCGCATATTGATTTCGGGTGAAAGCGGCAGTATTGATAGTTATCGCAAGGCCATCAAGAATAAATTACGACCGGGTGAAAACATTCTTACGGTTGAAGAAGGCAGGCCGGAACTGAATACTGCACTACATAGTGCAAAACAGTTTCTTGGCCTTGCTGCACTGATCAGCGTGTTACTTGCCGGTGTTGCAGTGGCGACGGTGGCTAACCGCTTTAGCATTCGCCACCTTAATAGCAGCGCCATGATGCGCTGTCTTGGTGCCTCGCAGAACACCATCATTCAACTTTTCACTCTTGAAATGTTCTGGCTTGCACTACTGGCCAGCAGTGTTGGCTGTATTCTTGGCTTACTGACACAGTTTGTTATTACCCAATTGCTTGATCAACTGGTGCTGACACAATTACCCGCACCATCTTTTACAGCGTTTTTTCTGGGTTATGCCACTGGCATTGTTTTACTTTTAGGTTTTGCACTGCCGCCATTGCTCTCCTTGCGCCGGGTGTCGCCATTACATGTATTACGTAAAGATGTGCCAGCACATCCGCCCAGTGCCTGGACCGTTTACCTTGCTGTGGTGTTGTCTATGTCGCTGCTAATGTACTGGCAGATCGGTGATCTATTAATGGTGAGTGTGGTTGTTGGCGGCATTATGGCTACCCTGGTAATACTGGCATTGGCTGCTTACCTGCTCATTCTGCTACTGAATCGATTGCGTGGCAGTGTGGGTGTGGCCTGGCGTTTTGGGCTGGCAAACATTTCACGCCGGCCTGGTAGTAGCGTGATTCAGATTGTGGCTTTTGGACTGGGTATTATGGTGATGCTGCTACTGTCGACTGTGTCTTCTGATTTACTCAACGACTGGCAAAACAGTTTGCCCGAAAATGCGCCGAATTACTTTGTGATCAACGTACAGCCTGATCAGGTAACGCCAATAACAGATTATTTTCAAACTATGGGGGTCAGCAATACCAAATTATATCCCATGGTGCGGGCCAGGCTGGTGGAAATTAATAACAGCAAGGTGAATAGTTCAGACTATGAAAGTGAACGTGCAAAACATCTGCTCACCCGTGAATTTAATCTTTCATGGGCTGAGAATATGCAACTGGGTAATGCAGTGGTTGCCGGTTCATGGTGGAGCCGGGATGATTATGGAAAACCTTTGTTATCACTGGAATCTAAACTGGCTGAAACCTTAAAACTGAAACTGAATGATGTTATTGGTTTTGATATCAATGGCACAGTTATGGATTTCACCGTGAGTAATCTTCGCAGTGTTGACTGGGACACCTTCAATATAAATTTTTTCACAGTAGTACCGCCGGGTGTGCTCGAAGATAAACCGGCAAACTGGGTAACCAGTGTCTACCTCAATAAAAAGCAACGTTTGCAACTGGTTAGTCTGGTACGTCAGTTTTCCAATATTACGCTGATTGATGTGGAAACCATCATGAAACGTGTACGTGGCATTATAAATCGTGTCTCTCTGGCAGTTGAATTTATTTTTCTGTTTACATTATTGGCCGGTCTGGCTGTATTGTATGCAGCTATTCAGTCTAATCAGGATGAAAGGCGATTCGAAAACGCGGTATTAAGAACCTTAGGGGCTAGCAAAAAAACACTGATGCTTGGACTGCTTGCAGAATTTACCCTGCTCGGCGCATTGTCTGGTTTACTGGCCGGCGTTGCAGCAACTTCACTTGCCTGGCTACTGGCTAAGTTTTTGCTTACCAGTTTGATATTACTGTGGCATTGACCGGTATTATTTTTGGTACACTGATTGTCGTCATTGCAGGAATACTTGGAACACGGAGCGTATTAACATCGCCACCCATACAAAGCTTACGCCAGGGTGCCTAGTACGGATATTTCATAACAACGCTGTTACCTTATTTAACACTATCAAATAGATGAAAGAATCAAAAGTCAGTATTGGATTAATTAATCCAAAAAGTCCGGAGAATGTAGCCTCGGTAATGCGCGCTGCAGGTAACTTTCGAGTCGATAGTGTTTTTTATACCGGCAAGCGTTATCCACGTGCACTAAAGCTTAAATCGAGTACAGTGGATATGAGTCGTAAGGTAAGTCAGACTATTCCACTATCTGAAGTAACAAACCTTATAGACGACTTACCTGAGAATTTGAAAATAGTGTGTGTTGAATTTGCTGAGAATGCTATAGCCTTGCCGAAGTATCATCACCCGTTTAATGCTTTTTACATTTTCGGACCTGAAGACGGTAGCATTAGCCAGCAACTTATAAACAGGGCGGATGCGGTTGTTTATGTGCCAACGATTGGCTGCATGAACCTGGCGGCGACGGTTAATGTTGTTCTTTATGATAGATTAACTAAATCTTCTTTAGGCTTAGCAAACAATACGCTCATTCGTCAAAACCGGGATATTAATAATAGTTTAAAGGTGGCTAAATAAATCTGGCAAATAGTGTTTAAGGGTAGTCATCCACTTTTATTGGTTTATCGTTTGATAAGGTGGATGCTTAAAACTGATTTTAGTTGAGTAATATTACAAACTTTAATTGTCTGTTTCTACTTTCGACCACCTCTAACATTACGTGAATTAATGATTTCGGCCTGGTCTTTTGCGTGTTCGGTAACCGTCTTGAGAGAACCTGTTTTTTTGCATTCCATTATTGAATTGGCTAAATCGCCTTTTTGAATAACATAGCGAAACCAGTTATCACCTGGCATACCCTCCGGGGCGGTGGTTTTTTCAACCGTTATTACCTGGTATTTACTTTCTATTGCTTCATTATGCATGATTTAATGCCTCACTATTTAGCTTCGTCGTGCGCGATGACCGGTTTGCTTTCTTTCTATGCGCAGGTAGTTCTTTAATGTGGCCTTGTTATGCTGGATTAAAACGCAAGACCTTGTAAATGTTGATCATTCCAGCAAGATGCAGTTATTTCTGGCAGGATTATTTGCGGATGGTTGCTACGCCACGAACCTTGTTAAGGTTTCAGCCTTGAGGAAAGGATTACCGCGCTGAGAAGGAAGTGTATATCAATAGACACCTGAACTCGACAGTACAGTATACCTTATTTCAACCTATAAAAGAATGGCTCTTCAGCGAAATTAGTGGGTAAATATACGTCAGAATTACCGGTCAGGCTAGGTATTGTGTAGGAACCGATAAAGGGCGCGGCA
>RCNG010000604.1_pt1 | contig 16648 bp, 15 predicted proteins | sample 2041371 | NCBI WGS metagenome assembly RCNG01 (sample SAMN09708227, study PRJNA481090) | Marine sediment metagenome, whole genome shotgun sequencing project. | biome: marine sediment; feature: ocean; material: sediment; isolation source: Sewage treatment plant 1 marine sediment (STP1) ... | reverse complement strand
GAGAAAAAAACGCTCAATCATTTGAAACTAAGATAATGCAGATTGAAAGGATCCTCCGGCATCTCCAGCACCTGTACCTGCTGAAAGCCGGCTTTTTTAAGCATTTCGACCGCCTTTTCCCGCCCCCACATCATTCCCAAACCTGGGCCTCCGTCCACCAGACCCACCGGCATGCAATGCATCAGGCTCACCGTGTATAAAAACGGCCCCATCGGATGCTCCAGATTGTCCGCCAATTTTGATCGGGCGGCAATATCCACCATTGAAAACATACCGCCCGGAGTCAGGATATAATGGATCCCCTGCAGCACATCCAAAGGCCGGGTTTGGTCATGGACGGCATCAAAAGCCGTGACATAGTCAAAGGCATCTTTAAATTCTCGATTGTCTTTTAGCGTGGCGGCATCCCGCATGACAAATTCCAGGTTGACAAGCTGTTGTCTCGATGCCTTGCTTCGTGCAGTTTCGATGACCTCCCGGGAAATATCGATTCCCACAAATTTACTATTGGGAAAGGCTTTGGCCATCAGCATCAGTGCCACGCCTTCAGCGCAACCCAGATCACAGACGCGAATACCGGATTGCAGGCGCCCGATGAGGCGGCCGTCGTCAACAGCCGGTAAAAACTTGTCTACCAGAACCTGGCGGTGTTTGGCATCGGCCAGCTGGGACATAAAAGCCTGAAATTCAGGATAATGGTCATAGGTGACGCCGTTTCCGCTGGTAAACCCCTCAATTACGGCTTCCATGGCACAGGAGGTCAAAAGTGGTATTTCCTGGGTGTAGACCCCCAGGTTGGAATTTCCGGCCCGTCGTGTAAGGAAGTCTCCGTGCGGTTTCGGCAGATAAAAACGATTATCGCCACCCTGGCCAATCGAAATTTCCACTATTTCACCGCTGACCATGACGCCCAGCCATTCTTTGATGTAGCGCGGATTCAAGTCGGCTCTGTCCGCAATCGCCTTTAGGGTCTGGGGGGTGTCAAAAGTGTCCATGACATCAAATAGACCGGTTCGATATCCGATGGCCAGGGCCAGGTTCAGAGCGCTGTAATTCAAAATGCCGGTTATTTTATCAGAGAAGGGTTTTTGGTTCTCTGTGGATTTTTCAGTCATGGTTTTTGCTGTGTTTGCCCCGGGCTGTTTTGAACAATTTTAAAAGGGATAACTTTTCCTTCTGGCTGACTTCTTCTGTGGTTGATGGTTTCTTAAAGCTTTCAAGGTATTCCTCAATCAACTGACCATTTTCATACCACGTTGTTTGATCATCCTGTTTTACTCTGGCGTCTTCCATGTTTATATAGGGCCTTTCTAATAATCGAACTTGAATTTTTATTTAATGAAGCTCGGACCCATATCAGCTACTTTCATGTTTGTACAGTCAAAATTTCAAAAAATGAATTCAAAGTCATGCTTTTAAGAAAAAGTGCCATCTAAATTTAAATTCTATCAATTTATTCACATGTAGTGGTATTATTCGCTTGACATACAACATGTAGTATGCGTATGATTCCGGTCGAATTTCAACCCACTCAAGGATGCTCACGCGTGCTGAACTGAAGCCAGACCGGATCCACATACCGAATAATCGCTATTCACAGTTCAGGCCCCCCGGAATCGATTAACGCACAATTGACCAGGTATCACTATAATTTAAATAATTACAGTAACTTATAAAATAGATTCTCATCCAGCCTGAAAGATGAACTATATTAAAAGCCCGGGTTGCATTGTCAGCTTTGATGAATATTTTCATTTAACACCCGACAATCATCATTAATCGTTACAAGAGAAAAGAAAATGCAGACTCTAACCTGGCTAGCCAATGACATTCCCTATATAATGGCACCGGCAGCATTGATCGCCGCGATGGTGGGGATCTCTGCAATCGCAGCGGTGATACGCCTCACCCAGCAGGCTTCCAAAGTAATGATGGTCGGGGTCATGATTGCTCTGACGGTGGGTGTTATGATTATAGAACTGTCTAATAAAATAGATTCCGTCTCATCCGGAATTCTATTACTCCTTGCAAAATTTTAATCCTTCCCATGGAACGAACAAAAATTCTTAAGCTGCTGAAATCAGAAGCAGCCCTGGAAAAAGTGCTGTTAAAAGGCTGGGTCAGAACCCGCCGGGACTCAAAAGGGTTCTCTTTTCTTGAAATCAACGACGGCTCATGTTTGAAAAACATACAGGTGATTGCCGATGACTTGTTGGCCAATTATGAAGACATAAAAAAATTGACCACCGGTTCTGCGGTGACGGTCAAAGGCAAACTAGTGGAATCCCAGGGCGGCGGCCAGAAATGGGAAATTACGGCCGATCATGTTGACATCATCAGCCTGGCGCCGGACACCTATGCCCTGCAGAAAAAGCGCCACAGCGACGAATTTCTGCGTAGCATTGCCCATATCAGGCCCCGAACCAACAAATATGGGGCCGCCTTCCGCATACGGTCTGAGATGTCCTATGCCATCCACAAATTTTTCAGGGACAAAGGCTTTCGATATGTCCACACCCCCATTCTAACCGGATCGGATTGCGAGGGTGCCGGCGAGCTATTTAAAGTGACGGCTCTTGACCTTGAGAATCTCCCCCAAAAAGACGGCAAGACTGACTACATGCAGGATTTTTTCGGTAAGGAAGCCAATCTGACCGTCTCCGGTCAGCTTTCGGCCGAGATGTTTTGCCTGGCCCTGGGTGATGTCTACACTTTCGGGCCGACCTTCAGAGCTGAAAATTCAAACACCCGCCGCCACGCGACCGAATTCTGGATGATCGAGCCTGAAATGGCCTTTTGCGACCTGGAAAGCAACATGGATCTGGGCGAAGAACTGATCAAATACCTGACCGCCTATGTCATGGAAGAATGTACCGAGGACTTCGAGCTGTTTGCCAAATGGGTGGATAAAAGCCTGATGGCGACCCTGGAAAATACCGCAACTTCAGACTACGTTCGCCTGCCTTACTGCGAAGCAATGGAAATTTTACAAAAATCGGGGCAAAAGTTTGAGTACGAAATCGGGTTTGGTAAAGACCTGCAGACCGAGCACGAACGGTTTTTAACCGAACAGCATTTTAAAAAGCCCGTCATTGTTTATGACTATCCCAAAACCATCAAGCCCTTTTACATGCGCCTCAATGACGACAATGAAACCGTGGCCGCCATGGACGTCCTGGTGCCCAACATCGGAGAAATCATCGGCGGCAGTCAGCGCGAGGAGCGCCTGGAAGTGCTGGAAACCCGCATGGATGAAACCGGAATGGATAAAGAGACGTATTGGTGGTACCTGGAAGCCCGCAAGTATGGCAGCGTACCGCACAGCGGTTTCGGCATGGGCTTTGAGCGATTGCTCATGCTGGTCACCGGCATCAGCAACATCCGCGATGTCATTCCCTTTCCCCGTACACCGAAAAACATCGAGTTTTAATGTGACCGCGGCACTGGTTTATTATGCGGCTGCAATTCAAAAAATTTATCTATAATAAATAATTTCAACCATTTATAGTTTTTTATATGTAGTTACATTTTATGGTCTGTCCTTCACCAGCCGTGTACCTACACTGGTTATAATCCGGTCGCATCAGGCATTGTCGGTAATCTCATCGTAAAGATTGCGCTCGTCAATAATGCGCTTGGCTTTAAACTCGGTTCGCTCCAGGGAGCCGGGTGCCATCATCTTCACAATGGTGCGCAGCCCTTTGGTCTTAAGGCGGCTTGCCAGATCTTCCTGCAATACCGGAATCTGATCGGCTGGCACCTCAGGCAGCGTCTCAGCCTGCACGATGAGTTCGTCCATGGTCTTTTCCCGGGTAATGATGATGCGAAACTCATCGGAAAAGCCGTCGATGCCCCGGATCACGTTTTCAATGGCGCTGGGGTAAACATTTTCACCGCGCACGATGAACATGTCGTCGGCCCGACCGTAAATGCCTTGAGGGAACCGGGGATAGGTGCGGCCGCAGGGACAGGGATCAATCACCCAGCGGCTTAAATCACCGGCCCAGAAACGGATCATGGGCTGAGAGTTGCGCTCCAGATGGGTGTAAACCGTCACCCCTTCCTCTCCATAGGGCACCCGCTTTTTGGTTTCCGGGTCCACAAGTTCGGCATAAACCACGTCCTGCCACAGGTGCATACCCTGGCGCCGGGAGCACTCACCATCGGTCATCCAGGGCGCCATTTCACCGGTGGATCCGGAGTCCAGGCAGACGGCACCGTAGGTTTCCTCAATGCGCTTGCGAGTCGACGGCACGCCCGCGCCGGGCTCCCCGGAAAAAAAGAGGATTCGGAAATTAAAATCCTTGGCCGGGTCGTATCCCATGGCCTTGGCCTTTTCGGCGATGTACAGGCTGTAGGACGGTGTACCGTAAAACACGGTGGGTTTCACATTGACCATCCACTCGATGGCCCGTTCGGATTGCCCGGGAACACCGGCCCCGAAAGGAAAAGCCGTCGCCCCCAGACGCTCGGTGCCCAGCATGGTCCCCCAGCTGCCCCAGTAAAGGCTGAAAAATGAACCGATAAAGACGATATCATCGGGGCGCACACCCATGGCCCACATGACCCGGGCGTGGGTTTCAGCGATACGCTGGATATCGCCCTTGCTGACGCCAAAGGCAGTGGGGTTGCCGGTGGTGCCCGACGTGCCGTGCACCCGGGCCATTTCATTGTAAGAAACGCACAGGTTACTGCCAAAGGGAGGATGTTCGGCCTGATCGGCGCGCAGATCATCTTTGGTCAGAATCGGAATGGCCTCAAAATCATCCAGCGAGCGAATATCTTCCGGTTTCACCCCGGCCGCATCCCATTTTTTACGGTAAAGCCCTGAGTGCGCATAGGCATATTTCAACTGCTGCTGAAGCTTGGGCAATATAATGGTTTGCTCCCGTTGCTCCGGATCCATGGTTTCAATTTCGGCAAACCAGTATGGTGAATCAGGTTGGGGGTGATAGCTGGCGTCATAGACCGGCGGCCATTTTTCCATGTTCAACCTCCCATGTTTTATACTAAAGCCAGACAAAAAGCTCATAGCCTAGAGTTCATAGCTGAAAGATAGAAGATAAGAAGGTGAGAAGATAAGATCCTCTGATATACCGTTCTATCTTACCTTCTGCTCTTCTGCTCTTCTGATCTTCTAACTTTCAACTGTGAGCTATCAACTGCTTGCTTTTTCGCCAGGGCCGCCTTCAGGCCACTGACAATGGTTGCCCGGGAGGAGCCCGGCGGGTAGACACCGTCAAAGCCTATTTTTGCAAGCGCCTCGGCATCTTCCGGAGAAAATACACCTCCGATTAAAAATACCAGTTCATCTTTGAAACCCTTTTGTTCGGCTTTTTGCATCAGCAGGCTTCCCAGACTCAAATGGGCACCCCCCAGGGAACTCACCCCGATGACATCGACCTGCTCCTGTATGGCGGTGGCGATGATCTCATCGGGCAGGCAATTGCCCAGATAGATCACCTCCATTCCTTCATCGCGCAACTCCATGGCCACGGTAACCAAACCACGGTTATGAACATCCAAGCCCAGTTTGGCCAATAGCACTTTTATCTTCCGGCTCATTTTTTTTCCGTTTTCATACTGAATTTTAGAACAATAATTATAGTTTTTAAGCCGGCTTTTTCGGCTTAAAAACTTACCACAACATCGGCGGTTTCCAGAGACCGAAGGCTTTTTTAAATATGGCAAACAGCTCCCCTTCGCTGCAGCCCACATCGGCACAGGCCACCGCCATCGGCAGGATGTTGGTTCCACTGCGGCAGGCCTCTTCCAGTTGAGCCAAAGCCGCGCTGACTTTCTGATTATCCCGGTTTTTTCTGAGCTGCTCCAGACGCCGCTTTTGCCTCTGGCCCGCACCCTCAGGATAGCGAAAGACGTTGATCGGCGGCAGCTCGGCTTTGGACTGGTAAACATTTTCGGCCACCACCCGGGTCTGGCCACTTTCCACCAGTTCGCGTTCTTTGCGGAAATAATCTGAAATTTTTCGATGGATCCAGCCATCTTTTATGGTGGCCACATAGCCGCCCAGGTTTTCGATCTCGTCCAGTTCGGCCAGAATGCGTCCTTCCATCTCGTCGGTGAGAGCTTCCACGTAAAAGGATCCGCCCAGCGGGTCCGCCACCTGGGTAACACCGGTCTCCTCCTGCAGGATTTGCTGGGTGCGCAGGGAAAGCAGGGCAGCCTCCTCGGTGGGCACCGAATAGGCCTCGTCAAAGGAGTCCACATGCAGGGACTGCACCCCTCCCAGCACGGCGGCCAGGGCATGATAGCCGGCCCGCACAACGTTGTTCAAAGGTTCCTGGCGGGTTAGAGAGACCCCGGACGTCTGCACGTGGCAGCGCATCCAGGTGGCCCGGGGATCCTCGGCCCCGAAGCGGTGTTTCATGATACGGTGCCAGAGCCGACGCACGGCCCGGATGCGAGCCACCTCTTCAAAAAAATCGTTTCCGATGGACCAGAAAAAAGCCAGCCGGCGGCCCAGCCAGTCGGCATCGTGGCCGCGATCCTGGAGGGTTTCCAGGGTTTCAATGGCGTTGGCCAGGGCCACGGCCATTTCGGTAACAGCGGAGGTTCCGAATTCACGCAGGTTATAACCGTTAATGGTCATAAAGTTCCACAGCGGCACCTCTTTGCGAATAAACTCGATGTTGTCGCATTGGATCCGGAAACAGTCCTCCGGGGGAATGTACTCCGGTCCGCTGCGTACAACCTCCTCCAGGGTTATGTCGTTCTGGATGCTGCCTTTGAGCTTGTCCCAGGGGATGCCGCGCCGTTTGGCCAGGGCCAGGTACATGGGAAACAATATGGCCGAGTTGGACGGGTAGTGAGAAACCAATGATACCGTGACCTCGTCCAGGGCGATGTCTTTAAACAGCAGGTCCATGTCCTCCACCGAATCAATGGCCACGCCGGACATGCCCACCTGCCCGGTGGAAACCGGGTCGTCGGAGTCGTACATCTGGATGGTGGGCAAATCAAAGATAATGGAAATTCCGGTGGCGCCATGGTCCAGCAGGAATTTGATACGCTCGTTGGTATCTTCGGGTCCGCCGTAGCCGGCCAGCTGCCGCCGGGTAAAGGATCGTCCCCGGTACATGTTGGCATGCACACCGCGGGTAAAGGGCGGCTGGCCGGAATTGCCCAGATCGGTGCCATAATCGAAGTTTGGATTATTTAAAGGCGTATAAAGCAGGTCCCGGGGAGTGCCGGATCCCAGCACCATCTGGGGGATGGTCTGCCAGTTTTCCCGATCCGCCGGCTGCACGCTTTCCTGCTGCCATTTATTGAAAACCTGCTTGAGCTCGTCCAGGGCCTTAGGATTATAGAGGGGGGTGCGCTTTTGATCCTTTAAGGCTTCTTCCAGCACCTGTTTGGTGGTTTTCTTTTCCAGCTTCATATTCATTTGTAGATATTATTCCGGGCTATGTCAAAATGTTTTATAAAACATTAAATCCCAGAATCAAATAAAATTCGGGTAATTTACTTGACATTCGAATATAATTCATATATTTATATTTTATAACAAATTTAATCCAATAGAAATGGATAAACTTGATCGAAAAATACTGAAGGCCTTCCAGCTGGACGCCAGGGTTAAAAATGCCGATCTGGCCCGGGACCTGGGCGTGGCCCCGTCCACCATGCTGGAACGGGTGCGCCGGCTGGAGGAGCGCGGCTACTTCAGCGGTTTTAAAGCCGTTATCAATCCTGAAAAACTGGGGCTAACCGTGCAGGCCATGATCTCGGTCTCCCTTGGCCAGCATTCCACCCAAACCATCCGGCCCTTTGAAGAAGCCGTAAAAGCCATCCCCAATATTCTGGTCTGTTATCATGTCACCGGCCGCTTCGATTATATTCTTCACGTGGTCGCTAAAAATCTCAAACAGCTGGGCATCCTCGTCAAAGAGCGTATCGCCTCCATGCCGGGGGTCGGAAAAACAGAGACGTTTCTGGTTTTTTCTGAAATCAAAAACGCTAACGGCTATCCCCTGGATGAAGCTGAGGGCTGAGGAAGGATGACATATGTAAAAAGGAGAACCTATCATGGCCAAGAAAAAAAGTGTGCTTGATTTCCATGAAATGAAGAAAAAAGGTGACAAAATCACCTTCCTGACAGCCTACGATTTCCCGACGGCCCAGTTTGCCGAAGATGCCGGACTGGACATGCTTCTAGTGGGAGATTCTCTGGGAATGTGCGTTTATGGCTACAAGGGAACCATCCCGGTGGTGATGGATCAGATGATCTATCATGCCGATGCGGTTCGCCGCGGCGCGCCGAACACCTTTGTCATCGGAGACATGCCGTTTATGAGCTACCAGTCTTCCCTTGAAAAAGCCGTCGAAAATTCCGGCCGCTTTTTAAAAGAGGCCGACTGCGACGCCATAAAGCTCGAGGGCGGGGTGCGCATCGCACCCCAGATTAAGGCCATCGTTGAGGCCGGCATCGTTGTGATGGGTCACATCGGACTCACCCCCCAGTCTTCGGGCCAACTGGGCGGGCACAAAGCCCAGGGCCGCACGGCTGAAACAGCGAAACTGGTGGTGGAAGACGCCCTGGCGGTTCAGGAAGCCGGTGCCCAGATGATTCTGCTGGAAGCCATTCCGCCGGAAGTGGGCAAATACATCACCGCGACCCTGAATATTCCGGTTCTGTCCATCGGTGCCGGGCCCCATTGCGACGGCCAGCTATTAATCGTCTCCGATACCATCGGCCAGTTCCAGGCCTTCACCCCCAAGTTTGTCAAAAAATACTGCAATGTGGCTGAAATGGTCACCAAGGCCATGAAGGACTATGCCGCCGAAGTCAGGGGCGGACAGTTTCCCGAAGCCGAACATTGCTACAACATGATCGCCGGCGAAGAAGAAAAATTCATGAAGTTAATAAAAGAATAAATGTTTAGCTAGTTATAAAACTGGACACAGATTAATGCAGATAAACACAGATAAAAAAAATTAGTGCGATTAAACCGGATTATACGCTTAATTTACATCTAGTAAACTATCCGTGTCATCTGTGTCCTAAAAAATATTTCTTAAAAATTACCGATGGGGCAAACACTTGGCCCTGCCAGGAGGAATGAAGCCATGAGCGACTTAAGAAATTTATTGAAGATATCCGCGGAGCGTCTGCAGGAAGTCAATGATATGTTAACCGACCCCGCTAATGAATCCGTCGGCCGGATCCTTGAGATCGTCGAAAAGTACGGCGGACCGGAAGAAATCAACCGCAAGGCGGCCGAGGCGCGCAATTTTGACAACCTCATGGCCCGATTAAAAGAGATCAATTCTCCCTATGCCGCCGACATTGAATGGTTGACCGAACAGCGCGACAAAGGGGCTTTTGTCTCCATGGCTGATTATTATGATCGGGTTTTGGGCGATCGGGAGGCCGCGGCCACGATCAACCGGGATAATGCGGTGACCCTGGAAATCAGTGCCTTGCAGTTTTTTCCCTGGCTGATTGCCGAAGCCAAACAATCAATTGCAAACAAAGAGTTGATGCCCGCCCGCTACATCCGGGTGCGCAACATGAAAGAGCAGGCCGAAGACAACGGCGATATCCTGGCCACCGCCGCCGGCGTGCAGGTGGTGGGCGCCACCTACGTCGAAACCCTCGACACCAAGGGCACCGATGGATCCAATATCCATCTCGGGGGCCCGGAAACCATTACCGGTTATTTCGGCGGGATCGGCCAGCCCAACGACCATCCCTACAAATGGATTGATGAGTATCTTTATTATTACACCACTTACGGGGTGCGCCAGGTATTAAACATCAATGCCGGCACGGTCCTGGCCGGGTATATACTGCACAAACTGGGTGTGGATAACGAGTTTAAGATTTCGGTTTACATGGGTAATGACAATCCTTTGGCCATCCTCTGGACATTAATGACCGCCCGCCTGTTTGCCCGCGAGGACGGCACCACTTCCCTGATCGGCTTCAATCTGTCCAACTCGGCCGATAACTATACGCTGCGCCATGCGGCTAAGATACGCAAGTCCCTCGGGTTGGAAAAGGCGGTGCGTTTTGAGCACCACATCACTGAAACCCAGAAGTCAATCGTTATTCAACCTTATAACCGTCGCAATGAACTGGTCGAGGTGGCCCAGGAAGTACCCAACATCGCCGCTAAACACGAAGGCGGTGATCCCGAGATTGACGGTGCCAGGGAACACCCCAGCGATATTCTGGAATACTTTCTGTCGAAAGAGGAGATTGTGGCCCAGGGTTTAATGGATGCCCTCGAGCGCAGCTACCTGGATAAGCACGATGCGTTGAACCGCACCGCCGATGCACTGGTAAAATCCGGTGTTGACGTGGTTTGTGCCTGGAACCTGCACAGGTAAAAAATGTGCTCGTTCACAGGTTCTGGGTTATATCAATATAGGTTCAGAGGTTCTGGGTTCAACGTTCAAGGTTATTCTGGAACCCTCGAAACTCGGAACCTCTGAACCTTGAACCCTTGAACGGTTACAAGAGGAGGAAACCAAAAATGAGCCCCGATCCTTTGACTCATCTTTACAGCCGCGAGGCTTTGTGCGCCCAGCCGTCTGCCATTCGCGACATCTGCGCCCTGGTTGCCAAACCCGAGGTGCGTTCCCTGGCCGGCGGCTGGCCCGATCCGGCAAAATTCCCCCTTAAAGCCATTCGCCGGATCTTTGACAAACTGATCACCCAACACGGCGCCCGGCTGTTTCAGTACGGCTCCACTGAGGGCCTGCAGGAACTCAGAGAGGTGCTGGCAGGCCGGATGAAAACCGAGGGGATGGCAGATGTTGATCCTGACAGCCTGATCATTACCCATGGATCGGCCCAGGGCATGCATCTGGCGGCCCAGGTTTTCATCGACCGGGAAGATGTGGTTTTCGTTGGATTGCCGACCTACTTTGGCGGACCGGGCGCGGTCCGTTCACGCAGCGGCAAGGTTATCGGTATACCGGTGGATGAGGACGGATTGAAGGTAGACCGCCTGCGCATGGAGGCCACACGACTGAAGGCGTCAGGCAAACGCGTCAAGGGTGTCTATGTCATTCCCAACTTTCAGAATCCAACCGGAGTAACCCTCAGCCTTGAAAGACGCCGACAGCTTGTGCGGCTGGCCGAAACCCATGACCTGGTTATTTTTGAAGATGATCCTTATGGCGAGCTGCGATTTGAGGGCGACCCCCTGCCCTCGCTTAAATCCTTGGACCGCAGTGGACGGGTGATTCATCTGCGTTCTTTGTCCAAAACCTTTGTCCCGGGGTTGCGATTGGGCTGGGCGGCCGGAGATTCCGGCGCCATTCGCCAGATGGTGGTTGTCAAACAGTTTGCCGATGCCGCCACCAACACGCCGGCCCAGTATATCCTGCTGGAGTTCATCCGCCAGGGACTTCTGGACAAACAAATTCAGGACAACATCAAGTTTTATCGATCCAAACGGGATTTTATGCTGGAGCAGATGGAACGCTATTTCCCGCACGAGGTAACCTGGAATCGGCCCCAGGGCGGTTTTTTCATTTTCGCGCAAATTCCCGGGGACATGGATGCCGCCGATCTTTTCCGGCAGGCCGTGGCTAAAAATGTTGCTTTTGTCACCGGGCAGTCGTTTTTCGTGGACGGCAGCGGCCACAACACCCTGCGTCTTTCCTACGCCCAGGCCGGCCATCAGGATATCGAATTTGCCATCCGCAAAATCGGAAATCTGATCAAAGCGCATATAATCGGCCGCAAAACCAACAATGCCGCCTAGAAAATGCTCACCCGTTAGTAGGTTAAGCCTGTTGGCCCGTTGTCCGGTTAAATTTAAACCCGACCGTATTCCTTCACCGAAGCCACTTTTTCGATAAATTGATAATAGCTCGGATCTAGTTTTTGCGAGGGACAACCGATCAGTTGCGTTGTTATTTACTTTTCGAATTGTGTTCTTATTATAGGGCCTCGGAAATAAATAAATCAGCAACCTTTGTTTTATTCCGGTCAGGTGTTGGATGGATTATCTATATATTTCTCCCGAGTTTCCTCCCAATTATGTTCATTTCATCGAGCATTTGCATTCACTGGGCATTAGCGTTTGGGGAATAGGCGAGGCGGATTTTTATCATATGCCCGAACGTTTACGATCGGCCTTGACCTGGTATGTTCGGGTGGATTTGAATAACGCTGATGCTGTGCAACACGCGCTGGATGAGCTATTGATGCAAAAGCACGCTTCCGGGCATGCGGGAAATTTTGACCTGGTGGAATCCCACAACGAGCAGTGGCTGACCCTGGAAGGTTTTATTAATGAAAAATACGGCCTCGACGGTATCAAGCAACAGGACCTCGGCCGATTGAAGAAAAAATCCATCATGAAGCAGCTTTTCAAAGACTGTGGACTGCCGGTCGCCAGGGGGGAGCGGATTGGGGATATCAATCAGGCGCTGGATCTGGCCGCTACACTGGGGTACCCTCTGATACTAAAACCGGACGAGGGGGTTGGCGCCGGCGGTATTTACCGGGTTGAAAATAAAAACCAGCTCCAATCGCATCTGTCCCGTATCGAAGGGGATTATCTTATCGAGGAATTTATCGAGGCCGGTATCGTAACTTATGACGGGCTGACCGATTACGACGGCCATGTTGTCTTTGAGAATTCATTAATTTACAGTGATGGCGTTCTCGAATACGTTCTGGGAAAAGACACTTTTTTTTATGTCAGCCGTCACATTCCAGATGAACTGCGCGCAGCCGGTCAAAAACTTGTCCCGCTGTTTGACATTCGCCGCAAATTTTTCCATTTTGAATTTTTCAAAATCGGCGAAACCTATATGCCGATTGAAATTAACTGCCGGCCGCCGGGTGGGGCGATACTGGACATGATGAACTATAGTGTCGATGATGATTTGTACCGTGCTTATGCCGGCATGATAGCAGGGGGCCGGGCGGATATTCAGGCCCAAAAGAAATATTATTGTTGCTATCTCGGACGCAAGGACAAACGCTATGCCCACAGCCATAGTGAGATCCTTTCGGCCTTCGGGCACAGTCTGGTTGAGCATGACTTGAACCCGCCAGTTTTCCAGCAGGCCATGGGAACTGAAAGATATATTTTCCGTTCGCCGAACGAATCGGAAATATTTAATATTGCAGACTTCGTTTTGAAGAAACAATAAAATCAATTAACAAAAATTAGGAGTATCGGATTTTCCCGATAACCCAATTAAGGAACCATTTATGAACGTTGTTTTTTTGTCTCCTCATTTTCCACCCCATTACTGCCGGTTTTGCTCGAACCTGAAAGCGGCCGGAGCCAATGTTTTGGGTATCGGTGACGAACCATTCGATAATCTAGCGCAGGATGTGCGCAATGCGCTGACCGAGTATTATCAGGTCGATGATATGCACGACTACGATGCCCTGGTGCGGGCCTGCGGCTTTTTCACCCACCGCTACGGGAAGATCGACCGCCTGGACTCCCTCAATGAATACTGGCTGAGCACCGAAGCACGGCTTAGGGACGATTTTAATATATTCGGTGTTCGCGGCAGTGAAATTGATTTCATCCGCCGCAAATCCCGTATGAAGGCCAAGTTTCGCGAAGCCGGCGTACCGGTAGCCCGCGGACAGGTAGTCCAAACCATGGATGATGCGCGCTCCCTGATTCGTGAGACCGGTTATCCGGTAATTGCCAAGCCTGATGACGGGGTGGGGGCTATCGCCACCTATCGGCTCAACAGCAACCAGGATCTCGATGCTTTTTTCGAGACCAGGCCCGATACCGATTACATCATGGAAGAATTTATATCCGGTACCATTTATTCCTTTGACGGACTGACGGACCGCGACGGCCATCCCGTATTTTACACAGTTCACAGGTTCAGCCAGGGCATCATGGAAACCGTCAACGAAGCACGCCATATATACTACTATTCGTTGCGCGATATCCCACCAACGCTGGAAAAAATCGGCCGTGAATGCCTCAAGGCTTTTGACGTGCGGGAACGATTTTTTCACATCGAATTTTTCCAGACGGCTGTCGATCAATATGTCTCCCTGGAAGTCAACATGCGGCCGCCGGGCGGTTATACCACCGATATGTTTAACTTCGCCTGCGATATCGACATCTACCGGATCTGGGCCGAATTGCTGGTTCACAATCGGGCAGATATTAAGTATACGCGGGATTATCACTGCTGCTATGCCAGCCGCAAAGCCCACCTGCGTTATAGGTACAGCCATGAAGACATCCTGTCGCGTTATGGCGCCTTTATGGTCCAGATCGAAAGCGTCCCCGGGGTTTTCAGCAGTGCCCTGGGCGATATCGGCTATATCTTCCGATCTAAAAGTCTGGACGAAATTGTGGAAATTGTTCGGTTTATCCACCAAACAGAGAAATCGACAGGGTAAAGACCCCGGATATGGAAATATGGATTCTAAACTCACCAAAGGTGGATCAAGAATCCGTCTTATGGAGTTGCAGATTATATTGAGGGAATAAAGGACACTCACAATGCACATTGAAGAACACCAATGGTGGAGCAAACACCTGAAGCGCGATATGGCCCTGAAGGTATACGGCCACTGGGGTAAACCGGTTATCGTGTTTCCCTGCTCCCGGGGTCGCTATTTTGATTATGAGGGCATGGGAATGATCGAAGCCATTGCAGGATTTATTAACGCCGGCAAAATCAAACTGTTTTGCGTGGACAGTGTCGATGAAGAGTCTTGGTACAATTATGCTGTCTCCCCGTCGGACCGCAGTGCGCGACACGAGGTTTACGACGGTTACATCGTGGATGAGGTAATACCCTTTATCCGCAACCACTGTCAATCACCGCAAGAGCGGGTGATGACCAATGGCTGCAGCATGGGGGCCTACCATGCGGTCAACTTTTTTCTAAAGCATCCGGATGTCTTCGAAGGAACCATTGCCCTTAGCGGTCTTTACCGTCTGGATCGACCCGAATTTCAACTGACCGCAGCCGAATTAGCCGATGTTTACTTCAATTCTCCGGCAAGCTATTTGTCCGGCATGACGGATCCCTGGTACCTGGATCTTTATCGCCGGAGCAGAATCATCGTCTGCGTGGGACAGGGCGCCTGGGAAGAGGAAGCCATTGAAGATACCCGTTACCTGGATTATCTGTTCAGGCAAAAGTGCGTTCCGGCCTGGATCGACTACTGGGGCCATGATGTGAACCATGACTGGCCTTGGTGGTTTAAGCAGATGAATCATTTTCTGGGGTATCTATACGGTTGAAAATTGCGAATCCTTATAACCACAATGGATGGAAGGTGTTCAAGGCCGATCTCGACAGATTTGTCAGGGGCGCGTAGATATTACAAATACTAAGAGATAAAAAAGTGAAAACTATAAAGCTCCCCCGCATGGACTGCGAGACGGTCAGCCGGGAAATCGGTGATTTTGTCATTGATACGGTTCTCCAGGTGGACGCCACCGGCTGTGTTGTCGGTCTGTCCGGCGGTGTCGATTCGAGCACGACGGCGGCCCTGATCAACAAGGCCTTTGCAAAATATAATAAGGAAAAAGAGCAACATCTCGAACTGGTGGGGTATATATTGCCGACCCGTATCAACAAAAAGGCAGACGTCCAGGACGCGGAGGCCCTGGTAAAGGCACTGGATATACGCTACGAGATTCACAGTATCGAAAAACTGGTGGAAGCATTTAAATCAACCAACCCGGAGGCATTTGAAAAAAACTACCACCGGGGCAATTTGATATCCAGGGTCCGGGCCAATGTTCTGTCGACCAAAGGGGCCACCGAACAAAAAATACTGGCCGGTACCGGCAACCGGGACGAGGATTTCGGTATCGGCTATTACACCCTGTTTGGCGACGGTGCGGTTCACCTCAGTCCCATCGCCGGTTTGTCCAAACGGCTGGTCCGGGAAATGGCATTGTTTCTGGGGGTGGATGAAACCATTGTCAATCGTGTGCCCACCGCCGGACTCGAACCCGGGCAAAGCGATTTTAAGGACCTGGGATATGATTATGACGTGGTGGAACTGGTCACCGAGGGCTTGGAGCAGGGATTTACCAGGAAGCAACTGGCGACCCACGACCCGCTGGCACCCCTGGTCGAAAAGCAGATCGCACACTACCGGTCACTATACGGCACCTCGCAGCTGAACTCGGTTGAAAAAATCATTGATGATATTCACCAACGACACCAAGCGGCAATGGGCAAAGTAAAAATCATCCACCCGCCAAGCCCGCAAATTTCTTTAACCTATGATTAACCAGAAGTGTTCAGATTTGATCTATGGCAGAGCCGATCATCTCTGACCTAGCTCAGCTTCCGGCTCGTAGAGCCTAAAGCTCGGAGAGAGGGAGGACCAGGTTTTCGATTTTGGATAAAAAATCCAACAACACTCTGAAATTATTAAACTTTATGCTTATTGCCCTGTGTTGCGCGCTGGCGCTGACGGCCGGGTGCCGCCAGGGAGGAAACCAGGCTGCCGCCATTGATAAATCCATAACCGTGGGCAGTCATCCCCGGACGCAAACCTACGTGTATGAGTGCAATGATGGGTATGGGTTTGTCGCCCGGATAGAGGGTGAGAACGCCTGGCTGTTTCTGCCGAACGGGAACATCAGTTTGCCCCATGTCCGGTCAGGATCCGGGGCCAGATACAGTGACGGGTCGATAACCTTCT
>RCNG010000843.1_pt1 | contig 16649 bp, 10 predicted proteins | sample 2041371 | NCBI WGS metagenome assembly RCNG01 (sample SAMN09708227, study PRJNA481090) | Marine sediment metagenome, whole genome shotgun sequencing project. | biome: marine sediment; feature: ocean; material: sediment; isolation source: Sewage treatment plant 1 marine sediment (STP1) ... | reverse complement strand
GGGAGCCATTGGGTCCTCTTGCCCTTGTCTGTGCCGAAGCGGTTTCCTGATTTCTCGATGGAAGCAGCCACCCTCTTGTAGGGTTCCGTGGGGGCCTTGCCCATCTTCACCAGGTCGGTGCGCAAGGCGCGAAAGATGGGCACCTGTTGCCGGTGAACAGAGCAGCTCGACCTTCCCATCCTCTCCGGGCCGCACGAGCCGCATAGGGTACACTCGTAGAGAGACGCCACGAAGCGGTCCGTCACCTCGAGCTTTCCCTCCAGGAAGGCCCTGGTGGCCAGTATTCTTCCCTGTGCCGAGTAGGTTAGCCTGGGGTATTTGTCGTAGGATGGGCAGATCCGATCAGGGGTAGGTCCTGCCGGGGAAAAGACATTCTGCGGCCCTTTCTGGCAGGTGCTGCATGACTGGCAGTTCCAGATCCACCTGTGATACGGCTCGAGCATTTCGAATTTCATGACGTGGGCCTCCTCAAATCAATACGCCACCCTGGGTGACATGCCGCGATGCATGATGTGGTTCGGGTCGAGGGTCTTCTTCACCTTCGTGTAGAAGGCGAGATACTCCGGCACGATGCGATCGGTAATATCCGGATTCGGCCCCGGAAAGTCCGGCGTGCATCCGAGATCAGACCACTCCGCGCGCAGATCGTGTGCGGCCTTGATCATGACGTCCAACTCTGTCTCCTCGTTGTAGACGTAAATCGGGAAGATGTTGGCGTAATTGTTGATCACCCACCAGACCATGCCTCTTCGCAGATTGTATTCTTCGCCGACCCGGTTGTAGGCGTGGAACACTGCGGCGGTGATGCCGAGGGGATGAAACCCCCCTACGCACGCTGTCCGCATGGGTGGGATGAGACGGGAAGACATGCCTTCCACACCGTACCAGAAAGGAATGGCCTTTGGCCTTTCTTCCCCGATCCCTGCCTTTTCGAGAAGCTCCCTTCCTTTACGGACCCGAAAATCAACCTCTTCCTTCCAGCCTTCTGCATACATGTGCACCACCCAGGGCGCGGGTATGGGCAGGCCGGCGATCTTGCACATTTCCTCGTCATAGAGGTTGATCCCGTAGGAGATGTTCGCCTCTGTGAGAATCCGAATCCCTTCCTGCGCGTCCTCGGCGGTCTCGAAGCCGTAGCCGATGAAACCCTCGGTTTCGGGCTTCCGGTACACCCTGAGGGTGATTCCGGTAATGACCCCCATGGTCCCAAAGGTGTTGAGGAAGAGGCCCGTGAGGTCGGGCCCGGTTCCCTGGTAGCGGCAGAACTGTTTTGCCCCTTTGAACGAAGCTGATCCCGTGGTTACGATCTCTCCGGTAGGGAGCACCACCTCCAGGCCCAGCAGCATGTCGGTGACGCGGCCATAGAGAGATCCCCCGGCGCCAACGCCATTGAAAGACGCCCAGCCTGCCATCGACACCCCTGAACCAAATTTGGGTTTCAGGGGGATCTTCCAGCCCCTCTTTTCGATGAATTTGATCATTCTGTAGACCGTGATCCCTGCCTGCATGGTGACGGCCATGGCATCTTCATCGATCTCCTCGATCCGACCCATCCGGTTTAAATCGAGTACGATGCCGCCCTCGCGGGGAAGGGCCATGCCGGTCGTTGTCGTGCCGCCTCCGCGTGCGCAAACGGGCGTCTGTGTCTTGTTCGCCAGTTTCATGACGGCGGATATTTCTTCCGTGCTCCCCGGCGTGACGATGATGTCGGGTTTCAAGGGGCCGTCATAACTCCAGTCCCTGGAATAGGCAATCAACTCAAACTCTTCATCCGTGACGTTCTCTGCACCGACGATGGTCTCGAGTTCCTTTACGATTCCCTTGCCCACCTTGTGTCTCCTCTTTAGATTGAAGAAGCAATCTTTGCAGCATCCTCAACCGCATCGACGATCAAGGCTTTTGGATCTTTACACGCTCCGATTGCGTAGACTTCAGGCACTTTGCCCTGCAAGCTCTCATAGAGGTCTTCGTTTGTCTTCAAAGGATAGACGGGCACGATTGAATCGGCGCTCAATGTGACTCTCGTCCCATCCTTGGTCGTAAAGACCAGTCCGGTCTTTGTGATCTCTTCGAATCGAGCATTTTTGATGATTTCCACACCCTTTTCCTTGAACCACTCGCCCAGTTTGAAATTGTTCAATCGGGGCAACCCTTCACCGTACTGCATGTCATCTTCTTCACAAACGAGAGTCACTTTCCTGTTCCGCTTCGTGAGGAACTCGGCCAATTGAACGCCCTTGACGTCTCCTCCCATGACAATGACGGTCTTCCCAATGGGCATCCAGTGTTCCGTAGCCTTGCTCAGTTTGGAGGGGTCGGCAACCTTCAGCGCGACATCCAGACCTGCCCTGAGGAATTTGTCACTCACGACGATCTTGTGGTCACTCCCGGGTATTTCTTTCTCTCCCACGGAAGCCCCTGTTGCAAGAAAGACCACATCCGGCTTTTCCTTCTCGATGGTCTTGAGATTCGCTTCCTTTCCCTTTACAAGCTTCACCTTCAGTTTCTTCAGGTGCACTCGGTAGTACTCGACGATCGCCTGGATGTCTTCCGGGTAATCGCCTTTGATGACGCTGGCCATGTTCATCAGGCCCCCGATGAAACCCTCCTTCGAGTAGAGGACGACTTCATGGCCTCTCAACGCGGACACTCTCGCGGCTTCCAGGCCGGCGGGTCCGGCGCCAACGACCAGAACCTTCTTTTTTTCTTGTGTTTGCGGGTACTTATTGTATTCCTCTTTGCCTCCGATGAAAGCGTTGATCCTGCATCGGATCGGCAGCATCCCGCCGGTCAGACAACTCAGACAAGCGGTGCAGGGAGCGATCTCCTCGAAGCGGCCTTCCTGCATCTTTACGGGCAGGTCCGTGTCCGCGAACAACCCCCGGCAGACAGCAATCACATCCACCTTGTTCTGCTCGAGCATTTCTTCAGCAAAGGCAAAGTCGGAATCCCATTTTCCGGGGATCACGATGGGCTTGGCGGTGACTTGTTTGAGTGAAGTGCCGATCTTTGTGAAAGCGCCTATCCCCCTGTGGCTGAAATCCAAACCTGCCGGAGTCGTATGCCTCTTCTCAGGGTAGAAATACTGCTCCGACCAGTAGCTCGCCCGATTGTAGAGTTCATAGACCCTGGGCTGAAAGGCATCGGCGCCTGCCGCTTCGTAGAGTTTGACCAGTTCCAAGGTTTCCTCTTCGGTTATGCCTTTTTCGCCCATGTTGTTTTCAACGCCGTTGATGGTGAGGATGATCGTGAAATCGTCTCCGAGCCGTGACTTGATCCCCTTGATGATATTGACCACGATCCTTGCTCTGTTCTCATAGCTGTCGCAGCCGTATTTGTCGTTCCGGGAATTCCAGTACCGGGAAGCGAAACTCGCGAGTAGATGATTTGCGCCGGCCCCCAGTTCCAACCCGTCAAACCCGGCTTTTGCCGCCCTTTCCGCCGCATCGATGAACTGCTGTTCGATGATTGCGATTCCTTCGAGGGACAGGGCGTCACAGGGTGGGTTGTTCGCGAGTACCCTCAGGTCCGGCACGGGCGCCAGTTCGGATATCTGGGGATGGGGAGAGGAGGAGACGGGGGTCAAGCCCGACAAGCCTCCAAGATGCCATTGGCCGGCATGGTAGAGCTGAAGAAGGGCAGGGCAGTCGTGTTTGTGGATGACATCGACCAGTTCCGTCAGTCCCGGAATGAATTTGTCGTCGTTGATCAAATACTTGTTGGGGATGTCTATGCTCCGTTCATCGCCGATGGCAGGCGATTCGACAACGATGCATCCGGCGCCCCCTTTTGCCCAGGCCTCATAGATGAGTTTTCCCTCTTCACTGACGTAACCGTTCGTGTTGTTGAAGAGTTTCGTTCCTGAAGGGGGTTTGTATATTCGATTTTTGAAGTGCAAGCCCCCGACCCGGACAGGGGAAAGGAGTTTTTCGAATCGTGCGCTCATTTCACTCTCCAGTTGGCTAATGGGTCACGTGAAAATAGGTGAGCATATCCATCATCGTACGGATGTCCGGCCTTTCTTCCAGTGTCGCCATGGTTTCCAGGACGAGATCACACTGTTGAGAATCCAGGTACACTTCGAGGTAGTTCTTGGACACATTCGTGACTTGTTCCAGGGAAAGGGGATTCAACGGGTGCCCGAGTTGAGATGCGATCTCACTTTCGATCTTCTTCCCGTTCTTGAGTGTAACGACAATTCGCGACCCTGGGTGACCCATGGGAGGCCACTCTTTCGGTATGAAGATTTTTACCTTCTTGGCCACTTCTCGGATATCGGCGTCAGCGAGTCTCTTTTCCGAAAACGTAGAATAATCGATCTTGCGCTTAAGAAGGATTTCGGCGGCTGCAAACTGATGACTGAACCTGGCTTCTGTCGGGGTTCCGGGTTCAGGCCTGTTGCAGAATTTGTCGCCTACCATGGTCACGCCCGCTTCGATGCTCTCGACATCTTCCGGTTTCAGATCATGCTCTTCCACCACCTTCAACACGTTGTCATTCGTGCTGTGCATGAGGTTGCAGCAACCGTACTTCTTGAATTCCACATTGTGGACACTGAAGGGCGGCTTTCCGAGGTCTTTGGTCATGACTTCCACATCCACTTTTCCCTGGGACCAGACAGGTCCGAAGACACCGTCCGGTCTTTCAAGGATGTCCGGCCTGCCGGTCAAGCCTTCCCGGGCAAAAATCGCTGATTGGATGCCCGTGCGGCAGCTCAATCCCGATTCGATGAAATGGGCGTCAAACCCGAGCTGAGCGACCTTGCCCGCGGCATGGGAAACCGACAGGCTCAGGGCGTTCTGCGTTTGGTCGGCATTGAGATTCATCAACCGTGCGGCGCCGACGGCAGCACTGACCGTTCCGTTATAGGATGCAGTGGAAATCCCTGTGTGATTGGCAACCGTATACTCCAGTTTACCCTCCACGTTTTTCGCACAGGCAGCACGGGTCAGCCTCGAAAGGATTTCCCAGGACAGGATCGCAGAGACGATGATCTCCCGTCCGTCAGAAAAGAGATCCTCCGCAAGGGAGAGAATGGCGGGGAAAGACCAGTAATTTCCGTGTCCGTCTCCCGTGGGGGGGAATTCGTCGTCTTCCAGTTCGGATGCGTGTGCAAAGACGCCGTGGGCGTACGCGGCATCCTCGACGGTCGTACGGAAGGCGCCGCCCGTGACGCCTGCCACGGGGGGGCCTGCTGTGCGGGAAAGGTAATTGGTTATGGTTTTTCCGATAGGCTCCCTGGATCCGATGACCATACCGGTGACGGTTTTTAGGAGAAGGCCTTTCGCACAGTCGATCGTTTCTTGTGGAAAATCTCCATATTTTGCGTTGACGATCCATTCCGCCACTGTTCGGGTCTCATCCATGATTCTGATCCTTTCTGATCTGTGATTTCAGCCCTGTCACTCCCAGGAAAGCGGGAATCCCTTGGCTACACCATCTGTTATTACCCCACTGACAGGCTGAGTCTACTAAATGGAGGATGCGACTTCAGATGCATCGGCAATCGCATCGACGATGAGAGCCTTCGGGTTCTTGCTGGCCCCGATGGCAAACACCTCGGGGACCTTTCCCTGCAAGGTTTGATAGAGAGCCTCATCGGCCCGCAAAGGAAAGACAGGCATGATCGAATCCGCGCTCAACATCCTCTCTTCTCCATCCGTTGTTGTAATGACCAGACCCTTCGCCGTGATTTCCCGGTAATGAACACCCCGGATGATTTCGATGTCCTTCGCCTTCCGGGCAAACCACACGTTCAGCTTGTAGTTGTTCAGGTTGGGCAATCCCTCGCCCCACTTGTCAGGCGCTTCATCGGTGACGATCGTCACCTTTCTGCCGCGTTTCAGGAGGAATTCGGCCAATTGAAGGCCCTTGATGTCCCCGCCCATGATGAGCACCGATCTTCCGATGGGCATCCAGAACTCCGTGAGTCTGCTGAGTGCGGCAGGGGAGACGAACCGTAAACCGAAATTCGAAATCCCGCGAAGGAGCAGATCACTTACGACGATCTTGTGATCAGCACCGGGGACAACCTTGTCGGAGAGAAGGGCGCCGGTTGCAAGGATGGCAACGTCCGGTTTTTCGCTTTCCACGATGCCGGACGTTACCTCCTTTCCCTTGACGATTCTTACATTCAGCTTGTCCAACTGCACAGTGAAGTACTTCACGATCTTCCGGACATCTTCCGGATAGGTTCCCTTGACGATGTTGGCCATGTTCATGAGGCCGCCCAGGAATGTCTCCTTCGAATAGAGAACCACTTCGTGGCCTCTCAACGCAGACACCCTGGCTGCCTCGAGACCGGCAGGCCCGGCCCCGGCTACGAGAACCTTCTTCTTTTTCGCCAGCTTCGGATAGGTGAAGTACTCGGTCTCTCCACCAAGGAACTTGTTGATCCTGCAGCGGACCGGGAACATGCCCCCCGTGAGGCACGTCAGGCAGGCCGTGCAGGGAGCGATATCTTCTTGTCTTCCCTGGGCGACCTTGTTGGGCAACTCGCAATCGGCGAACAGGCCGCGCACGATACCCACGATGTCGACATGCTTTTCCCGGATCATCTTTTCCGCGAAATCCAGGTGAAAATCCCATTTTCCAGGGGTCATGACCGGGATGGAGACGGCCTGCTTGGTTGCCGCTGCCACCTGGTTGAAGGCCCCCACTCCCTTGTGACAAAAGTCCAGGCCGGGCGGAAGGGGGTCGCGCTTCTCCGGGTAGTAGTACTGTTCCAGCCAGTAGCAGGCGCGATTGTAGATCTCGTAGACCCTGACCTGGAGGGCATTGGCACCCGCATCTTCGTAGATTCTTGCGATTCTAGCCGAATCTTCCAGGGTGATGCCGTCCCCTTCCATCCCGTTTTCCAGGGCGTTCATGGTCACCATGACCGGGTAGTCATCCCCCAGCTTCTTCTTGATGCCCTTGATGATGTTGACCACGATGCGAGTCCTGTTCTCAAAGGTGTCGCATCCGTATCGATCCGTACGGGAGTTCCAGTGCCGGGACACGAAACTGGCGAGCAGATGGTTTGCCCCGGCGTTCACGTCTACACCGTGAAAACCGGCTTTTGCGCCCCGCTCGGCCGCGTCGATGAACTGCTGTTCGATGATCTCGATCTTCTCGATGGACAACTCTTCACAAGGGGCTTGGGTTACAAGGGTCTTCAAGTCTCCCACACTGGCAAACTCGGATATGGGCGGGTGGGCTGATGAAGAGACAGGGGTCAACCCTGTAATGTCCTTCAGGTGCCATTGGCCGGCGTGGTAGAGCTGAAGGAAGCCAATGGAGTCGTGTTTGCGTATGCGATCGGCGAGCTGTGCCAAGCCCGGGATGAATTTGTCGTCGTTGATGGCGTACTTCCCGATGGTGTCCACACTCAGTTCGTCGGCAATGGCAGGGGATTCGACCACGACACATCCGACACCCCCTTTTGCCCACGCTTCGTAAAGGAGCATCCCCGTTTCGGTGACGTAGCCGTCGCTGTCTTTGAAAAGCTTGGTTCCCGCGGCGGGTTTGTACATGTGGTTCTTCAGTTGCACGCTGCCAATGTTGATGGGGGAGAGAAGGTTCTTAAACCGACCGCTTTTCCTGGAAGAGCCTGTCATTGTCGTCTCCGTCTATTTCCTCTTGTAGCGCATGAACTTGTACTCATCCAGTTCCACGTAGTTCTGGGGTGGAATGAGAAAGGTTGTTTGTGTGTGTTCGATGATGGCAGGGCCGTCGATTCGGTTGCCTGCCTCGAGCAGATCCTGCTCGTACAGGTCAAAGGGAATCCACTCCCCGTCAAAGAATGCTTCTCGTTTCCCCTTGTGAGCCTTCTCAGGCGGCGCCTCACCTTGCAGAGGATAGTCGTGAATTGCCGGCTTCGGTTTCTCCGCCGCCGCCTCCACGTAGATTTCGGTTATTTGATAGCCTGCCTCTGGATACCGAGCGCCGGAGGGGTAGATGTTCGTGTAGTTTGCTTCAAAGGCATGGATTATTTTGTCCAGGTCTTCCAGTGTTTCCGCCCGCCCAACCTCCACAGGCACCTCCCAGTTCGACAGTTGGCCCACATATCTGCAGGAAATACCGTGTCGGAAGCTGATCTGATCCCGTGGAAACCCTTCTTCCTCCAGTTCCCGATAGCCCCGTTCCTCCAGTTCAGCCCAGGTTTGACTCAATACGTTGCCCTGCATGAGCTTGACGTCATCGGCCATGTCAGGGGTAAGGAAGAAGGTGACGGCCTTGTCATATCTGTGGAAGTAGTCGGCAGCGGCGACGCCGAAGGATGAAAACACCGCGGACCAGGGCACGACCAGGACCTCCTGGAAATGGATCCCCCTCTCTACGCCCCACAGGTGCAAGGGACCTGCCGCGCCATGGACGAGGAGGGTGAATTCCGCCGGGTTCAAGCCCTTTGACAACATGATGCCGTTTATGTGGTTGACCACCTTGTCGTGGAGGAGGTCCAGTATCTTCAGGGAGAGGTCATATACATCTTGGCCCAGAGGCTCGGCCACCCGTTTTGTGAGCTCCTCTTTGGCTCGTTCACGGTTGACCTGGATCGTTCCGCCCAGAAAGTAATCCGGATTCACGTAACCAAGGGTCAAATCGATATCCCCGATGGTCACTTCGTCCGATGCGTACATGGTGCCCAAATCGGCCCGCACGCTTTCGGGGCCGATGGTAATTCGCCCACTGGCAGCATCCGCTTTTACCACGTGACTGCAGCCTGCCCCGAGGCAGTCGATGGCGATCATGGGCATCCGCACCTTGTGTGCCGCAAATTCAGGGGATTTGTTCACGGGCAACAGGCCGCCCGCAATAAGCCCCACATCACAGGTGGTGCACCCGAGATCCCAGCAAATCATGTTGGGACGATCCAAGAATTCAGAGATGAACTTGCCCCCCAAAAGGCCTCCTGTGGGCCCTGAGGCAACGGCCTCAGCCAGCTTGGGGTAGCGTACGGTGGCAGCCGCACCGTATCCAAGAAGGGTCATCAGATCGTAGGCGTACCCCTCTTTTTTTGCCGCGTCCTCGACACTGATCAGGGCCCGTCTTGCCGTTTCCTGAATGTAGCACTGGATGAGAAGGGTCTTCAGTCTCTCGGTTTCGTTCGGCACGGAACACATCTCATTGGATGTGATCACTGGGGTCTCCAGCCCACGTTCTGCTATGATCTCCTTCGCAATCTCGGCCATTCTATTCTCGTGGACCGGGTTCGTGTAGGACCCGAGGGTCAAGCACGAGATGATCTCTACACCATTATCAAGCAATTCGTTCACACCTTGAACCACGTCTTGTTCGAGCAGGGGAATGATGACCGTTCCAGGAAAGGAATGGTGCAGCATATAGTAGCTGCCCACATTGATTCTCTCCGTGACTTCTTTGATGTTCTCGGGCTGAACCAGCCACGGCGTATGTTCGTGAAGCTGCTGGTGAAGTATGTCTTCATAGGTCTGCCCGATCCAGGTGAGCCCTCGTTCGATGATCGGAAGATGGGCAAACCCTCTGGTTATCAGTAAGCCCACATTGCTTCCCCCCTGGGTCAGGAGGATGTTGATCATGGACGTGCCTGTGTACGTGGAAGAGATCGCACTCTTGTGGATCGTCTTGGTATCCATGTTCCATTTGGCGGCCGCATCATTCAGGGACCCCAAATAGCTTATTCTTTCTTCTTCAGGGTGTGTAATAAACTTTCCTGTTGAAAAGTTGCCTTTCGTATCGACGAGAAAGCAATCTGTCATTGATCCGCCGGCGTCTTGTGCCACGATGTATTTTGTTTCCGTCATCTACGCCTCCTTGATCCATGCTGCAGGCTTCTCGGAAGTCCTTTCCTGAAACCAGTCCGGATGTTCGTCCTGCAAGGGGCTGCCGAGCCACTCTCTGTAGAAACTGTCCAGGTCGGGAAACATCTCGAATATGGGAGGATACCCGGGTGGCACCACTTCGACCCCCAACAGGGCATAGCATCCCGGGCAATAGAATTCCCTCATTTCAACGAGGTCCGTATTGTGACGGGCTTCGGGAATCGTGATCACCTCTGCGATGGCTTCGTCTGTCGCGCGGACGTAAACCCGACAGCTCAATTTCCAGTTGATTCGATAGTCCCCGAATTCTTGTCCGCAGTCACACTTAACGACCCTGTCACCTCCGGTGACACCCCTGTCACCTCCGGTGACACCCCTGTCACCTCCGGTGACATCCCAGTCACCTTCGGTGACGCCGCGTTCCCCGCCGGGCTTGGCGACGATGTAGAGATGGTCCGAGATGCGCAGGAGGATTCTGTCCTCCCAGGGCATCTTTTCCTGGAGTATTTCAATGTACTTCTCGAATCGATCCGCATCCTTGGGGGACAGTCGGATCGCCTTCTTGACCTCCTCCCAAGGGAGCTTCCCATCGATGAGGAGCTCAAAATTCTCTTTCGAGAAGCCAGTGTCTGACGGTTTCATGATTCCCTCCAAACGATCGCTCACTCGATGTTATAGTCTTCAGGGAGCTGCCACATGCCTGTGAACTCATCCCTGAATTTCTTGTATTTCAGGCAGTCGGAATACATATTCCGAATATCTTCGTGCCAGTCCTTTTTCAGTACTTTCCGTCTTTCCTGGATCCACCAGTCCTTGGCATCCACGGACCTTTGCTTCCTTCTTTCACGCATTTCGTGCCGGAGTTGATCGCTCGCTTCCCTTTGCACACGGCCCTCTTCGTCGACCCTCGCGCCGTACACCGTCTCGGCCGTTTCCTTGGTTATCCAGCCGTACTTGATGTCGTTCTGGATGAGGTCATAATCCCTTTCCAGGACATCACCCCATCCACCCCTGGACCCTGCGGCGGTTGCGAACAGATCCCCATCCCTGCAAGGAATACTCGGTGTGGGCCCCTTGTAGGACTCAACCGTTTCTGCGCGCAGCTTGCCCTCCTTTATCCATTGATTCATCTCAACAAAGTCCCTGGGGTAGGTTCCCCCCTTTTCCAGGGTCTCCCGGATATTGGTGTCGTGAGCAAAAACGACGATATCGTTCGTGCCCGGATAGCCGCCGCTTCTTCCAAGCGCGCAGGCTCCCATCCCGTCTGTGGCTGCAAAGGCATTCAGGATGAGGGATCTTCCCGGCTTGTTTACCAGCTGGAGCATGCCGATGCCCAGGCCGCCACGAAACTTCCCGTGCCCGCAAAAGTCGGGAATGAGTTTCTTTCCAAGGTTGACCTGCGTTGGAAGGAGGAACTCAACAGCTTCTGTCTCACCGATATCGGCTGCAGGATTCGGTGAGCATACCGCCGCATCGAACCCGTCATGGTATGGGGTCGCTCCTTCGCTCTGGCAGGTAATCAGGGACATGTCTCCGCCTGCCCACTGAAACCCGTCCTCCAGCGTGCCCGCTGCGCCGTATCCGATCGCCGTACCATCGGCAGGGAATGTCTCCTCCAGGAAGCCCCTGCTGAAATAGGCAAGGCTGAGACAATTGTGGAAGAGATAGATGTACCCAGCGATGACGCCAAGACCCATCACCGTGCCGGCATAAGGATTCTGTGGGTTGAACATGCTCCCCGGCGGTATGTTCCAGTCGGTCATGTAGAGGAGAGAGGAGTTGATCGTCTCCGTATAGGCGAACATGGGCCACATGCCGAGGGAGGTAAGCATCCTGACGGCCGGTTCGTAAGCGTTGGCGTGAAACTCCGCCTCACTCGTCAATCCTTCGAGATCCGTCAGCAGTGTCCCGTCCGTACGAATATTCAGTTCACCCGTTTTGTGGATGATCCAGTTCCTGTTCGACGCCGGCCAGAGCTTCCCCAAGGTGCCTTTGTAATTCACCGCACTCAGTTGCAGATACTTGTACTTCCCAGGGATTGCCTGACTCCTGATCCTTTCCACGAGAATCCTGCGCTCCCGTTCGATGATCTCTTTGAGACCTTGCCTGTAGTATTCGGTCCCAAACTCCTCGACAATATCCTGAATCCTGTCGTGCAAAGACGCCACCCCGGCAACCCGCATCTTGTCATCCAGGACATTGAACATCTCCGTCCGGGTCCGACGTTTCCAATGCAACTCCCACCATTTGTGTTGCTTGAAATTGGCTCCTGTTTTTGTCGGCGGATAAGTGAATCCGTCCGTAAAGATGTTCGGTGAGATCACACCAAGGCCACCCGGCTGAATTCCGCCCACATCGACGATGTGATTCAAACCTACGGTCCAGCTCACGAGCTCACCTTTGTAGAATACGGGCAAGAAGGTGTAGCAGTCGGCGTTGTGGGGAGGGCCGTACATGGGATCGTTGCAGGAGAAGATGTCTCCCTCGTGAATTCCGGGGTCGTCCTCGAATCCGAGGTTAGCAATGTTCCGGACGATAAAGGGCATGCACTGGATGTGCCCGGCAAGGCCGTAGGAGGCGGAGATGACATCCCCTTCGGCATTGGCGAGCATGAACAACAGCTCTCCCTGAATCATGGACATGGGGTTCGCAGAGATCAGTTTGGCGGATTCCCTTGCGTTGATGCACGAGGCCACGAGCCTCATCTGGAATCGCATGAACTTTGCCGGGTCTTCCTCGACCAGCTCGAGTCGCTCCAAACCATAAGCGAAGCCTGTTTCTTGGAAACTGTGCTCCCTTTCATCCACGATTTCTTTCAGCGTCTTGTCGTGATGACAGATTCCCATAGTCTCTCCCTTTCGCGGGCCCTTAGATCCTTCTCCCTAATTCTGCTCCCTCTGCAATGGCCTCCAGGGCGCTCCGCGTCTCTTTGGCATCGCCAATGGCGTACACCTCGGCCACTTCTTCTTGCATCTGCTCGCTCAAGGGGTCTACCGATTTGACACCCATGCTCAGGACGATTCGGTCTACACCCCGGAGGGTTTCCTGCTGGCCGTCCCTCTCCAAAACAATACCATCCTCAAGGAACTCGATGACCTTTGTGGAGGTGAGGATCCTGACCCCTTTCTCCCGTAATCTCTGCATCATCAGATCTCGGCTCTGGGGCGCTGTATCGAGGGCCACGTCACCAACCATTTCAAGGAGGGTGACATCCGTGCGCCCGATGATGGGGTTGTCACCCCGGTTGGCGATGGCCTCGGCCGTTTCGCAGCCAACCATCCCGCCGCCGACGATCAACACGTTGCCGGGAAGCACGTCCACCTTGTCTCCGAGCACATCATGTGCCGAAACGACCCGTTCCCCGTCTACACCCGGGATATTCGGGATCAGAGGCTCCGCACCGGTGGCCACAATCAGAACGTCCGGCCGAACTTCCCGGACGAGCTCTTCGGTGACCTCGGTGTTCAAGCGGATGTCGACGCCCGCCTTTTCCGACTGGGCGGAAAAGTATTTAGGGATCTTGCTTATCTCCTGTCTAAAGGGAACCGCTGCCGCCAGATTGAGTTGTCCCCCCAGCTTCGTCCCCTTCTCATAGAGCGTTACCTTGTGTCCCCGGAGCGCGGCAACCCTTGCCGCCTCCAATCCTCCAGGGCCTCCACCCGCCACCATCACGTTCTTTGACCTGGCCGCAGGCTCGAGGGTCATTTCCCTCTCCCTCCCCAGGGCCGGATTCAGAACGCAGGTCATATCCTTACCGGCATTCCTCACCGCGATACACCCGAGCCCGCAGCCGACGCAGGGCCTGATATCGTCGAACCGCCCCTCGGCTGCCTTGTTCGGGAACTCAGGGTCGGCCAGGAGCGCCCTGCCCATAACGACCATGTCGGCTTCGTTCCGGTTCAGTATGTCCTCTGCGATCCTTGGATCATTGATCCTGCCCACCACCAATACCGGCACGTCCACCACCTCCTTGACTGCCGCAGATAGATGTACGTTCGGACGCAGGGGGGAACCGGTGGGCGGTATGATGTGAAACATCCCTTCCGGGAATATGCCTGCGGAGATTTCAAAGGCATCGATTCCCGCTTCTGCAAGGATGGGCGTGATGTACTGGGTCTCCCGTATGTCCTGCCCGCCGGGCACCATCATGTCTCCGGAGATGCGCATGACGATCGGGAAGTCCTCCCCGGCTTTGGCGCGGATGCTGCGGATCACCTCCAGGGGGAACTTCAGGCGCTCGTGAACCGTGCCGCCATAAGCATCGATCCGCCTGTTCCGCAGGGGAGAGAGGAAGGAGCCCACGAGCATGTAGCTGTGAGCCGCGTGCAGCTCCAACCCGTCACAGCCTGCCTCACGGGCTCGCCTTGCCGCATCGCCGAATTGTTCGACGATCTTTTCGATCTCTTCTATTGTGAGTTCGCGGCACTTCTGCTTGGTCGTGTGACAGAGGGTCGGAGACGGTCCCACGGGTTGCGTCCCGTTGAACAGAGGGGCCAGGGACTCGGGCCCCGGGTGAGAGATCTGAGGGATGACCTTGGCCCCGTGCGCGTGAATAGAGTCGGTCAACGTCTTCAGGCTCGAGATGAACCTGTCGTCCCACAGGGCAACGGTCTTGGGCACGTAAGGCGACAGTTCGTCCACCGTGACGACTTCCATGATGATGAGACCCACGCCGCCCCTGGCCCGAGCCTCGAAGTAGTCGATCATCCTCTGCGAGATGGTGCCGTCCGGATTGGCAAAATCCGTTGCCATCGGAGCCATGGCCATGCGGTTCTTCAGTTCCATCGATCCGATTCGGAAGGGGGTAAACAGCTTCTCGAGGGGTTTCATCCATGATCTCCCGGCGTGTGTGTGGATGTGGCAAGGTAAGAATAGAGGATGTAGGAATGGCGAGTCAAGAAAAATCAGTGAATTCAGCAGTTTACACCATTTTTACATTTGTTTTACCCTCGATTGACAACTTCATCTCGGGCCTGTGTTTACATGAGGACGGAATAGGGTTTCGTGGGGGGATCAGGAAGGATCATCTGGAAAGCAGTGCCGTTCGAGGCCGTCCAGGGCGTCACGGAAGACACGGGTTACGATTCCACGCATGATCCGGCTAAACCCCGGAACCTTTGAATCAAAGCGGCAACGCCACGTGATATTTGTTCCGTCTCCGGCGGGGTCGAAGAAGACCTCTCCGAGGTGGTTTTTCATCCCCAGGCCTCCTTTCACGACCCGGTAGGTCATGCGCCTGGGAGGGTCGAAGTCGAGGATCTCTTCATGGGCATACATTCTATAAGTCCCAAGGCGGCGAACGGCGCCGGTGCCGTTTCTGTCCGGCTTTCCGACAACCTCGAGTGACGAATGGGAGACCCCGGACCATGCCTTCCAGTTGGCGTGGTCTGTATAGACCTTCCAAACCTGTTCCGGGGTTGCGGAAAATGTCCGTGTCACTTCGACGCTCTGCATCGGGCGGTCCTCCTTGGGAAAGTACTGTCATGAGTAGTCCTGTTTACGAAAGAAGGTGCCTGCACGTCACACTGTATTCTTAGAGACGACTCTTGTCCAGAAACGAATAGAAAAGGGAGGGAGCAAGATGTCACTTCCGTCTATCGAACAACTCTTTGACCTGTCCGGCAAGCGTGCCATTGTCACGGGTGGTGCTCGAGGTATCGGCCAGGCGATCGCCTTCCGTCTGACGGAGGCGGGGGCCCGTGTCATGATCGCGGACATCGACTTGGAGGCCGCAAACGAAACCGTTGAACGCATCCGGTCGGAGGGCGGGACCGCCGAGGCGATTTCGGCCGACGCGAGCAGTGCCTGGGATGCCCAGAAGGTCGTTCAGGCGACGGTGGATGCCTTTGGTGGCGTTGACATCCTGGTGAACAACGCGGGCATCTTCCCTCTGATGCCGGTCCTGGCTGTGCCCGAGGACCTCTGGGACAAGGTGATCGACATCAACCTCAAGGGCGCCTTCCTGTACGCCAAGGCTGCGGGTGCCATCATGGCCGAGGCCGGCCAGGGGGGGCGGATCATCAACCTGGCCTCCATCGACGGCATGCGGCCGAACGGGATGGCCGCCCACTACAATGCCTCGAAAGGTGGGGTCCTGATGCTGACCAAGGCCATGGCGTTGGAGCTGGCTCCCCATGGTATCCTCGTGAATTCCGTCTCCCCCGGAGGCATCACGACCCCGGGAACGGACACAGCGAGGGAGAATGTGAGGAAGTCGATGGGCATCCCTGAAGAGGATATTCTGCAAGGTTGGATACAACGGGTTCCCCTGAAGCGAATGGGGGAACCGGACGAGGTTGCCCGGGCCGTGCTGTTCCTGGCCGGCGCGGCCGCGGACTTCATCACGGGCGCAAACATCGTCGTCGACGGTGGTTACCTGCTCTCGTAAGGCAACGGTCCTTAGAGGCGCCTACACGTCTTCGATATACGCCTTCATGTACTTTTCCATCTCAACGGTCGGTTTCCACCACTTCGCAACGCCCATGTCCTCAGCCACATAAAGCGGGACGAACAGGCCCATGCCGGTTTCTCGTGGATCCAGGCCCCACATGCAGCAATGATACAGGAGCATGGCGCGAACCCGGTCATCCTCGAAGAGGTTGGTGATGATCTCCAGGGGACTTTGCTCGGTGAGCTCGAGCAATTCCCGGCCGAGTTCGGTCTTTTGCATCGCCATGGTGATGTCGATGGGAGGCATGGGGGGGAGATAGGTTGCAGGGGCGAGAATCTCCTTGACCATCGCCCCATGGTCTTGCTGAAGGTCAGCCCGTCCTTGACCGAGAATTTCTGGAACGAGTCCGAGGTGTCCTCGATCATCCGTGTGAGGAGAATCGAATCCCCATTCTCGAACACCATGGAGCTTTGCAG
>RCNG010000602.1_pt1 | contig 16659 bp, 14 predicted proteins | sample 2041371 | NCBI WGS metagenome assembly RCNG01 (sample SAMN09708227, study PRJNA481090) | Marine sediment metagenome, whole genome shotgun sequencing project. | biome: marine sediment; feature: ocean; material: sediment; isolation source: Sewage treatment plant 1 marine sediment (STP1) ... | reverse complement strand
CCTCGGGGGTTCGTCCATCTCAACGACGTGCGGTTCGAACCCGGACGCCGACACGGCGACCGATGTCGATCGTTGGGGCCACACGAATGAGGGGACACCTTCTTCAGTCGCGGCCACCAGTGCACCGTCGACCTCGATCTCGGCTTCGAGCACGCTCAGGTCGTCGCCGGCAAGCACCAGGATCTCGACCGTCGGCGGCCCAACTTCGGGAGGTCGGAGTGCGGACGCGTCAAGCGGAGCCGGACTGGTGCAGCCGGCGGCGGCGATGGAGAGGATCCCCGCGAAGAGGAATGCAATGGGCGCGTGTCGAGTCATAGTGGAGTGCAAGGCAACGAATCGTAATGATCCATTGCCCATGGCGCGCGGAGGTGATAGGTTCGAGACCTGTCGAGCATGAGAAAGAGGGGGGTGAAGGCGAATGGCTGAACGCCGCAGCAACTCAGCAAGCGCCGACGCCGTCGGCCGGTATCTCGGGCAAGTTGCCGACCACGGCCTCCTCACCGCGGAAGATGAGGTTCGCCTCGCTCGCACCATCGAAGCCGGCAAGAAGGCTCAGCAGCTCCTCGATGCCGGCGACCGGATCGAGGCGGCGGAGCGGGTCTCGTTGTATCGCACGATCGAGATGGCCGAAGAGGCAAAGGCCGCCTTCATTCGGTCAAACCTCAGACTCGTGGTGTCGATTGCCAAGCGCTACTCAGGACGGGGACTCGAACTGCTCGACCTCATCCAGGAGGGCAACCTCGGTCTCATCCGCGCCGTCGAGAAGTTCGATTGGCGAAAGGGCTTCAAGTTCTCCACCTACGCCACGTGGTGGATCCGCCAGTCGATCACACGGGGGCTGGGAAACCAGGGCAGGACTATTCGCCTCCCCGTCCACATGGTCGACGTCGTCCGAACGGTCCAAGAAACCGAACTCACTCTCCGGGAGCAATTCCGCCGGCCGCCCACGATCGCTGAGATCGCCGAAGTCAGCGGGCTGGACGAAGACCGCATCGAGATCGCACGGACGACGCCTGGAGACACCGTTTCCCTCGACCGACCGGTAGGCGAAGAGGGAGACGCCCAGCTGGGCGACTTCGTCGAGGACGACCGGACACCCGATCCGTTCACCGTGGTCGCAGAAGTAGCTCGATGCGAGGAAGTATCGAAGGCGCTCGGCTCACTCGACGAACGCGAGTGCCGGGTGCTCGTGCTGCGCTATGGCATTGGCGGCAATCCGCCGCGGACTCTTTCGGACGTTGGTTCCGAGCTCGGCATCACCCGTGAACGCGTCCGCCAGATCGAGAACCGCGCCCTCGGCAAGCTGAGACACCCCAGCGCCATCTACGACCTGAAGTCGCTCTTGTAGTAGCAAGTTCAAAGCAGCAAGTAGCAAGACCCGGACCCGAATGCCCGAAGACTCACATCCGCTACCCCGGCCTTCGTACTTGCTACTTGATGCTTGCGTCTTGCTACTTGTCAGAACAACCGCAGGATGTCTGAGTCGGCTCCTCGGAGGATCTCGTAGTCGACTTCAGCCCAATCGATCCCACGATCGGTGGCGAGAGTGCGTGCCTGCAGCTTGACGGATTGGGCAACGAAGATGCCGCGCACGGGTGCGATCCGGTCGTCGCGGTTGAGAAACTCGAGGTAGCGCGTCAGCTGCTCCACACCGTCGATCTCCCCACGGCGCTTCACTTCGACGGCGATCGTGGCTCCCGCTGCGTCGCGACAGAGCAGATCCACCGGACCAATCGGCGTCGGGTACTCGCGCCGGATGAGCGTCAGACCCTCTTCGATCGCATCGGGTTGCTCCGCGAGCAAGCGTTGGAGTTCCAACTCCACCCCGTCCTTCTGGAGCCCCGGGTCCTCGCCGAGTTCGAACGCGGTGTCGAAGTGGATCTCGTGGAGGTCGATCGTGAGCTCCTCCTGCTTGCCGTTCGTGACGAACCACCGTCCGTCCTCTTCGACGAGATGGTTGGGAGCGTTCATCCAGTTCAGCGGCTTGTACGCCCCCGCCTCCGCATGAACGAGGAGCGAACCGTCGGCCTTGATCAGGATCAGGCGCGTCGCTCGCGGCAGGTGTGCCGAGAGGCGGCCTGCATAGTTCACGGTGCAGTCGGCAACGACGATGCGCATCGGGTGCGAGGGTAGACCCGACGTCGTGCATGCACCGGGGCGACCGGTGACCAGGCCGCCGAACCTCAGCCGACGGAGCCTTCCATCTGAAGCTCGATCAGGCGGTTCAACTCGACGGCGTACTCCATCGGGAGTTCCTTGACGATCGGCTCGATGAAGCCCGCAACAACCATTGCGGTCGCCTCTTCTTCGGTGAGCCCACGACTCATGAGATAGAACAGCTGGTCCTCCCCCACCTTCGAGACCGTCGCCTCGTGACCGATGTCGACGTTCGACTCCTCGATCTCCATATAGGGATAGGTGTCGGAGCGGGAGTCCTCGTCAAGGATGAGCGCGTCGCAGCGAACGAATGACCGAGCATTTTCCGCTCCCGGCTCCACCCGCACGAGACCGCGGTAGCCGGCGCGCCCGCCATGGTTCGAGATCGACTTCGATGTGATGAGCGACGTGGTGTTCGGCGCCACGTGCACGATCTTCGCCCCAGCATCGAGATGCTGATTCTGGCCGGCGAAGGCAACCGAAAGCACCTCGCCATGGGCGCCCTCGCCCATCAGCCAGACGGCGGGATACTTCGCGGTGAATTTCGAGCCGAGGTTTCCGTCGATCCATTCCATCGTGGCGTTCTCGTAGGCCACGGCGCGCTTCGTCACGAGGTTGAACACGTTGTTCGACCAGTTCTGGATCGTGGAGTAGCGGGCGCGCCCGCCTTTCTTGACAACGATCTCGACAACAGCAGCGTGGAGCGAATCTGAGGTGTAGACGGGAGCCGAGCAGCCTTCGACGTAGTGCACAAACGCGCCCTCGTCGACGATGATCAGCGTGCGCTCGAATTGCCCCATGTTCTCGGCATTGATCCGGAAATATGCCTGGAGTGGCTCGTCGAGATGGACGCCGGGCGGCACATAGATGAACGATCCACCAGACCACACGGCCGAGTTGAGGGCCGCGAACTTGTTGTCGTTGGGCGGGATGATCGTCCCGAAGTACTCCTGGACGAGTTCCGGATACTCGCGCACGGCGGTATCCATGTCGGTGAACAGCACGCCCATCTCAGCGAGGTCGTCGCGGTTGCGGTGGTAGACGACCTCGGATTCGTACTGCGCGGTCACCCCGGCGAGGTACTTGCGCTCGGCCTCGGGGATGCCGAGCTTCTCGTAGGTCTCCTTGATCGAATCGGGAACCATGTCCCAATCCTTGGCCTGACCTTCCGTGGGCTTGATGTAGTAGTAGATGTCGTCGAAGTCGATCTCGTCGAGAGCTCCACCGCCCACCCAGTCGGGCATCGGCTTGCGAAGGAAGCGCTGGTAGGCCTTCAGACGGAACTCGAGCATCCACTCGGGCTCCTTCTTCATCTTCGACATGTCGCGGATGATCTGCTCGTCCAAACCCTTCTCAGGCTTGAAGACGTAATCCTCTTCGTCGGACCAACCAAGCTGGTAGGCGCCGAGGTCGATGTCAACTGTGGTCATGATGCTGCGCTCCCGGGATTTCCACTATCGAGATAGTGCCATTGTACGACGCCCTGAGCCCGAATGGTTCGGCATTCGGACGGACGGTCCCGCCGGGGCCGGAACGAGTGGGAGTGGGGAAGACCAGATCCACCCCGGCGGGGCGCCCATCACCACACCAACGCATGGGCGTGCCCGTTCGTTCCCGCACCCGCTGGCTAGAACACCTCTTCACACCACGGTTCGATGTCGCCGCGGAACATCCGACCGGCGAGCGTGATCGCATCTCCGGCTCCCGTGATGCGACCTGCTTCGGCCATGGCAACGGCACTTTGGCCTCCGAGGTAGAGACTTGCCAGATCCGCAGTGTCCATCTGCACGTCGGTGGCCTCGTCCTCGGTGCGCCGGCACACGCCGACCCCGCCCGCGACGGCGAGTTGGAACGATCCGGCCACATGCGGGAGGAACGAATCGGTGACGGCAATCGTGAGCCTGCCGTCGGCACCGTAGGTTCGCGCCTCGAGCGCCTGGACCACGTCGAGGATCCGCAGGTAGAGAGCGTCCCACCGCTTGCGCTTCACGCGGCGGTGATCGGGCACCTTCCACCGCAGGGCGTCATCAACCGGAAGATTCCAATACTCGATCTTTGGGTAGAGGTCGATCGTCGTCAGGTACCGCCACAGGCCGGTGTGTGCCGTAGCTGCTGGAGCGATGACCTCGTTGACCGAGATCGTGCCGTCCGGGAACCCGCTCCCCCAGTCGGACTTCTGGCGGTAGAGCGCGTAGCCGTCTGCCACCCCGCCGGTCTCGTGCACCGCGATGCGCAGTGCCGAGAAGCCGCGTCTGCCAGCGCTCGGATCGTGGAATTGATGCTTCCACCAACTCGTGCTCCTCGAGAGCATCCCAGGACGCCGGCGGCACTCCTTGTCGTAGATGGCAGGGAGCATGTCTGCCGCCTGTTCCGCAGCCACCAGCCGCACAGACCCCGCGTCCCCCGCCACGGAGACACGCTGTTGGTCGATCTCAATCTCGTCGTTGTAGGTGGCGAGGCCGAAACCGAAGCGCCCATAGATCAGGCTCTCAGAAGACCACAACCCGGCGAGCGGCTCACCTCGCCTCCGAACGTCTTCCATGTGGTCGCGCATCATCGAACTCAGCGCACCGCGCCGCCGGTGGCTCGCAGCGACCGTCACGATCGTCGTACCGGTCATCGGTATTTGCGCACCGCCGGGCACCGTCACATCGAAGGGGAATCCGGCCAGGGTCCCGACGATCTGCTCCCCATCGAAGGCAGCGACGGTCCGATCCAGCGGGACGAGGTCGTCGAGCCACTCGGGTGGGAACCGCTCGTCGTCGAGGTCTTCGCCGAAGCCCGCCATGATGGCTTCGCGGAAGCGAACGGTTTCGTTCGCGGTGATAGGGCGCGTCGTGATCTCCATGGCGGCCAGCCTACCGATGGTCTGGACAGCACCGGGACCGACGATACGATCCCCAAACACCGCCAACGGGAAGGGTCCACCCATGCGACCGGTACGCATCGCCGTTCACATTCATCCGCAGCACATCGACTATGAGGGGATCCGCCGGGCCGTCATACAGGCCGAGGAGATGGGCGTCGACGTCCTCTACAACTGGGACCACTTCTACCCCCTCTACGACGGGGATCCCGACCCCGTGGCGGGCAAACACTTCGAGTGCTGGACGATGCTGGCTGCGTGAGCCGAACAGACCGAGAGAGTCGAGTTTGGCGCGCTGGTCACCTGCAACTCCTACCGCAACCCCGAGTTGCTCGCCGACATGGCGCGCACCGTCGACCATATTTCGAACGGGCGGCTGATTCTGGGCATCGGGTCCGGGTGGTTCGAGAAGGACTACGTCGAGTATGGATACGAGTTCGGCACCGCACGGAGTCGCCTCGACGATCTCGATGCCGCGATGCCGCGGATCACGCGCAGGCTGGCCCTGCTCGACCCACCGCCGACCCGCCACATTCCGATCTTGATCGGAGGTGGCGGCGAGAAGGTGACCCTGAGGATCGTCGCGGAGCATGCCGATATCTGGCACGCGTTCGGCAACCTCGAGACAATCACTCACAAGTCGAAGGTTCTCGACGAATGGTGCGCCACCGTCGATCGCGACCCGTCAACGATCGCGCGTTCGATCGGCATCAAGACGGAGAACCTCGATCAGGCGGATGCGTTCGCCGACATCGGCGTCACGGAGTTCACGCTCGGCATCACAGGACCGGGCATGGATCTGGGCCCGGTGCAAACGTGGCTGAACTGGAGAAACGGTCGGAATGGCTGAAGCCAGACGCTAGGCCCGAGACTCGAGACGCCAGACAGGAGACCGGGCCGGTTGTCTCAGGTCTCGTGTCTCGAGTCTCGGGTCTCTCCGACGAAGCGGCGCACTGAGTCGGGGACGTCCACGCCTGGCAGGTTCCTCTCGTCCGACTCGGGTGCGCCAGGGACGAGGCTCAGGGGGATGACGCCGGCCCAGATTTCGAGATCGTAGTCCTCGGGTTCGTCGCCGACGTCGTTGGCGCTGATCTTGGCTGAGTACTCCTGGATCGGGAGGGCAACGAGCAGCGTTCCCTCATCCTCGTTGCGAGACGGGTGCCGCGCCTCTAACCAACGCCCCGGTAGCACCGCATCGGTGATCGCCTCGAAAGCGATCTCGCGTTCGGTTGGTGTGTCGACGACGCGCGCGGCGCCCATCACCACCGCCGATCGGTAGTGCATCGAATGGTGGAAGACCGACCGAGCGACGACGACGCCGTCAACGATGGTCGCGGTCACCGTCACCTGCGCACCGGCTTTCATCAGCCGCAGCATGCGACTTGCAGCAGAACCGTGGAAGTAGAGCATGTCGGCGACGCGCGCATGGATCGTTGGAATTACGAACGGAGCGCCATCCTGGATGAACCCGACGTGGCAGATCAGCGCCTCGTCGAAGACGGCGTTCACCGTTGAACGGTCGTAGTCCGCCTTCTCCGGACTCCGCCTGATTCGTGTTCGATTTGTGGGTACTTCGCTCATGACGTAATTCTACAGACGCGAGAAAGCACCGGCCCGAGGACCGGTGCTCCTCCTAGATTCTTGAAACGATCAGGTCTGGTCGTCGACGATCTTCTTGGCCTTGTCGGCTCCAGAGTCGATCTGGTCGGACGCCTTGCCGCCGGTCGCCTTGTCGGTCGCATCCGCTGCCTTGTCGATGCCGCCCTTGACCGCATCCTTGTTTCCGCCAACGAGATCCTTGGCCTTGTCGACCATGTCTCCAATACCCATTGTTCCCTCCTTGTAATCTGGACAACCCAAATCGTACACACCGCCGAAACGCTGAAGCGGCCCCTGGCACAACTGCTGACGTGCTGCAATAGGCTGCCCCTATGAATCACCCCCTACTCGCGAAGGTGTATGACACCGTCCTCGCACCGACCGAGTGGATGGGCGTTCGCGATCAGCGTCGCCGGCTGATGGAGGGCCTCAACGGGCGACTCGTCGAGTTGGCAGCCGGTACGGGCCTCAACGTGCCGTTCTATCCAACGACCGCAGGAGAGATCCACGCCGTCGAACCGGACCACCACATGCTGCTGCGGCTTCGAGACAAAGCAGCCACACAACCTCCGAGCGCACCCCTGTTCATCTACCAGGGTGATGCCATGCACCTGCCGTTCGCCGACGGGGTGTTCGATGTTGCCGTCATCACATTCGCCTTGTGCACGATCCCGGATCCGACGCGTGCCCTCGACGAGATCCACCGCGTGGTTCGGGCGGGCGGCGTCCTGCGATTCCTTGAGCACGTCCGCTCTTCGAAGCAACGGACGGCTCGATGGCAGGACCGGGCATCGCCGTTGTGGGGGCGATTCTCCGGCGGGTGTCGCCTCAACCAACCCACGGTCGAGGTGCTCGAGGCGACGAGCTGGGAGATCGACGACGTGTGGCGATCCGGAGGCGGCTCGGTGGTCGCCGGTCAGGCGTTCCGCGCCTGAATCGCTATTGCAGCCTCGAACGCTTCGATCACCGGGATCGGCGTCGTTGCATGCGGAGCGACGCGAATCCACCCGTTGCGTTCCGAGACGATGAATCCGTCGTCCGCCAGCGCGGCCACGACCGCAGCCGAAGATGTCGTCGGAAACCGAAATGTTGAGATTCCGGAGCGCTCGGTCTCGGTTCGCCACGGAGCAATGACTTCCGCTCCAAGGGATCGTGCCGCTTCAAGCACCATGCCGGATCGGACGAGGACAGCTTCCTCGATCTCGTCGATGCCTGCCAATGCGCAAACACGAAGCGCGGCTGCCGCTGCAACGGCGCCGGAAGCGTTCGGGGAGCTCTCCAAGAAGCGGTCGGCCGTCTCCAACGCCAGGTGCGGGGGCGCCACGTCGAAGGCGAAGTTGTCGTCCACGCCCCACCACCCGGTGAGGGTCGGCGCAAGCCGCTCGATGGCACGCAACGACGCGGCCATCACTCCAGATCCAAATCCAGCACGAAGCCACTTCTGGCCCCCGGCGACGAACACGTCGGCGCTCCCGAGTACGGCCTCGACCCCTCCGAGCGCCTGGATCCCGTCAACCAGGATCAGCGCGTTACCCGCTGCTTCGACGATGGCGTCGACGTCGACGCCGACTCCGGTCAGGTAGTCGACCAGGCTCACCGCGACAAGTCGCGTATCAGCATCGATTGCGCCGGCGAGTGCGTCCGGCGTCACACGGCCGCTCGGAACGTCCACGAACCGCACCTCCGGCCCGCCAACGCCCGCCGCCCGGATCCACGGATAGCGGTTCGCCGGGAACTCATGCGAAGGGACCACCACGTTGCCACCGGCACCGACCAGGCCGAACGCGACTTGCATGATTCCGGCGCTCGTCGAGGGAACTGAAGTCGCGAAGCCGTCTGCGACGCCGAGCGCTGCGGCGATCTCCGCCCTGGCATCGGCATATGCGGGGCCGAGGACCGCATCGGGAGCGCAGCCACCATCGGCGATGACATCAAGGAGCACCGCGGAAGCTGCCCTTGCAGTCTTCGAGGGCGGCCCGATCGAAGCGAAGTCGAGATAGCCGTCCTTCTCATCGAACTCCCCCAAGTACTCCGGGTTCATGACATCCCCCGCTCCCATACCTCGACCAGCCTTCGATACTTCGGGCTCGATTCGACGAGATCGGCGTGCGGACCGTCAGCGATGATCCTTCCATCGTCGATCATGATCACTCGATCGGCCCGCTCGGCCGAGCGCAACCGGTGGGCGATCACAATGGCCGTGCGACCGGCCAGCAGGACTCGCAGTGCCCCTTCGACCTCGAGTTCGGTCTCCGGATCCAGGTTCGAGGTTGCCTCGTCGAGGACGATGACGGCCGGGTCGTCGAGAAAGGCGCGACCGAGGGCGACGAGCTGGCGCTCCCCCGCCGAGAACCGACTCCCGCGTTCGCGTACCTCGGTGTCGAGACCGTCTGGCAGATCTCGGACCCATCCGTCGATCCCCATTGCACGCAGCACGTTCCACACATCGGTCTCGGTCGCATCGGGCGCTCCGTACGTCAGGTTGTCGCGCAAAGTGCCGTTGAACAGGAACCCATCTTGCGGGATCAGAGCGATGGCGTCGGTGCGCGAATCGATCGTGAGATTGGCAACGTCGGATCCGTCGACCGTCACCATCCCCTGTTGCGGGTCGTAGTAGCGCAGCACGAGCTTCGCGATCGTGGACTTCCCGGCTCCGGTCTCTCCGACCACGGCGAGCCGCTGACCCCCCGGGATCTCGAGGTCTACGTCGCGAAGCACCATCGTGTCGTCGTTGTAGCCGAAGGTCACCCCGGTCAGCGTGACCTCGCCGCCGACGGGTGTCGCGAGATCGTGCGCATCTGGCCGCTCGACCACTTCCGCCGGGACGTCGAGCAGTCCGAAGATCTTCACCAGCGCTGCGACGGCCGCCTGGAGGAGGTTGTAGACGTTGGCGAGGTTGACGATCGGCTGGAAGAACCAATCGAGATACAGGAGGAACACCACGAGCGTGCCGAAGGTCATCGAACCGTCGATCACCCGGAGTCCCCCGCCAACGAGCACCGCCGCAATCGCGACGACGCGAAGGAAGCCGACGGTTGGGAAATACCACGAGATCGCCCTCGCCGCGCTCATGTTCGCCCGGTAGTGAGCTTCGTTCACGCGACCGAACGACGCCGCCTGCACCTGCTCCTGGGAGAAGGCCTGCACGACCCTCACACCGGCGATTCCTTCCTGGAGGCCGGCGAGGACGCGGCCGATCCGCTCGCGGACCTGTCCGTAGGCCTTGGACGCTTGGCGCTGGAACACCACCGACACGGCGATCAGGACCGCGATCACCACGAACGTCGATGCCGCCATCCGCCAGTCGACCAGCACCATCGCCACCGCCACCCCGATCACCGTCAAGCCATTCGACACGGCCATCACGGCACCATCGCCTGCGAATTCCTGGAGCGACTCGATGTCCGAGGTCATCCGGCTCACCAGAACTCCGCTCTTCGACCGGGAGAAGAACGCGGTGTCGGACCGTATGAGATGACCAAACACGATGCTCCGGAGCCGCAGTAGGTACTGCTCGCCGACCCATGCGATTCCGTAGCGCGAGATCTTCACGAACACGTACTGGACGACGAGCAGCGCGAGGAAGACCAGAGCGGCGATCGTCACAACCCGTTTGTCGCCTTCTGCGACGCCGCGGTCGATCCCGACGCCAACCGTCAGCGGCCCGGCAAGCCGTGCTGCCGTTCCGAGAGCGGCAGCCGCAAACGCCCCGATCGCCGGCCACTTGAAATCACGCCCGAGCCCGCCGGCACGCCGGAGCAGGCCCCGTCGATTCTCGCGGTCGGACCGGTCGGAGTCGTGCACGCCGCTCACCGCCCACCATCCGAAACGCTGCGGTCTTCATGGGCGAGCACCGCGGCATACCGAGGAATCGTCGCAAGCAGCTCTTCGTGGGTACCGACTCCGGCGATCGTTCCGCCCTCGAGAAACACAACAAGATCGGCAAGAGCCAAAGTCGACGTTCGGTGGGCAATGATGAGCGTGGTGCGGCCGTCCATGACATGGCGGAGGGCTTCTTGAATCTCGGATTCGACCACCGCATCCACCGATGACGTCGCGTCGTCGAGGATGAGAATCCTTGGATCCCGAAGCACGCTTCTCGCGAGAGCGACGCGCTGGCGTTGTCCGCCGGAAAGCGTGTGACCGCGTTCGCCCACGACGGTTGCGTAGCCCTCCGGCATCGCGCAGATGAAGTCGTGCGCTTGCGCCAGCCGCGCCGCGGACCGGACCCTGCGTTCGTCCGCTCTGGGATCGCCTACCAGGATGTTCTCCGTGATCGTCGCGGAGAACAGGAAGCTGTCCTGAAACACGAAGGCGACTTCCGAGCGCAGTGCCTCGAGTCGGAGATCGCGCACATCGACGCCGTCGATCGTCACAGTGCCCGCCCGGACGTCGTAGAACCTGGGCACGAGGTTCGCGGTCGTTGTCTTGCCCGCCCCGGTCGCTCCAACCAGCGCCACCGCCGATCCTCCCGGAATGACCAGGTCAACGCCATCGAGAACGATTTCACCACCGGGGTAGGCGAACTGCACGCCGTCGAAGCGGATCTCTCCTGGACCGTCAGGGAGCGGCACCGACTGGCTCGGGTCCTCGATGATCGGATCTGTCGACAGCAGATCGTCGATGCGCGACGCCGATGCCGCCGCTCGCGGGAGGTTCGCAAAGAACCACCCGGTGATCATCAACGGAAGCACGAGGACGGCGAGATACTGGGTGAATGCGACGAACTCGCCTTCGGTGAGCGCACCATCGATCACGCGCAGTCCGCCGATCCAGAGCACTGCAACCGTTCCAAAGGACGGAATCAACTCGAAGAAGGGCGCATACGTCGAGCGATACTTGGCAATCTGGATGGTGTCGTCGTAGATCGCGGCAGCAGCCTTGCTCAGCCGCAACTCCTCGCGTCGCTCTTGCCCATAGGCCTTGACGACCTCGATACCGGCGACGCTCTCCTCGACGACCTCCGCGAGGTCGGCGAGCTTCTGCTGAACACTGAACGACAGCCGGATGATCCTGCGGGCCAACGCGTTGGCGTTGAGCACGAGGGCCGGCATCGTGAGCGAGACGACGAGGCCGAGGAGGGGATCAATCGCAATGAGCACCGCCATCACCACAACAAACATCGCGATGTTGGCGATCACAATCGGCAGCATCATCAGAATGAGCCGGATCTGTGAGAGATCGGAAGATGCACGCGACATGAGCTGGCCGGTCGGCGTGATGTCGTGATACGAGAAGGCGAGGCGCTGGATGTGCTCGAACATCCGGCCTCGCAAGTCGGCCTCCGCCCGATAGGCGAGGCGGAACCCGAAGTAGCGGCGGAAACCCATGCCGACCGCTTGCACGACGCCCACAGCGATGAGCAATCCGATGAGCGGCCACAGCTTCGATTGATCTCCGGCGAGCACCGCGTCGTCGATGATCATGGCGACGACCTGAGGGATCAGTACGACGGCGAGCATCCACACCAGTGCGCCGGTGACCGCAACCGATCCGTACTTCGGATAGGCGCTCAGCGTCCGCAGCAGCAATCCGATACCGCTCCGCACGCTCCCTTCCGGCTGATCCCCGCTCACGAGTTCGAACCGTGCGCGACATCCACGATCGCGGGGACGAAGGATGGAACCGAGACGATGATCAGACCGATGCCATATGACCAGACAAGAATCACACCGGTCGACCCGAGCGCAGACAGCGTGCTGCTGTCGAACGTCGGAATCAGGATCGCGGCGAGCCATGCCGTCGCTGCGAGGAGCAGCGCACAGACAACGGCGGAGGCGAGCGACATGGGCAGCGGAGTCGGTGTCCCCCATCGATAGATCGCGTAGAGGATAACGATGACCCAGATGACGAGAGCTGCGACCGTGATCCACGGGGCGTTGCCGACGGGAACACCGTGTTGGTCGAGGGTTTCCGTGAGCCAGTTCCCGAAGATGACTGCCAGATAGCTCACGAGCAAGGCAACACCCGCTCCCAGCGTGAAGAGGATGCCGAGGCCACGGGTCACAACCCAGCCGCGATCTTCCTCGACACCCTCGATCAGCCGGAGCGCCTTCTGCACCGCGTAGATGGCTCGTGATCCCGACCACAGCGCCACCAGCAGCGAACCGATCAGCACGATCGGGCCCATACTTCCGACGGCGTCCTGGGCCTGGCCGAGGATCGAGATGAGGAACTGAGCGACGTCCGGTGGGAATTCGGTCTGGATCGTTTGCTTGGCCTGGGCCAACTGATCAGATCCTGAGCCAAGCATTGACAGGGCCCCGACGGCGGCATAGGCGAGGGGTACCAGGGCGAAGATCGTGTTGTACGCGATTGCCGCTGCCATCAGAAATGGATCGGCGTCTCCGATACGCTTGACCGCTGCAACGATCGGTTCGAAACGGGGCGGCAGCGAAGGCAGCGAAAACATGCGCCAAGGATACGGGCCATCGGTGCCCAGCAGAAAACCAGCTGCTTCCTACACTCGCTCCAATGCGTCGATTGATCCTCTCCGCGGTCGCCCTCACTCTTGTTGCGTCAGCATGCGTGGCCGGCGCCGACATCGTCCCTGCCGAGCCCGACGGATCGACCACGACCACGGCCATCTCCACTACCCCCGAGGAGTCGTCGACCACGACGCCGACCGACAGCACCGCAGAGACCACCCCCTCGTCGACCACCACAATGCTCCCAAGCCGTCCAGCCGGGGTCGTTCCACCCGAGAGCGTGGGCGAGCCGTGGGGCGAGGTCATCGGCCTCACGATGTTCCGGGGCAATCCCACGCGCACGTTCTTCGGGTCAGGGCCGGTGCCCACCAGCGCCCCTGACCAGGTGTGGCGATTCCCGGACGACGCGATGTGTGGCCAATCACCCGTCGGCCAGGAGAACAAGGTCTGGTGCGGAAGCGGATGGACGGGCCAGCCGGTGGTCTGGGAGCGGCCGGATGGAATCACGGAGGTGATCTTCGGGGCGTACGACAAGCAGATCCATTTCCTCAACGCCGACACGGGCGAACGAACCCGCCCCGACTTCGATATGGGCGACATCATCAAGGGCTCCGTCACCCTCGATCCAGACGGCTACCCGCTCTTGTACACCGGTTCACGTGATCCCCGATTTCGCATCATCGCTCTCGACAAGGAAGAGCCGTACGAGGTGTGGTCACTCCACGCCAAGTCGGTCGACGGCATCTGGAACGATGACTGGGACTCGAACCCGGTCATCGTCGATGACATCATGTACGAGGGCGGAGAGAACTCGTGGTGGTTCGCCGTCAAACTCAACCGCGGCTACGACGCCGCAGGGAACGTGACCGTCGATCCGCAGGTCGTGTACCAGATGCCGGCGTGGACCGATGAACTGACTGAGATCTTCGGACGACAGCACTCGGTCGAAAACTCGACGGCGGTGTTCGAGCAGCGGGCCTACTTCTCGACCTCGGCCGGCCGTGTGGTCGGTGTTGACGTCTCCGATATCGAAGCGGGCAACGGAACCGTCTTTTTCGACTTCTGGAACGGTGACGACACAGACTCGACCATCACGATCGACGCCGAGGGGTATCTGTACGTGGTGTCACACGCCGACACCGCCAAGAAGAACAACACCGCGGCGCGGCGTGTTCGCGAGGTCGGCGATCTCGCAAAGCTCGATCCCGACAATCCGGACGATCCGGTGATCTGGTCGGTGTATCTGTCTGCGGCACGCGGGCAGGATGCAGGCGCGTGGGCCACCCCCGCGCTGCACGCCGATGCAGGCCTGCTTTTCGTGGCGACCGACGCCGGTGACCTCATCGCCGTCGACACTGCAACGGGAGAAACGGTCTGGGAGGACTTCATCGGCGGGAACGCGTGGTCATCGCCGGTGATCGCAGACGGCATGCTGGTGGTCGGCGTTGACTGCCTCACCGGGAGTGCCGGATTTCGTGCCTACGACCTCGCCGACCCTCGGGCGCCGCAGCGTCTGTGGGACACAGAGGTCGGCTCGGGCCAATGCGTCGAATCGACGCCTGCAGTCTGGAACGGTCGAATCTACGTCGGCTCGCGCGATGGGTTCTTCTACGCCCTCGGAAGCGGCTGATGGCCCGCGCCACGGCGGAAGCCGGGACGGGGCGCAAGTTCTCTTCGGCCGTGCTCTTCGTCGTCGGTACCGCCGCCACACTCGCGACGGCGTTCGGCTTCCTTGGGGCGACGTGGTGGGGTTGGGATCGGATTGCCGACTGGCGATTCCCGCTCATGCTGATTCTCACAGTCACCGCCATCACGTACGGTCTCGTCTTCCGTAAGGCAGCCTCCGCCGTGTTCCTGCTCGCAGCCATCATCAACGGCGCCCTCGTTGCCCCGATGTGGCTCGCGACGCAGGAGACCGTGGGATCGAGCGACCGCGTCCGGATCGTCAGTCTCGACACCAGCGGCGCGCCGGACAACCCGCGCACCATCCTGACGTGGATCGACGGTGTCGAAGCCGACGTCGCGCTGCTCTATCGCACCAACGCCGACTGGGGTGATGCGATCGCTACCGCAGAGGTCCCGTACCGGGTCCTTTCGGTATCTGTGGGCCCGGATGCGGTCGGACGCGCCGCCGTCCTCGTCCGCGACGAAGCTGAGGTTGAGCCACTCGATCCGATTCCAGGTTCGGATCTCACCGTTCGCGTCGCCAGTGGATCCACCGAAGCGATCGTGGTCGGCATCGCGGCGCAGAACCCTTCCTCGACCCTCGAGTCCGACCGCCGCATCGGGCGGTTTGCCGCCATCAACGAAGCCGTGTCGTCGATCGATGAGTCGGTCGTCGTGACCGGCAACCTCGAGGCGTCTCGGTGGTCGCATGCATTCGAAGTGATGGCGTCTGGGATGGTCAACTCCGAGGATGGCTTCGGCTACGTGGCGTCGTGGCCGTCCACCGACTGGCCGATCATCGGAACCTACGCGGGTCTCCCCCTCGACCACGCGGTATACCGCGGGGACCTCACCGTCCCGACGCGCCGCGTCGGACCGGACCTCGGGCCATCGCACCGCCCGCTGCTTTTCGACATCACCGTCGCATCCAGGCCGAGGTGAATTCGGAAGGCCCGGTACGCTGCTCAGCATGCCCCATGACTACACGAACGTAACCCCCGAATCGGTGACTGCGGTCACCGAGACCGCTATCGCTCAAGCCGAGTCGCTGGTCGACGAAGCCGTGACTGCCCATGTTGCGCGTACGTACGCGAACACCGTGGCACCGCTTGACGGTGTGGGCGTCCTGCTCTCAGACGCCTCCGGGGAAGGTTCGTTCATGGCCCGGGTCCATCCCGACGGCGATGTGCGTGCCGCCGGGGTCGCTGCCGGCGAACGCACCTCCAAGTGGGTCGCGGACCTCGTGATGCGCGACGATCTCGCAGCAGCCGTGCGCGGGTATGCGACATCAGACGCCGCGTCCGACCTCACGGGGCTCGAGGCGCGCAACCTGGAGTTCTGGCTCAGAGATCTTCGACGTGCTGGACACGATCTCACCGAGGAGGATCGCGCCCTCCTTCGGGAGTTGCAGCAGCGACTCATAGAGGTTCAGGTTGAGTACGCGAGCAACCTCGATGAGTGGGGCGACGCCATCGAAATGACGCGCGAAGACCTTGCGGGGCTTCCCGATTCCTACGTCGATCGTCTCGCGCCCGGTGCCGTCGACGGTACCTACCGGGTCTCAATGGCGTACCCGGACTACATCCCATACATCCAAGAGGCAGACGACCGCGACCTCCGGCGCCAGATGCAGTACAAGTTCTGGAATCGAGCCGCCGACGCCAACATACCGCTACTTGGGGAGGCCGTGGCACTCCGCAATGAGATCGCCGGGCTGCTCGGCTACCCAACATGGGCCAACTACGCCATGGAGGTCAAGATGGCGGACCCAGCCGCCGTCAACGCCCTCTACTCCTCGATCATCCCGGGCCTCACCGCGCGCGGCACAGATGAACTGGCAGCGCTCCAGGACCTAGCGAATACCGACCTCGATGGAGAGCCCATCCGCTCGTGGGACTGGATGTACTACCACACCAAGCAACGGCAGCAGGACTACGGCATCGA
>RCNG010000601.1_pt1 | contig 16671 bp, 13 predicted proteins | sample 2041371 | NCBI WGS metagenome assembly RCNG01 (sample SAMN09708227, study PRJNA481090) | Marine sediment metagenome, whole genome shotgun sequencing project. | biome: marine sediment; feature: ocean; material: sediment; isolation source: Sewage treatment plant 1 marine sediment (STP1) ... | reverse complement strand
GCAGCTAACAATAAAATTCTTCCTCTGTGTCCTCTGTGCCTCTGTGGTGAAAAACGCTTTTAATGCTTTTGACTGTCCGCGAAGCACGTTCCTCGATAACGATTACTCTTACTTAGCTTCATCAACTATCCGTAAGTCTATATCGCCCATCATATCTTCTGTCTCAAGCTCAGCCATCTCTTCCGATAGCTCGGCTTGCTCAAGTAAATTGATCGCGATCGCAATAAAATCACTGTCGGTAACAATACCAACCAGGCAATCATCCGATACAACCGGTAAACAGCCGTATTTATGTGCCTGCAGATATAGAGCCGCCTGGCGCAATGAGTCAGACGGATGAACCACTGTGACATTCCGAATCATGATTTCTGACAGCCCGATATCTGTCCTAGCCTCAATCGAATCACTTTTTTCCGATGACGACAAAGCCGGCCCTGTTGCTGCAAGCACATCTCTTTGAGTAACCAGCCCAAGCAGATGGTTTTCACTGTCAGTGATCGGGATATGCCGTATATGTTTCTCGGTCATAATCTGTCTTGCATCATTTATCGTGTCTGTGTCATGCAATGTACAGGGTTCGGTTGTCATAAACTCATCTACTGTAATCATTTAATTATTTCCCATCTTGTTAAACACTATTCTCATAGTTTGCAGATAATTATGACTAAAAAGTTTGATTAATATCAATCAATCTGAATAAAGCAGTCAATGAACTACCCTACAGCACGACATTATTATCAACTCACTTATTAATTATATATAAAATTCAGCCTTTTAAAAGTAATTTTCAATCCGGTCAAACGCCAGATTGATGGTGTCTTCGTCAACACAGTATGCCATTCGCACGTGATACTCACCGGAAGGCCCAAAAGCACTGCCTGGTGTGACGGCAACCCTGGTTTTGTTTAGTAAATCGATGGCGAATTCTTTTGAATTTGTATGGTTCGCCATTATTTTTGGAAAAACATAATACGCCCCTTCAGGTTTTTGATTTGCAAAAACATGCGGGATATTGTCGAGTCTTTGGCAGATTAGTTCTCTGCGACTATGCAGAATTGTTTGAAATTCCTGTATATGATCAGAGGGCTGACTCAATGCAACAATACCCGCCAACTGGGAAATGCGCGGCGCACAAATCATAGTTGCATCATGGACTTTGAGCGCTTCGCGTTTCAACTCGGCAGGCATTACCATATAGGACAGTCGCCAGCCGCTCATGGCATAAGATTTTGAAAATGAATACAAATATACAATGTGTTCTTTTAATTCCTTAACGCTGGCGAGATTAAAATATTTATCGCTATTGTCGTAAACAAAGTCACTATACGGATCATCGATAATAATCAGTATATTGTGTGACCTGGCAATCTCACCGACACGGATCAATTCATCTTCGCTAAATATTTTTCCGGTAGGGTTTGATGGACTAACAAGAACGATGGCCTGCGTTTTGGCAGTAATCAAATCAGCTAATAAATCGATATCCAGAGACCAGTTATTGTTTTCATCCAGCGGCCAGTAAACCGGCTTACCCGAGAATAAATTAATCTGCTGAATGTGTGATGCAAAACACGGGTCGGTCAGAATAATCTCATCGCCCGGATCGAGCATGGTATGAAACAGTGTGTTCAGGCTTTGCATATTGCCGGCACAAATCATCACATTCTCATCCGCATCAACATCGATACCGGTCTTTTTTTTGTGTTCTGCCACAACCAGCTCACGTAGTTCAGGCAGACCGTCGGTTAAGGTATATTTACCCGCATCAAGGTCTTCATCAAGATACTGTTTGACACCGCGGCGAATATATTCCGGTGTGCGAAAAGACGGTAGCCCCCAGGTGAGCGATGCCGCCCCCTCTATCCTGGCGCTTAACATCGCCATATCCTTGATAGCTGAGATGCTGGATTGGTGAACGTTTGTAGAAACGATATCAGTAATAAAAGTCATTAATCAGCCTGAATATTGATGTGCAATATTTATTGTTGTTTAAAACTAATCCGACAGTTTGAAATATTTGTTCTATTTAGCCTGACAGTCAAAAACAAAAAAACATTTTTTCACCACAGAGGCACAGAGAGCACAGAGAAAAGCTTTGTATTGTTAACAACGCCGTAGGCGTAGTTAACAAAGTAAAACTCTGTGCTCTCTGTGCCTCTGTGGTGAATTGTTTTTGTTGTGTTTGTTTGATACATTATTCCACCAGAAAATAACCAATCCTGCCATTACGGCACTCCAGTAGCACTTTTGCGTTATGGTTATTCGTTACTATTTTTTCCAGTTCATCTAATGAATGCACTTCCTGTTCGTTGGCTTTAACGATCAACTCACCTACCGGCCATTCCATGTCGTCTGCCTGTGTTCCCTGATAGATGTGCGTAACTACCAGCGTAGGATCTGCCTGATCGATAGTTTGTAACATGTCAATTCGCGCATTGCTATCTATTTCATTCATCGCTTCAATAATTTCAAAACTCAATTCCTGAATAATCATGCCAAACACTTCAAGGTACTTTCTTTCCTCAATGACAGGATGTGAGACAACCCCTTTTTCCGGATTGCGTTTTGCATTGGCGCGAGCGGTATTGATTTCACCGTTTCTGATATAAGTAATTTCAACTTCATCACCGATTGGGGCCAGCCTCATCACATCAAAAATATTTTTATGCCGGAAATGACCTTCCCGGTCCATGACGATCCCATGCCTGTCGAACTCAACACCGTTAATTGAGATGATTACATCACGCTGCACAAGACCTGCAGCCTGAAGAAATCCGTCCGGCTGTACCTTTGCGACGATTACACCTTTGGGCACCGCTTGCTTTAAAAGCTTATTAAAGTTGACGGCATTTTTTTGCAGTTTGCCGCCAATACCCGCGAAGTGCGGTTCATTTTGTTGCAACAGGTTTTCAATGATAATTTTTACAAAACCTGCAGGTGTAATGAAACCGATATTATCAGCGTCGATCATCACCGCTGTATTTAAACCGACAACCTTGCCATCGCTACTGATGCTTGGCCCACCTGAATTACCCGGATTAATAGCAGCATCGGTTACGAATCGTTCGGTTGAATATTCTGAACCAGATACAAAGTTAGTAATTTCACCACCGGATATATTTGGCTCAACCATCCCCATCGGGTAACCGATGGCCTTAATTTCTTCACCACGCGATAGCGTTGCCCCATCGCCAAGTTCAAGGTATTCAATGTTTCTAATTGCCAGACCTTTGAAGCGTTGCAGCTCTTTATCGGAAAGCTTGATCAATGCCACGTCCGGCTCAAGCTGTTTTACCAGGCCAACAACCTCTGCCCCGAATCTTTCTTCACTGGTTAACATCGAGCTGACTTTAACTTTAATCGCATTCCTCACGACATGTGCATTGGTAACGATATGACCTTCAAGATTGTTATATTTGATGAAAAATCCTGAGCCTGACCAGATACCCGTTCGCCTGATCGCCGGGTTCATTACAGATTGAATATCATCTTCCAGATTACCTTCCACATGAATTTGCACAACACCATTCATCATCTGCCGGGCTACTTGTTTAAGGTTATTTTGTGCTTTTGACATCTTTTGATTATATAGTGATTGAACGATGAAGGAAGTGTTTATTAATAGTGACATTATATAAACTACCCCACGGTAACTGACGGGGTTTAAAGAAAACGCTTAGTCCGCGAAAACCGCATGCAGCAAGCTGTGTGGAATCAAACTCACCGGGGTTGAGGCATTCACTATAGAATACCTCTATACTGCTAGACACATAAACAGGAAGCCTGCTCACGTGTGTAGAAAATTCCATTACGGATAAAACCGGCAATAATCGAAGCCTTAACAGCAACTGCCTTGCCACGACTATCTCTCTCCGTCACCCAGTCTTCGGGCACACCTTCTAACAGATGAAAGGGTGCCGGCGCGCCATTCGAAAAACGCGCTACCTCAGCTCTATGCTGATGAACATCATAAAAAGCCGGACGAAATCCGAGATCCCTGTTTTCCTCACTAACGCCACCGGTATTTTTAAAAGCATCGTTTTGCTGACCAAGTAGCTGGCTTGTAAGTGACATTTTCATGAGCGAATCCTCCTTATGTATTGTTCATTTTTTTAATTTTGACCGAACGGTTTAGTTTTGTAGCAACCGTCCGGCCCTGGCTTTCATGCTCCAGTTTTCATGCTCTAGCATTCCTGCTGTGGCTCTCTACGTTAGTCTTCCAGCTCCAGTTCTTTGGCTGGCTGACTGGTATCGCTAAACGGATCCCATTTGGCTTTGACCACGGTAAGCCCCTCAACAATGGCATCAAAGAACTGGCTGGTCGTGAGCCTGTCATCATTTAAGCCTTTAAGCTCGGTGCTACTGTTTGTATTTACCGTTACACCCAGTATCCTCACGGTACCTGCAACCGGGTCTTTGACACTAACCGGTCCACGGATTTCCACCTTGCTATCACTCTTGTCACGCCTCAGCTCAGTAGCGACGAAGGTATTATTGGCATCAATAAAACCACGAATTTCCAGGTAATCATTGTCACCAATATCAGCAAGTGAAAAAGATGAAACACCGTCACGTTTATCTTCCATGCCGGTTGCACTGGTAATACTCACAGGAATGCCGAGCAGGGTGACAATACCGGCTGCTGTGTCCACACCGTTTGTATCTACCTGTGCCTGAAGGCGGGCATCGTTGTCCTCAAATTTAACCTTGTTTGCCTGCAGGACGCCGTTACCATCAAGCACACCTTCTACTTCAAGGCGTGCACCAGCAACGACATTGTCTGTAGTACCAAACAAAAAGAGAGTTGCTGCAGATGTTCTCACCAGCAGATTGCCGATGACAAACTCACTGGCTGAGTTCACCTGTGTCACTATGCTCTCAATTTCCACTTTGGCACCAGCGATGCCGCCATTGCCCAGTCTATTCTGCGGCTCGACCTTAGTGGCGATGATATTGAGCGAACCCGGCACATAGGCCTTGCTGTCATCTTTTACTTCAACTAGCTGCCCTGCAACCGGGTTACCAGCAGCCAGATCATTTACATTAGCACCACTGTAGTCAATGGCCAGATTATCGATATTGAATGTTCTGGCATTGGTGTCCAGATTGCGCACATGACCAATCAGGCTGTAACGATTAATATTAGCCGGGTTAGTCTTTTTTTCAACAAAGTGCGCGACGATATCATCATCGGCATTACGCAGACCGCTAATCTCAAGAATATCGCCTGCAGCGATGGCAGACAGTGACGTATTATTAAATACCGTCGCTGGATCAGTGATGATGGTTTGACCCATTACCGAGAAGCTAGCTCCGATCACCGGTCCATCTGCCGGACCTTTTACATCTTCTTCAAAACTAACACTGCTGGCAATACGGTTCTGGATGTCACCCTGTACGCGAACGACCATACCTATTTCCAGCTCACGGACATCATTAACAGAGTCGTCTCCTCGAGATATCGTGGCATTATCGGTATTAAATTTTACCCCGTTGACGAATACGCTGCCAAAACCAGTGATGGTTCCAGAGCTAATACCAGGCGTGGCTTCAGATGTGGTTTCGGATGAGGAAGATCCTCCTCCACAGGCCACCAGCCAAAATGGCAGGCTTAAACACAGGCTTAATACAATCTTGCTTTTCATCATTCTCTCTCCTGGACAGCACGGTTTTCGGTGTGTGACGTCATCGCACAAAATAAACCAGGCACGTACTGTTTATAGGTAAGGCCTAAATTGGGAATTATTTCCCAATATATCACAATTAAAAGATAGCCCCACTAATCAGAATTGTCAAGTTATTTTTAAGACCAAGAACACAAGTGCGTTTTATAACAACGGTTTGGCGTAATTCGTCAAGATTAAAGCGCCACACAACTTTAAACTTGCAACTACAATTACAAATAACCGATCCAGGGAAGCGCTAGTAGAGCTGTCCGGAGATTTCACTGCAAGACTCTACCTGCCCGTTCCTGCGCAGGTCAGCTGTACACGAGTCAAGCATAAAGAGGACGACCGAATGATTAAATATGGCGAGTTAAACAAAGTTCTGGCGCGATATACAAAGTCTGACATACATGAAGACATACCCGTTGATTACTATCGACGGGTCATCAAAGCCTGGTTCAGAGCAAATAACAAAGGTTTGAGCTGGGACGTACAGCAGTCTGCCTCTATACTCATCTATCTTGCATTTAATGAAGGCACTCTTCATCCAAGCCAGCTCAACACGGACGGATTAAAAGCATTGGACTGGGGAGAAAAATTTTTACATCAGATTAAGACGGGCACAAATGAAAACATAGAAGTGTTAGATGCTCTGAAAATAGCCTAATCCAGATATTTCACAGCAATGCCGTTGCTGGAAAAATCTATGAAATATTCGGCTTAAGCACGTCACCCAGACAAGTTGACATAAAATCAACGACGACACGAATACGTGACATGTGCTGCACGTCTTTGTGATAAACCAGCCAGACTTTATACGCCGGTAATTTTGCCGATTTAAATAAACGGATTAAATCTGGATTTGTCTGCGCCAGCACTTCCGGCTGCAAAGAAAGCCCCAGGCCGGAGACGGTTGCCTTAAACCGGATCACCGTGCTATCACTAAACAAAACTCTTAAGGACTCAGCCGAATGATTAAGCAACCACTGATTTTCTGGCAATATAGACAGTTGCTCGCCGTAAGTAATTACTCTGTGCTTGCGCACATCTCTTAACTGCCCGGGTAAACCGTATTTTATTTTATAACTTTCAGAAGCATACAGACCCATCTTCATTTCACCCAGGTCCTTAATAATCAGCCCGGGTTCTTCCGGCCGAAAAAGACGCACGCTCACATCCGCCTCTCCCTGTTTCAGGTTCGCAGTAGTCGCTGACATGTTAAAGATAAGTTTTACCTTTGGGTGTTGCTGATAAAAGTTATCAAGCGCCGGGATGATCACCTCCTGCCCCAGACCTTCTGGCAGCGATAACCTTACCGTGCCACTAGCCGTGACCTCATCACCCTGTACCAGCCGTTTAACTTTTGCAATGGAATTTTGAATATGTTGTGACTGTTCGAAAACAGCCTGACCTTCTTTTGTCAGACTTAAGCCCTTGACCGAACGCTGAAATAATTTAATATCTAATGCCAGTTCAAGCGCATCGACATGGCGGCCAACCGTCGACTGATTAGCGTCCAGCATTTTTGCCGCAGCCGATAAACTGCCTGCTTTTGCAACCGCGATAAAGTAACGAAAACCATCCCAGTTCAAGCTATTCATAACTGAATAGCTTATCGTCGATTTGTCTGTGTACGATAGCTAAATCAGTGCAATTATGACAGGGCATCTTTTATTCTCTCTGCTACCCGAAAAGCATTAGCATATATCGTCCAGGTATAGGGCACACTACCACCGGTTGGCATAAAACTACCGTCAGTGACATAAAGGTTTTTTACATCATGGGCGCGACAATCCGCATTGAGTACCGAGGTTTTTGGGTCATGACCAAAGCGACAGCCACCAGCGACCAGATTTTGCGGCGGTGCACCGCTGATACTTGAACGAATATTTGTAGCCCCCATTTTTTTTAGTACCTTACTGGAATGTTCATTGATATAGTGACCGACTTTAAGATCATGCTGATGATAACCGATACGTACTTTTGCTACCGGTGAACCCCATTTATCTTTCACTGAGCTGTCGAGGCTGACAAAACAATTATCTGTTGGCAACCAGTCACAAAAAATCTCATAACGTAATGTCTGGCTATCGGTGAAAATTGATTTGAGATTTTTTTGCAAATCCCGACCCCAGACCAGATCGTCGCCATCCCACTTAGCACCGATGGCCTTGCCCATGGTATTTGGATGAGACAGTAGAAAATCCACGGTACCACCTTTAACCCGTCCACCCATCACCGGATCATCGATAAAATACCAGTCCTGCAAACCACGATTGACAAACGGGCCGCGCATTTTCATGTTTTCGGCTGCCTGTCTGTCCATGTTTGCGGCTATGTCTGTATAGGCAAAATCGCCATTACCCGAACCACCGGCAGAGAACAATAAATTTTTACCAACCTGGCCGCTGTTATTGGCCAGACCATCTGGATGTTTGACACCGGTTGAAGACAATAACAGGCGACTGGTTTCTATCGCCTGACAGGCAACAACAAATAATTTCGCGGTAATGCTTTGTTTATTGCCCTGAACATCATAGTAATCGGCTGATACCACTTTACCTGTTGCATCACTGCTTAATTTATACACCTTGCACAGCGGTTTGATTTCGCAGTGTTTTGTGGCAACTGCCTGATCCAGTAAAGCGGCTCTTGAACTGCCCTTGGCACCAGATGAACAGCCATAACTGCCGCAAAAACCGGAATATTCACAGCTTCTTCGATTGCCTTTGTCACGCGACAAGATCGCCCTTGGCGTCGGTAGTGAAAACAGGCCCATACTGCGACAGGCTTCATCAATCCGCCCGGATACCGGATGCTCCAGTGTTGGTGGATATGGAAAATCTTTGCTGGAACGGGGCTCTGCAAATGGATGATCGGTAAATCGGCCGGAAACGCCGACTTCTTTTTCCACCAGGGTGTAATACGGTTCCAGGTCCTCATAAGAAATAGGCCAGTCAACGACGTTGGCACCCTTAATTGCACCAAACTCGGCGCGCAGTCGAAAATCTTCCGGTTTAAGCCGGTAGAAAAAACCACTCATCAGGTTTGATGAACCACCGACACAGTTACCATTCCAGAAATCCCAGCCGGAATCCGAAGTGGCTTCGCCCACCCAGTTACCGTCACTATCGCTGTCTTCTATAACATGCTGCTCTTCAGCAAGCTTTGGCGTATACACACTGCGCCGGCAACAACTTAGCTCGTCTTTATAAAAATCTTTTTCGGTAAACCAGGGGCCCTTCTCCAGAACCACAACCGAGTAACCTGCCCTTGCCAGAGTCAGCGCCACCGGCCCGCCACCCGCGCCGCTGCCAATAATACAAACGTCGTAACCATTACTCATGCCTTGTAGCGCCTTTTTTGCAGTTGCTCCCAGGTTTTATCCGCAGAGGGAGTCGGGTATCCGGGTTGATGTTGCAGCCATTTCCAGCCGCTTCCATTTTTATTACCACCATAAACCGGATCGGCCAGTAAAGCCTCAAGGGTGTATGTGAGCAGCATTGAAACCCAGTTACGTCCTGCCCGACTTTTTACAATCTGGTGTATGATTTCATCCTGCTGTATTGCCGATAATTGCACAAAGGTTTTTTTATGCTTATCCCGCGTCAGCTCATCCAGCCAGCCAATGCCGCGAAAAATAAAATCCTTGTCTTCACCATCAGCATTCGGGTTTTCAATAGCATTGTATAGATAAACTGTGGCGCCAATATCACTTGCACCGGGAATATTCTCGCCTGCAGGAAACAACACTTCCTGCACCGCAGCCAGGGTTTTCCAGGCTGGATTATTCAACCCGTCCGCTGTTATCTGCTCATCATTTGATAAACGCAGTTCAGCCAGAGCAGCAGCGGGATAGGTTAAAGCCAACGAGCCCAACAAACTTGTCCGTCTTATAAACTGACGTCGACTGATGCCTGTTTTTTTAAAATCGGCCTGATTATTCATGCGGCTTTTCCACTCTAGTTTTGCCAGTGATCAATAAAATCCATAAAACGCACCTCGGAATAATTATTGTTTTCTCGAAAATCAGCTGTGTCCTGTGAGCTTAGAATATTACCACTGCTATCGGTAACGTACATATGCGGATAACCCTGGGCTGGCGGAAAAGCCGCCATAAATTCGCTATTATCATTTTTTTCACTGATATTCACCTTAAGCACAACGAAGTTCTGATGAAGACGCGATTCTAGCTCAGGGTTTTCCTTGATAAATTGATCCAGAACAAAACACCAGCTACACCAGTCACCGCCAACCTCAATTAACACTTTTCTATTTGTTTCTTTCGCCAGTTTTAAAGCGTCTCTGCCATCTGCATTCGGATTACGGCTGGCGTCATAAATCCTGCTATAAACGGGGAATTCTCCGGGTAGTTGAGATGCCTGAGCATTAAATGCAGCGGCCACCAAGAAAAGAAAAAAAACAAAAAATTGTGAGATAAAAGTCTTCATGAACATCGAGTTTTATAATATTACCGAACTTTCTAATGTGATATAGATTAAACCGGCCCCTATTAGTTCCAGGTAAATCTTACTACTGAAACGGAATAAAAGGATACCCTGTATTCAAGATACGCCGTAAATACCTCCATGTAGGCTCGACTGTAGCATCCATGCTACAGACAATCTTAAATACAGGGTATCCTTTTCATGTGTCTCAATAATAATATACATTAGGTCAGGTTTACTAATAGTAGGCAGGGATTAAACTTTGAAACGGTAAAAACATTCAAAAAACATTTAGCCGCGAAGGACGCACTAAAATGCCGGGAGCATTTTAGTGCGTCCTTCGCGGCAAAAATATTTTTAAACTGATGATTATAAGAATACTTTCACAGCCGCCTTTGCCGTTCCATGCAGAGTGCGCTTTCGCATCCAGCTCAGGCATCCGATAATTCATCCCAATATTTTTTTAATCGCTTTTCAGATACAGGAAATTTTGTTTTTAGCTCCTGGGCAAACAATGAAACACGGTATTCTTCCAGCATCCAGCGATAGTGATTAAGCTGCTGCGATTCAATATGCTGCTCTAGCAGTGAGTCCTGTCGTTTGAGGTACTCCTGCCATAACCTGGCAAAGTCAAGCCTGAGCTGTCGGTCACGAGTGGCATTGGTCTTTGCTTTTTCAAAGCGTTTTTTAATGGCCATTAAATATCGAGGATATTGCTGCAGCCATTGCTGCTCAATAACAATGATAAAATTTGGCGGGAACAAATGATCCAGCTGCAGCTGTATATCCGTTACTATATCAAGTTGAGATAGAGACGGGTTCTTCATTATCTTTTTAATGCTCCGATATTCATCAAGAATACTGGTTAGTAAATGGCTCCAGTGTTTTGCCTTTTCGTGTAATTCACTTTTTCCTTTTTCCAGCCTTGCATTAAATTCCTTTTCTGTCTGAATGCTGTCATACAAAAATACATCGTCGACTGTTTTATTGATGATATCGAGTTTAAGTCCTTCACAGGAACCAAAATCGCTGTACTTTAAACACAGGTGCTGAATATCCGGAATTGATTTTTTTAAATATTTTATCTGTTCAGGCATAGCGTTAATAAAAAGCTGCCTTAATGCTTTATGCGTTTCTGTCTCTGCGGTTTTCTTATTCTCCAGCACCCGAAGATTAACCTGCCTGCCCTCTTTAACCAATGCCGGGTAAGCTTTGAAAGAAACACCGTGCAGATCAAGTTCGACTGTGGCATCCATGGTATCCAGAATATCTGCTGTAATATTATCCTGATGATAAGACCTGTCGACCTGCATTGATGCAGTTTCAGGCATCACCGTAACAGAGCCGGATAAACTACTGTTGATTGATTGCAGCTCTCGACCTTCTGCTATGACACTGCCATTAGCATCAATCACTCTAAAATTCATTAGCAGGTGCCGATTTATGGCTTCGCTGTTCCACGCATCATAAGGTATTTGTACACCTGTCATTTTTTTTAACTGGTTCGCAACAGCGCTAGATAAAGCAGTATCTGAAGGCGCTAAAGCCTGCACACAGGCGGTTGCAAAATCCGGTGCTGGCACAAAGTTTTTTCTTAACTGTTTTGGCAACGACTTGATCAGCGCGACGACTTTCTCATGCAGCAATCCAGGAATAAGCCACTCACATCGTTGCGGGTTTATTATCTTTATCCCAGCTGCCGGTGTGATCAGGGTAATACCATCACAGTGATTTCGTGGATCAAAATGATATTCAAGAGGAAAGGTAGAACCATTCATTTCAAGAAAATCAGGAAACAGAACATCTGACACCAGCGTGGCATCATCACGTATTAAATCTTGCCTTGTTAAAAACAGGCGCTTTGCTTCTTCTTCATGGTGGCGCGACCATTTATCTAGTGTGGCACCGCCGCATATATGATCTGGCAGATGCATAGCATAGAAATCATACAAAACATTTTCATCAACGATAATGTCTCGTCGTCGTGACTTTGCTTCCAGAGCTTCAAGCTCTTTAACTAAATTTTGATTGTGCAGATAAAAATCGGCTTTGCCTTCATAGTCACATTCTATTAATGCAGAACGAATGAATATTTCCCTGGCTTCGGCAGGATTAAATCGTCCATAATTAACTTTTTTATCTGCATAAATAATTAATCCATACAGCGTTGCCTGTTCAAGTGCAACAACCTGCGAGCGTTTTTTCTCCCAGTGTGGATTACTATAAAAATACTTAAGCAAATGTTTTGCTTTTTGTTCAACCCAGGTTATGTCAATCTTTGCATTGCTGCGTGCATAAACCCGCGATGTTTCTACTATCTCGGCAGCCATAATCCATTTAGGCGGTGACTTAAACAATGCCGAGCCCGGAAAAACAGTAAACTTTTTATTTCTCGCACCTAAAAATTCTTTACCTTCATTTTTAACACCAATATTCGCCAGAAAACCAGTCAATAAAGCTTGATGGATCTGGTCATACGATGCCGACGTGGTGTTCAGACCAAGCTTTAAAGTCGACAACATTTTTTTTATTTGATTATGGGTATCTATCCATTCACGCATTCGCATCCAGGATATAAAATTTGTCTTACACCATTTACGTAATTTATTACCCGATAGACTTTTCTTTTCTGAATGATAGGTGTTCCATAGATTGATATAAAAAATAAAATCGGAAAACTTATCGCTGAAGGCAGCGTGTTTTTCATCAGCGGCCTGCTGTTTATCGAGAGGCCGTTCACGGGGATCCTGTGTCGCCAGCGCAGAGACGATTATTAACACTTCAGTTAAAGCATTCTCACTTTTTGCCTGTAGCAGAATACGAGCGAGTTTTGGATCAATTGGAAAATGGGCAAGGTGCTTGCCTGTTTTTGTTAACTTGTTGGCCTCATCAATCGCACCCAGTTCAAACAGTAATTTATAGCCGTCCTTAATTAACCGGTCTTCGGGTGGCTCGACAAAGGGAAAGTCGTCAATATGGCCCAGCCTGAGATTTTCCATCTGTAAAATAACCGCCGCAAGACTGGTACGTTGAATTTCAGGTTCGGTAAATTCATGGCGCTGGTTAAAATCATCTTCATCGTATAAACGAATACAGATGCCTGCTGAAACACGTCCACAACGCCCCTTTCGTTGATTTGCCGAGGCCTGTGAAATCTTCTCAATCGGCAAACGCTGAATTTTACTTCGCCATGAATAACGCGAAATTCGGGCAACACCGGAATCAATAACATATTTAATGCCTGGCACGGTTAATGACGTTTCCGCAACATTGGTGGCAAGAATAATACGTCGTTTATTCGATGGCTGAAAAATACGGTTTTGTTCAGTGTTTGATAAACGCGCAAGTAAGGGTAATACCTCGGTATTATCTAATGCCCTGCTTCCTGTTTCTTTAGCTAATGCATCGGCCGTTTCGCGTATGTCTCTTTCACCACTTAAAAAAACAAGAATATCACCAGAATCGATATTTGACAGTTCATTAACCGCATCAATAATACCCTGCTGCAAATCTTTTTTAGGTAATGCTTCCTTGTTTTCACTATTTATACTTTGAAAGGGACGATACCTCACTTCAACCGGATAAGTACGCCCGGAAACATTGATCACCGGTGCATCATTAAAATGTCTTGAGAACCGGTCAGGATCAATCGTCGCAGAGGTGATAATTATTTTCAGGTCCTTACGCTTATTTATCAGCCGCTTTAGATAACCAAGTAAAAAATCAATGTTCAGACTTCGCTCATGCGCCTCATCGATAATGATGGTGTCGTAATGATTAAGGAAAGGGTCGTGATTACATTCCGCCAGCAAAATGCCATCGGTCATCAGTTTGATGTAACTTTTATCATTCGATTTATCCGAAAATCGAACTTTATAACCCACTTCATTACCCAACTGGGTATTCAATTCTTCAGCAATTCGCAACGAGACTGAGCGAGCAGCCAGTCGCCGTGGCTGCGTATGCGCTATCTTGCCGCGAACGCCTAAACCAATTTCCAGACAAATTTTAGGCAATTGCGTGGTCTTACCCGAACCGGTTTCACCACATAAAATTGTTACCTGGTTCGCCAGAATGGTTTTTTTAATCAGCTCACTTTTTTGCGCAATGGGCAAAATATCGGGATAGCTGATTAAAGGCAGATTTTGTTTACGTGCTGCCGCAGTGCTCATAGAGAGTTCAATCTCTCTATTTAACTGAGCAAGCTTTTCTGCATCAGCCTGTTTATTACCTTGTTTAGCAAGCTGTTTGATTTTTTGCAGACGAGAACGAAAACGAAACACATCACATAACATGCATTGTTTCAGTCGATTATTGAACGATTGTGTATTCAAACCAGATAACATTATCAAGATAAAAGACGCATTGTATCAGCCCTTTAGAATATTGGCGGCATGCATGAGGCCAATTAAAGAGCCTGATTATTATTCTTTAATCACCAAATACAAAACAATGTCTATACTTATGTGACGTAATAAATTTCACATGTATATTAGTGCAGGAAAAAATATGGCTAAAATTCTAGTTGTCGATGATTCACCGACAATGTTAACGGGCACAACTAAAATATTAACATCAGCAGGTCATGATGTTATTCAAGCAGAAAGCGGGGCTCAAGGCATAGAAAAAGCAGGCAGCGATAACCCTGATGTTATTATTATGGATGTCGTAATGCCTGATATAAATGGCTTTCAGGCAACCCGAAAAATCACCAGTAATCCAGATACACAGCATATACCTGTCATCATGCTAACCACCAAGGACCAGGAAACCGATAAAGTCTGGGCAAAACGACAGGGCGCAAGCGACTATATCGTTAAACCACCTGATGCAAAAGAATTACTGGCTAAAATTGACAACCTTATAAAAAAGTAAAAATCTCAGCGGCCCTTTTATTTTTCTGGCGGATATTCAGCATACACCGGTAGCGCATCTTCACAGGACCACTGTTCACGTGAGTCCCAGAAAATGTGACCCTGTGGTGAAACAGGTGGTTGTGTGTCTAGGGCAACTCTGATTAAGTATCATTAATTCTGCGGGCTTTTAAGCGTACATATTTAAGGCATGTTTCGCAATGAATGCTTATTGCCTTCATAAGAAGCATAACGCAGAAGATGTGCGCTTAAAAAACCGCCCTGTGGGGCGATGCCCAAAAGCCAGGCTCGGCGTTTTTCAAGGTAGTTGTCGCCTAAAGTTAAAATTTATGCCGCCTTTTTTTCCACAGGACCCAGTTCCTGTTTTTCTGGATTAAGATAAACCCTGGCTACTGGTTTCCAGTTTCTTGTTTCACCACTCCAGCGTTCAGGCTTTTCTAATTTTGCCTGCTCGTATACCCGCTTTCGTTTTGCCAGTATCTCAATATCTTCACCTGTATGACGTTGCACAGGTGTGACAAACCGGATAGCACTGTGTAGGTGTTCAAAGTTATACCAATAAACAAAACCCTGTACCCAAACTCGTGCGGATAATAGACTTGAAAAAGGTTTCTCGGGATATTCCGGTCTGTATTTCAAGGTACGAAACAGTGATTCAGAATAGGGATTATCATTACTCACAGATGGCCGACTAAATGAAGGTACCACACCAAGCTCTTGCAGGGTTGCCAGCATGGTTGCTCCCTTCATTGGGCTGCCGTTATCTGAGTGTAACGTCACCTGATGAGAACTGATTCTTTCACGCTGACAGATATCGATCATCAAAGTGCTTGCCAGAGTACTGGATTCTTCCTCATGCACTTGCCAGCCAACGATCTTTCGACTGTATATATCCATGACCAGGTACAGGTATAAAAAGATGCCCTTTACCTGCGTTGGTAGATAGGTGATGTCCCAGGTGAAAATCTGATTAGGCCCTGTTGCCGTTAAAGCTCGTGGCTTTTTAACCTGCCTGTCGGGTTTTGCCTTTTGTCGGTGATGCTGTTGGTTAGCTTCTTTTAATACACGATAGAATGTTGATTCTGAAGCAATATAAACCCCTTCATCAGCTAGTTTTGGGACAATCTTGCTCGGTGGCAGGTTGGCGTATTCTGGCTTGTTAGCCGTCTGGATAATGCGTTGTCTCTCTATCGCTGTTAGTTTATTGCCAGGCTCATGATTCGCTTTAATACGACCATCCTGTGCATGATCACTCTGCTTCCATCTTTGTAATGTCCTGACGCTAATGCCAATAATCTTACAGGCCTGAGACTGGCATGCACCAGATGCCAGGGATTCATTGATCAACGCAATGACTTCGGCTCTTTCGCTGTTCATTGTGAGTTGTCCTCGTCGCTTCCCCAGATAGCGTTTACTTTTTTTTGGAGCACTAATAAAGCCGCTGTTTCAGCCAGTGCTTTTTCTTTACGGTTCAGGTCTTTCTTTAAGGCCTTATTCTCACTCTTCAAATGCTTTAGTTCGGCTTGTGATTTGGCTTTGCTGGTGGATGAATGACCATTGGCAAAATCTTCTTTCCACTGCATAACATGATGTGAATAAACACCTTGTTCGCGGCAATAAGCATTCATTTTTTCTTCATCCAAAGAAGCGCATGCTATGACCATAGCTAGCCAAATCACAAGC
>RCNG010000600.1_pt1 | contig 16679 bp, 13 predicted proteins | sample 2041371 | NCBI WGS metagenome assembly RCNG01 (sample SAMN09708227, study PRJNA481090) | Marine sediment metagenome, whole genome shotgun sequencing project. | biome: marine sediment; feature: ocean; material: sediment; isolation source: Sewage treatment plant 1 marine sediment (STP1) ... | reverse complement strand
ACACGTCCACACCCATACGGTCATAAACGACCTTGAGCTCGTTGACGAGGGCGATGTTGACCGCTCGAAAGATGTTCTCCGTGAGCTTGGATGCCTCCGCCGTTCGTGCCGACGACACCCTCACAGTGCTTTCGATCACCGCACTGTATAGATCATCTGCCAGATCACCGGAAACTTCGTCAACTCCGCCGACGACCTTCGGCGTATTGGTCGTTCCGTACTGCGGATTGCCCGGGTCTTCCCGTTCCGGGCTGAAGGCAAGAAAATAGTCCTCGCCACAGACGAGGCGACTCGGGCACGTTTCCCCGTCCCCTCCGGGGGGGTTCTCGAGGATGCGCCGCACCAGATCGTCGGTCGTCCCGGGGTAGGTCGTCGATTCGAGGACCACCAACTGACCCGAGCGAAGTGTGGCGCCAACCTTCCCGGCGGAGGCCTCGACGAAACGCATGTCCGGCTCTCTCTGCGGCGTCAACGGTGTCGGCACACAGATCAGGACAGCGTCTGTCTCGCTGAGACGGTCAAAATCGGTGGTGGCCCGCAGCCGACCGCTCGAGACCGCCTCGCGCAGTCTTCCCCCGTCGAGGTGTTTGATGTAGCACTGGCCAGCTGCGATGAACTCGGGCTTGGCGGGATCAACGTCGAAACCGAGGACGTCGAAGCCCTTTTCGGCGAAGGCCAGGGTCAGAGGAAGCCCAACGTAGCCGAGCCCGATGACGCCGATGACCGCCTCTCGATTCTTGATCTTCTCCTGCAGCGCCAACGCGACTGAATTCAATCGAACCTCCGACAGGCCCCTAGGAATGTGTACTACACACTCCTAGCGGGCCAAAGCGATATGGGTTGTGTCAACCTGGAGATCGGTGCGCCGCTTGAGGAACTCGACCAGCACACGCGCCCGAGCCCGTCCGTTGACGTACCCGGTGAGAACTCCCTCGATGCCCTTGAGGGGCCCCGCGAGCACCTTCACCCGTTCACCAGGTTCGATGCCCCGATCGATTCCTTCGGGCAAAATGAACCCACGATCCCCTTCGAGCTCCCGAAGAGCCTCGACGATCGTATCGTCCACGACCGCGAGGCGGCCGTCGACAACCAACGGATACTGCACTCCCGGGCAGTACCGCATCACCGACGCGGTGAGTCCGTAAGACCGGCGGGCGAAAACATAACAAGGGAAGAGCGGCATCGGTCCCTTCGGCGCCCGCTGATGCCACGGAACCTGAAGAATGCGCGGACAAAAAAGCTCAATGTCGCGCATCTCGAGGTTAGCCATCGCCACACGCTCGCGATTCGGTTTTGTTCTGACGACCGCCCACGAGGAGCAGACATCCACCGGTCCGGCGTCGACAGCGAGAGAAGAGTGCGGCATGGCAGACGGATTATTACCGCCTCGACAAAGCCACGTCAAGGAAAGACCAATGTAGAATCCCCCCTCGGGCCCTCGACGCGGTCAGGCGCCCAGAAAGGCAAAGAGATGACGACTACCGACGGCCCACATCCGGAGTTCAAGGTAAAGGACCTCGAGCTGGCAGCCTGGGGCAGACGCGAGATCACCATCGCCGAGCAGGAGATGCCCGGGCTCATGGCAACTCGGGCCAAGTACGGACCACATCGCCCCCTTGCTGGAGCCCGGATCGCGGGCAGTCTGCACATGACCGTGCAAACCGCCGTACTGATCGAAACCCTGATCGATCTCGGCGCCGACGTGCGGTGGGCATCCTGCAACATCTTCTCCACCCAGGACCATGCGGCCGCAGCCATCGCTGCCCAGGGCATCCCAGTCTTCGCCTGGAAGGGCGAAAGCCTCGAGGAATACTGGTGGTGCACCAAGCAAGCCCTGACGTGGCCGGACGGCGGTGGCCCGGATCTCATCGTCGATGACGGTGGGGACGCAACGCTTCTGATCCACCGTGGCCACGCCGCCGAGGAGGACCCTTCGCTGCTCAATGGTCCGGTCGAGAACAAAGAGCTCGCGATCATCGACGACCTCCTGAAAGAGACGTTGGAGATCGACTCGATCCACTGGCACCAGGTCGTCGATCGATGGCGCGGTGTGTCCGAAGAAACCACCACCGGCGTGCACCGCCTCTACCAGATGCACGAGGACGGCAAGCTTCTCGTGCCCGCGATCAACGTCAACGACTCGGTCACCAAGTCCAAGTTCGACAACATCTACGGTTGCCGCGAGTCGCTCATCGACGGCATCAAGCGTGCCACCGATGTCATGATCTCGGGCAAGATCACGCTCGTTTGCGGCTTCGGCGACGTCGGCAAGGGGTCGGCCGAGAGCTTGGCGGGGCAGCGTGCCCGTGTCTGGGTCACTGAGATCGACCCCATTTGCGCCCTCCAGGCATGCATGGCCGGATACAACGTCAGCACCATCGAGGAGGCCCTCCCCCACGCCGACATCTACGTCACCACGACCGGCAACCGGGACGTCATCACGGCCGACCACATGAGCCGCATGAAGGATCAGGCCATCGTCTGCAATATCGGCCACTTCGACAACGAGATCCAGGTCGATGCCCTGAACGAGTTCCCGGGAGTCGAGCGAGAGACGGTCAAGCCGCAGGTCGATCGCTACACCTTTCCCGACGGCCATTCAATCTACCTGTTGGCCGAAGGGCGGCTGGTCAACCTGGGGTGTGCCACCGGCCACCCGAGCTTCGTCATGTCCAACTCTTTCACCAACCAGGTGCTGGCGCAGATCGACCTCTGGGAGAACAACCACGAGGTCGGCGTGACCACCCTACCGAAGCACCTCGATGAGGAGGTCGCTCGGCTCCATCTCGCTAAGCTCGGCGCGAAGCTGACGACCTTGACGCCGGAGCAGGCGGAATACATCGGCGTACCGGTGGAGGGTCCCTACAAGCAGGACTGGTACCGCTACTGATGACGGCGATACTCGGAATTTCGGCCTTCTACCACGATTCGGCGGCTGCGCTGATCGTCGACGGCGAGATCATTGCCGCGGCCCAGGAAGAACGATTCTCCAGGATCAAGCACGACCACGGTTTCCCTCAGCAAGCGATCGATTACTGCCTCGCCGAAGCTGGTATCACCCCCGAGCAGCTGGACCATGTTGCCTTCTACGACAAGCCCTTTTTGAAATTCGAGCGCCTGCTCGAGACCTACCTCGCCTTCGCACCGGCCGGGTTTCGTTCCTTTCTGATGGCCATGCCTCTGTGGATGCGTCAGAAGCTGCACCTGCCCAGGGAAATCCGCAAGGGCCTGCACGGCAGGTACTCAAAACGCATCGTCTTCTGCGAGCACCACGAGTCGCATGCCGCGTCCGCGTTCTTTCCGTCACCCTTCGACGAGGCCGCTCTCTTGACCTTCGATGGCGTCGGCGAGTGGGCTACCTTGAGCTGGGGCACGGGCCAGGGTCATCGCATCGACTTGGGCCACGAGCTGCGTTTCCCCCATTCCATCGGGCTGCTGTACTCGGCCTTCACCTACTTCTGCGGCTTCAAGGTCAACTCGGGGGAGTACAAGCTGATGGGCCTTGCGCCGTATGGGACACCGCGCTACGCGGATCTCATCCTCGAAAAGATCATGGATCTCAAGGACGACGGTTCCTTTCGGCTCGACATGCGCTACTTCAACTACTGTCAGGGCCTGACCATGACATCGAAGGCCTTCGACGCTCTCTTCGGCGGCCCACCGCGCGCCCCCGAGTCCGACCTCACCCAGCGGGAGATGGACCTCGCCGCTTCGATCCAGAAGGTGACTGAAGAGGTGATGCTGCGGACCGTGCGCCATGTGCACGACCAGACCGGGATGGATAATCTCTGTTTGGCAGGTGGCGTCGCCCTGAACTGTGTTGGCAATGGCCGCATCCTGCGCGAAGGTCCGTTCGAAAACATCTGGATCCAGCCCGCCGCGGGCGATGCCGGCGGCGCCCTCGGGGCCGCGCTCTTCGTCTGGCACCAGCTCCTCGATCATCCGCGCGAGCCCCGGCAGGCCGACACACAGGTCGGGTCCCTGCTCGGACCACGCTTCAGCAATACCGAGATCCAGTCATTTCTCGAGGACGTGGGCGCTGTCTTCAAACGAGCTGACGACGAAGAAACGCTGTGCGCCACAGTGGCCGAGCTCATCGAAAATGAACACGTCATCGGTCTCCTCCAAGACCGCATGGAGTTCGGACCACGAGCCCTCGGCTGCCGTTCGATCATCGGCGACGCGCGCAGCTCCAAGATGCAGTCGGTCATGAACCTCAAGATCAAGTTTCGCGAGAGCTTCCGGCCTTTCGCCCCGATCGTGATGCGGGAGCGGGTGCACGAGTTCTTCGAGATGCGCGAGGAGGAGGACAGCCCCTACATGCTGCTGGTCGCCCCGGTGCGTGAAGAAAAGAGGATCGACCACAGCGAAACGAATCAGGGACTCGACAAGCTGAAGGCCATTCGATCGCAGATCCCCGCCATCACCCACGTCGATTACTCCGCCCGAGTTCAGACTGTCGACTCCGTCCGCCACCCCCGCCTGCACCGCATCATGAAGGCCTTCGAGGAACGCACCGACTGTCCGGTGCTCATCAACACTTCCTTCAACGTCCGTGGGGAGCCGATCGTCTGCTCCCCCGCAGACGCCTACCACTGCTTCATGAATACCGACATGGATGTACTCGTACTCGAGGACTTCATCCTGATGAAGTCCGACCAGCCACACGCATCCCGTAGCGAGAGAGACGCCTACCTCTCGCAGTTTGCACTGGACTGAGACATGGCCGTTATCGAGATCAACCGCAACCCTTCCCGCAAGGAGCTGAACCAGTTCGGTTTCATCTGGTTGGGCTTCCTCATCCTCTTTGGGCTGCTCGCCTGGTTCAAGCTCGAGAGCCACACTGCAGCCACGGTCATATGGTTGTTGGCCATCGTCGTTCCCGTCATCGGGTGGCTCGTGCCGGCGTTCATGAAGGTGGTCTTTCTGGGTCTGTCCTACGCCGCCTTCCCGATCGGCTTCGTCGTCTCCCACGTCGTTTTGGCGGCGGTCTACTACCTCGTTCTCACCCCAATCGGGCTCGTGATGCGTCTGTTCCGCTATGATCCTATGAGCAGGGCACTCGAGCCCGATAGGTCGAGCTACTGGATCGAGCGGGAACCACAGCCCGATCCCAAGCAGTACTTCAGACAGTATTGAGGCCAACATGAACGAGAAGAAAAACGAGTTCGAGCGTGAAGCCGAAGCCGAGGACATGAGCTTCCTGGCCGAGTTCTGGGACTTCCTGAAGCACAACAAGAAGTGGTGGTTGACGCCGATCATCGTCGTGCTACTGCTTGTCACCCTCCTGATCGTGCTCTCCGGCTCCGCGGCGGCGCCGTTCATCTATACGTTGTTTTGATCTCTGGGATGGAGTTCGACGCGGCCACGGCCTCGGGCTCGGGCAGCGCCATTGTGCAAGAGGCGACCAACCACCGCGCCGCTGTCCCGACACAATGACGTATCTGGCACCGCCGCCGGAAGGATTGGCGTGGCTCTCTGTTCTTTCCCGATCCGAAAGATGCGCAGAGCGCATCCATTCCGATCCTCGACCGGTTTTTACCATGTCTTCAAAGCTCTGAGATCCTACGAAAAACCGATCGAGGATCGGATCGTATAGACTATCGGCTCTGCTTGGCGGAGCTTTATCCAGTTCTGAAAGGGGAACGCATGACAATTCGTCTCTTGAAAACAGCCGTGCTCACGGCACTGGTCCTGGGATGCGCCGGCCTGGCCCTTGCCGCTGACATAGCCCAGGTGCCGGTCAAGGAGCACACTCTCGCAAATGGCATGAAAATCCTGATGGTCGAACGCCACGATGTACCGAGCATCTCGGTGGGGTGGACCGCACACGTCGGCTCGGCAAACGAGGACACCGGCGCCACCGGAATCGCCCACCTCTTCGAGCACATGATGTTCAAAGGATCAAAAACAATCGGTACCACCGATGCCGCAAAAGAGCTCGAGATTATGGCTCGACTCGACGAAGTCCGCGGGCAGATGGAAGCCGAGTACACCGCACTGCGGGAAGCCAAGAGGCGGGGTGAGGTCGAGGGTTCCATCTACCTGCCCGAGAACCGCACCGAACGCCTGGTAGAGCTCTTCGAACAGATGAAGGTGCTCCAGGACGAGCAACACGAGTACATCGTCAAGGACGAGCTTGACCAGATCTACACGGAGCTCGGCGCCTCGGGGCTCAACGCGTTCACCAACCAGGACATGACGACCTATATCATCACGGTGCCGGCGAACAAGATCGAGCTCTGGTTCTGGATGGAGTCCGAGCGTCTGCTCAACGCCGTTTTCCGAGAGTTCTACTCCGAACGCGACGTTGTGCGCGAGGAGCGCCGCATGCGGGTCGAGTCCGACCCGACGGCCAAGTTCGAGGAGCAGTACGACTCGATGTTCTGGAACGCCTCCCCCTACCACCACCCGGTCGTCGGCTGGCCTTCGGACGTCGAGTCCATCTCCCGCCAGCAGGCGAACGACTTCTTCGCGACCTACTACGCGCCCAACAACATCACGGCGGCGATCGTCGGCGACTACGACACCGCCGAGGTCCTTGCTCTCGCCGAGAAGTACTTCGGCCGCATCCCGCGGGGCGAAAAAGCGCCGCCCGAGGTGGTGACCGAGGAGCTCGACCAGCTCCAGGAACGTCGCATGACCGCCGAGGCCGACACCAACCCGTCGGTCCAGATAAGGTGGCGTACGGTCGGCTTCGTGAACAAAGACCAGCACGCTCTGGACGTCATGTCGGCCATCCTCAGCGACCGCACCGGGCGTTTCTACAAGTCACTCGTCGAAGACAAGGAACTGGCGACCGGCGAGCCCTATGCGTACGGCAACTCGCTGCGACTCGACGGAATGTTCGAGATCGGCGCCGAACTCGCGGACGGCGCGTCCCACGATGCTGTCGAAGCAGCCCTGCTCGCCGAGGTCGAGGCCCTCAAGAACGAGCCTGTTCCCGAACGCGAGCTGCAGAAGGTCAAGAACCAGTTCCTCGCCAACTCCTACCGCCGACTGCAGTCGAACTTCTTCCTGATGATTCAGCTGCTCATCTACGACGCCATGGGCGATTGGACCTACCTCAACACGTCATCGGCCGCCGTCGAGGCAGTCACGGCTGCGGACGTGCAGCGGGTCGCGAAGACCTACTTCACCGACAACGGCCGCAATACCCTCTGGTACCTGCGCAAGGCCGGCACGGATGAAGATCCCGATCTCGCCGGTCTCGAAGGACAGGCGAAGCAGATGGCCAAACAGATGATCTCCCAGATCGTCGTCGAAGAGGACGCCGCCAAGCTGCAGATGTTCCAGACCCAGATGCAGACCAGCCTCAGCCAGGCGCCCGAGCAGTTCAAGCCGGCGATGGAGGTCGTCCTCAAAAAGATCCAGGACCGCCTGACCGAGCTCGCGGACGGAGGTGAAGAGTAATGCGCAAGACGCTGTTTGTTGCTGTGGTGCTGGTGGCAATCGCGACCGGCCTCGCCCAGGCGGGCGACATCGTCGACCGCCCAGAAAAACTGACTTTCCCCGATCTCTCGTTCGACGTTCCGGACGCCGATTCAATGCGTTTCAAGCTTGCCAACGGAACTCCGGTCTACATCAAAGAGGATCACCAGCTGCCGTTGGTCGACATCTCCATCCATTTCCGCGGCGGCCGCTACATGGTTCCGCGAGAAAAGGCCGGCCTCACGCAACTGATCTCGGACGCCTGGCGCAGCGGCGGCGCCGGCGACCTCACGGCTCAGGAGCTCGACGAGACCCTCGACTTCCTGGCGGCTAACCTGCGCGCCAACATCGGCGATGTCTCGGGCACCGTGTCCCTCAACGTCATGAGCAAGGACGTCGACGAGGCGATGGGCCTCATGATGGATTTGCTGACCCGCCCCCGCTTCCAGGATGACCGTTTCGCCAAGGCCAACGACGACCTCCTGCAAGCCATGAAGCGACGCAACGATGACACCGCCAACATCGAACGCCGCGAGTGGGACCACCTGATCTACGGCGACGATTACTGGGAGACCTTCCTGCCGACGACGGCGACTCTCGAAACGATCACAATTGACGACTGCAAGGCGATGGTGGCGAAGCTCGTGCGGGCCGACAACATCGTCGTGGCGATCGCCGGGGACATCACCCGGGACGAGGCGCGAACCCTGCTCGACGCCACCATCGGCACCCTGCCGAAGCTCGAGCAACCCCTGCCCACCATCCCACAGCCCGAGCACACGCCCGAACCGGGCGTCTACGTCGTCAACAAAGCCGACGTCAACCAGGGGCGGGTGCGCATCGGCCACCTCGGCTACCGACTCGGCCATCCAAGAGCCTTCGACCTGATGGTCGGCAACGACATCCTCGGCGGCGGTGGATTCACCGCCCGCATGATGAAGAAGATCCGCTCCGACGAGGGCCTTACCTACGGCGCCTACTCGCGACTTTCTTTCCCGGTCACCATTCCGGGCACATTTGCGGCGACTTTTCAGTCCAAATCCTCGACCTGCGCCTACGCAGCCGAGCTCACCTTCGAGCTCATCGAGAGCATGCGCACGGCACCGCCGACAGAGGAAGAGCTCACCACATCGAAGGTTTCCTTCATCGAGACCTTTCCTCGCACCTTCGAGTCTTCGACGCGGACGGCCAACCTCTTCGCCCGGGGCGAGCTGCTCGGCCGGGCCAAGGACTACTGGCAGACCTACCGCGACAACGTGGCCAAGGTCACCGGCGAGACCGTCCAGGAGGCCATGAAGACGGACCTCCATCCCGACAAGATGATTGTGCTCGTCGTCGGCAACGTCGAAGAGATCATGGCCGGCCACCCGGACCACGAGTCTCGAATGACCGACTTCGGCACGATCACGACGCTTCCGCTTCGCGATCCGCTGACCCTGGAGCCCATCGCCGAGTAGAACCCGCCACCCATTCTACGCACCAGCCCGGGCCGAAAGGCCCGGGTTTTCTTTTCCGGGGCTTCCATCGTTGCGGGGTTCTCTGCCGCTTCTGGGCCGCGCCCAGCTCGTCATTCCGCGTCAAAGCCGCTGGTGGACAGGGGCGGCATCTCATGACAAACACAGGAACAGCGGCTGCAGCGTACGACGCCGGTCGAGGTTCCTCTCCGCAGGCGGGACGCCTGCTCCCACCAGAACAGTCGTCACCCTTGGTGGCCACAGGCGTCTGGTATCCAAAATCCGGCATCTGGCATCCGGAAGGCCACCCAACCCTTGCACTACCTGCCATCCCGTAGCACAATAGCCGCGCCTTTTGGCGCGGCGCGTCAAAAGCAAGAAATCGAGGAGGAGACATGAAGGTCCACGAGTATCAAGGTAAGGAGATTCTCGCGCGCTACGACGTGCCGGTCCCGCGAGGCATTCTCATCACAAACGCCTCGGAGGCCCGTGCGGCCGCCGAAGAGCTCGGCGGGCGGGTCGTCGTCAAGGCGCAGATTCACGCCGGCGGACGCGGTAAGGGCGGTGGAGTCAAGCTCGCCGACAATGCGGACCAAGCTGTAGAGCTGGCCGAGCAGATCCTCGGCATGACCCTCGTCACCAAGCAGACCGGGCCAGAAGGCCGTTTGGTTCGGCGGGTTCTCATCGAAGAGGCCCTACCCATCGAGCGAGAGCTCTACCTGGGCATCGTGCTCGATCGTGAAGAGGGATTCCCGTGCATGATGGCGTCGAAGTTCGGCGGCATGGAGATCGAAGAGGTCGCGGAAGAAAACCCGGACGCGATCCTCAAAGCTTGGTTCGACCCGGACGTCGGTCTCCACCCCTACCTGGCCCGTAAGTTGGCCTTCGGTCTCGGCCTCGAGGGCCCGGCGTTCAAGGCCGGCATCAAGTTCATGAGCGCTCTCGCGCGCGCCTATGCCGACACCGACTCGTCCTTGGCCGAGATCAACCCGTTGATCACCACCACCGACGGCCGGGTGATCGCGCTTGACGCCAAGATCGGCTTCGACGACAGCGCCCTCTTCCGCCACAAGGACATCCTCGGCATGCGTGACACCGACGAAGAGGAACCGCTCGAGGTCAGGGCGTCGGAGTTCGACCTCAACTACATCAAGCTCGACGGAAACATCGGCTGCATGGTCAACGGCGCCGGCCTGGCGATGGGGACCATGGACATCATCAAGTTCTACGGCGGAGAGCCGGCGAACTTCCTGGACGTCGGCGGCGCCGCGTCCGAGGAGCGCGTCACCGAGGCGTTCAAGATCCTGCTCTCCGATAACAACGTCAAGGGCGTGCTCGTCAACATCTTCGGCGGTATCGTGCGCTGCGACATGATCGCGCGCGGTGTGATCGCGGCGGCCAAGACCACCGGATTGAGCCTTCCCCTGGTCGTTCGCCTCGAAGGCACGAATGTCGACGAAGGCAAACGCCTGCTGAACGAGTCCGGCCTCGATCTCATCGTCGGCGACGGCATGGCCGACGGCGCGAAGAAGATCGTCAACGCCGTGGCCGGAAACTGAGGAGGCAGCTATGAGTATCTGGGTCAACAAAGACACCAAGGTCGTCGTTCAGGGCCTGACCGGCACCGAAGGCCGATTCCACGCCGAGAAATGCCGCGATTACGGAACGCAGATCGTCGCCGGTGTGACGCCGGGCAAGGCCGGGCAAGAAGTCGACGGCGTTCCGGTCTTCAATACCGTCGAAGATGCGGTCGTCACGACTGGCGCGGACGCGTCGCTGATCTTCGTACCGCCCCCATTTGCCGCCGATGCAATCCTCGAGGCTGCAGACGCCGGCATCGAGACCGTTATCTGCATCTCCGAAGGCATCCCGGTGCGCGACATGGTTCGCGTGCAGCGCATCCTTCAGGGCCTGCCCACGCACCTCATCGGGCCGAACTGCCCGGGCATCATCACACCCGGCGAGACCAAGATCGGCATCATGCCGGCCCACATCCACCAGAGCGGCGGCGTCGGCGTCGTCTCGCGCTCCGGGACCTTGACCTATGAGGCCGTCGGCCAGCTCACCAACCTCGGTCTCGGCCAGTCGACCGTGCTCGGTATCGGCGGCGATCCTCTGCCGGGCACCAACTTCATCGACTGTTTGCAGGCCTTTGAAGAAGACGACAAGACCGTCGGCATTGTTATGATCGGCGAGATCGGCGGAACGGCCGAAGAGGACGCAGCGGAGTTCGTCGAGAATTTTGTCACCAAGCCCGTGGTGGCGTTCATCGCCGGCCAGACGGCCCCTCCGGGACGCCGCATGGGCCACGCCGGCGCCATCATCTCCGGCGGCAAAGGCACCGCGGCCGACAAGATCAAGGCGCTCGAAAAGGCAGAAATCGCCGTCTGCCCCACCCCCGCCGAAATCGGCCAGACCATGAAGAACCTCATCGACGCCCTGCCGCTCGTCTGAGCGTTCATTACAACGACACAACGGCCCGGCTCTTGAGCCGGGCCGTTTTTTGTCCTGGAACCTGCATGCATCCGATTTTTCCCCCGAGTTCGCCATCGCCGACAGCACGAGTAACGAGACCGATCCTGCCCTTGCCCTCTCAACCACCAGTGATCGATTCCTGGTGACCTGGTCGGACGACACGCCTGGAGCCAATCTTCGAGTGCGGGGGGCGTACGTGAGCTCGGACACAATGACCGCCGGCGTGCCCGCCACGCTCGCCGACCACCCTTCGGCGCACCGCTACCCGGCGAACCTGGCCTGGGAGTACTGGTGATGATGGGATCACGTTCAATCCTGCGGTTGCGGGGGGCCAAGCCGGCTGGATGGTGGCATGGGAGGCTCGCGATCAGTACTCGTACGACTACGACATCATGGGTCGGTCGGTCTACCGACTCTTCGCCGACGGTTTCGAGGACGGTACGGGCGTGTGGTCGGTCGTCTCTCCGTGACCGGCGAAAGCTACAAACCTGAAGTCGGCGCGGTCAGAACGAGCGTCAAATACTCCTCGAGCCACCGCTCCCGGACCAGATTGCAACCGAGACTGGTGAACTCCTCCCGGACAGGGAAGGCGTACTCCCAGGCGATTCCGGAGAGCACGATAGGCGCCGTCGGGCCCGCGGCCGCAACGATGGACTCGGCGAGCTCGAGCAGCAGATCGCCGTGCAGATTGGCAAGCACCAAGCCGTAACCAGCCGGTTTCACCGCATCGAGCGGACCGAGTACAACGGCGATCCTGTCGCCGAGCTGATTGAGGCATGCCGACCGTCGTGTCGTCACAGCGGCCTTGGCACTGATATCGACACCCACAGCACAATCGGCGCCGAGGCGAAGTGCGGCGAGAGCGAGGATTCCCGTGCCGCAGCCGACGTCGAGCGCCCGCATTCCGTCGAAAGGGGCAAGCTCCTCGAGCTCCTCGAGGCAGCTCGCCGTCGTCTCGTGCTCGCCTGAGCCGAATGCCCCCAGGGGAACGACGAGGTCGATGGTCGGGTCCACGGAATGCGGCAGGCCCCCGGGAGGCACGATGCGCCACGATCTCCCGATACGCAGAGGCGTTCGCAACCCATTCGTCTCGCTCATCGCGTCATGATAGCACCGGCTCAAAAATCCCTACTCGAATGCAACGACCGAAAGATCCGGGCGTGCTGTGCGACAATCGTAGAAAATCAGCTTCGACCGGTTCGGGCAGAGTTTGCGAACCAGGTCGCGAGGAGGCATCATGAGATTCAGAAGCTCGCCAAACTGTTTCGTCATTGCATGTGCACTGGTCGCGCTAACACTTCCTTGCTTGGACCCCAACCCGGTAGGCGCCGACGACGGCCAAGGGATCACTGCGGCTGAGCTCGAACGGCTCGGACTCGATGAGCCGGCGCCACCGGAGACCGTGTCGAGGGCCATCAAGTCCGGATCTCGGGCGTTGGTCGCGGCCACGGTCGTCGTCTCGGAAGGGGACCTGCCACCCGGCGCCCCGGGCGGTGTCACCAACCTGAACTCTCCCTTCACGAACGGCAATGGCGAGGTCGGGTTCACCGGCAGTGCAGGCGAGAACTTCGTCTGGTTCGACGCCGGTATCACCTGGCTGAGTAGCGACGCCCTGCCCAGCAACACCCTCGCCGGTGGCGAGGGCACCATGGGGGTGGGAGACAACGGAGAGTTCATCTACAGTCCCTCGATCGACGGCAACGACGGCGTCTGGACGCACAACGGCGCCCTGCTCGCCGACGGCGACCCGGCGCCCGGCTACTCCCCGCCGGCTCTCAATACCTTCAACAGCCGCCCGACCATGCTGCCGAGCGGCGCTGCCTACTGGGTCGCGGGCGTGAATTACAGCGGGGGCACGAGCACCGAAGGCCGGGTACTCTATATGTCGAGCGACTCGACCCCGGGTTCAACCACGCCCGTGCTGGCTTCCGGCGACATGGTGGGCGGCCTTCCCATCAACAGCGGCTCGAGCGGTATCGACTTCGACTACCAGATTGCCGACGACGGCGGCCACCAGATCAACGTTCTTCTCCTCGACACCGGGTCAACAACCAACGACGGGATCGTCTACGTTGACGGCTCCGTTGTCGCAACAGAAGCCAGTCCTTCGGGCGACGGCGACAACTGGGACAACTTCGACGTCGTCACCATCAACAACGACGGCGACTACCTGTTCTCGGGCGATACCGATGGTCCGACGACCAGTGACGAGTTCATCGCTTCGAATGGAGCGATCGCCCTCCGGGAAGGGGACGTTGTCGCCGGAGTCACCTTGACGAGCAGCGCCACGGTCAATGCGATGAGCCTCAACAACCTCGGCCAGGTCGCCTACACCTGGAGCATCAGCGGCGGCACCGAAATCCTCTTCTTCGCCTGCGACGCCTCCGACCTCGTCGGCAGCTCTGTCGAGCTCCTGCGCACCGGCGACGGGCTCGATCTTGATGGCGGAGGGACACAGGACGCTCTCGTCACCGATTTCAACGCATCGACCGCCATCGGACCCGGTCTGTGGCTGGCGGAGGACGGTCAAGTCTTCGTCGAGCTCGACATCGACCTCGGTAACGGAGATCTCGAAGCGATCGTCGCCCTCGATGCACCCTCCTGCGCCATCGACCACCTCGTCATCAACGAGATCGACTACGACCAGGATGGGACCAACGACGCAGAGTTCATCGAGATCTTCAACGGGACCGGCGCCGGAGTCAGCCTCAACGGCCTCACGGTCCAGCTGGTCAACGGCACCGGGGGCGGGGCCAGCGTCTACCAAACGATCCCGCTGCCGGACACGACCCTGGCGAACGACGACTACTTCGTCATCTGCGGCAACGCCGCGACGGTCGTCAACTGCGACCTCGACGTCGTACCAGATACGAACTTGATCCAGAACGGCGCCCCGGACGCCGTCGCCCTCGTTGACCCGACCGGAGCGCTGGTCGATACCGTCAGCTACGAAGGCGACACCGGCGCCCCCTATACCGAAGGCTCGGGTGTCGGGCTCGAGGACGACCCGAACATCTTTTATTTCGGCATCTCGCGCTACCCCAACGGCATTGATACCGACGTCAACAACAGCGACCTGTCGGGACGCTGCCACTCGCCCGGCATGCCGAACCTGGACACCACAGGTGACTGTCTTCCGGTCCCGGTCGAGCTGATGACGCTCACGGTCGAATAACTCGAAGCGGCGGCCGAGGGCTGGAGCTTCCCGATGGAGAGCTTTGATATGGGGGCGGATTCGACCCGCCCCCCTCAGACCTTCGGTCTGCGCTCTTGCGCCTTTGCCTTGAATGCGTTCCGTGCTTGTTCGGCTACGGTTTCTCACAAGAACCGAATGTGGTCGGCTGCCCGGAAACGTCGAAGTCACGTTGTTCAGCTCAGGTTTCTCGGGTAGCCTTGAACGTACAAACAAATGCCCGTCAAGGCTCTGCGGCCCGAATCGGCCCGCGCCGCTCACAGGTATTGGAAGGAGTTTGTAATGGAGTTCAAAAACTTCGAAAACGTGCATCACATGTTGACCAATACCATCGAAAAATGGGGAAACCAGGATGCTTACCGTTGGATTCTAGATTCCCGCGAGACCGACAGCGTCACCTGGAAAGAGTTCGGGGATCAGGTGCACCGGGTGGGCAAGAGCCTGATGGCCCTGGGAATCGACAAGGGCGACAAGGTCAATATCTTGAGCTACACCTGCTACCGGTGGGTCCTGACCGACGTGGGCTGTGCGTCGATCGGTTCCTGTGCCGCGGGAATCTACCAATCATTGTTGCCCGACGACATCAAGTACATCGTCAACCACTCGGACGCGGTTCTGGTTTTTGCTGAGGACGAGGGACTGCTGGAGAAACTTCTGGAGATTCGCGACGAAATCCCGGCTGTTCGAAAGGTCATCCTGTTTTCCGGAAACCCACCGAGTGATGATTGGGTGCTGAGCTACGAGGATTTCCTCGAACTCGGCGCCGACATTTCAGCTCAGGCATTGGAAAAGAGAATCGCCGGGGTCGGCCCCGAGGACGTGGCGACCATCGTCTATACCTCTGGAACCACCGGCATCCCCAAGGGCGCCGTTCTGACCCACGACAACCTCACCTTCACGCCGCAGTCAGTTCGTGGCTCAACCCAGATCCTCGACGGTGACGAGACCTTTCTCTTCCTGCCCCTGGCCCATATCTTCGCCCGGACTCTGGTATTCAGCGCCCTGGTTGCAGGGATTTCGACCACGTTCGCCCGCAGCATGGACACCATCGTCGAGGACTTTCAAATCGCTCGGCCCCATTGGTTTCCGAGCGTTCCCAGGATCTTCGAAAAGGTCTACTCAAGAATCATCTCAGGGGCCGAAGCCAAAGGCGGCGTCGCCCTGGCGATCTTCAGATGGGCGGTCTCGGTAGGCGACCGCGTCAGCAACCTCAAGCTCGCACGCAAACCCATCCCCTTCTTTTTGTCCCGCCAATACGCCCTGGCCACCAAGCTGGTTTTCTCAAAGGTCCAGGCTGCCCTCGGCGGGCGGGTGCGCTGGTGCATCAGTGGCGCCGCCCCTCTTGACCCTTCGATCGCCAAGTTCTTCCACGCCGCGGGAATTCTGATCGTTGAAGGTATCGGCATGACCGAGAATACCTCCTTCACGAACCTCAATCGCTACGACAATTACCGCTTCGGCTGGGTCGGCCCTCCGGGACCAGGCATCGAGCAGAAGACCAGGGAAGATGGTGAGGTGCTCTATCGGGGTCGGAATGTCATGAAGGAATACTACAAGATGCCTGCGGAGACCGCCGAGACGCTGACGGCGGACGGCTGGCAGCACACCGGTGACCTCGGTGAAATCGACGAAGAGAACTTCCTGAGAATCACCGGTCGCAAGAAGGACCTGATCATCACAGCCGGGGGCAAGAACATCGCGCCCTCGGCGATCGAAGGCATGATCGCCACCTCGAAGTACATCAACCAGGTATGCGCGATCGGTGATCGAAGGCGGTACCTGGTGGCGTTGATCACCTTCGACGCGGAGAATATCCGGGCCTTTGCCACCGAAGAAGGCATCCCGCACACCGACATCAACGAGTTGAAGAACAACGACAAGGTCATCAGCTTGATCGACGACATTGTCCAGGCAAAGAATACCGACCTGGCTTCATATGAAACCATCAAGGCCTTTCGCCTGGTCGAGGAGTTCACGATCGAGAATGGTCTCCTGACCCCGACATTGAAGGTGAAGCGCAGCGCTGCAATGGATCACTACACAGACCTGATCGAATCGATGTACAGCAAAGACTGATCAGCGCTTAAAAATGATGGGGCGGGTTCGACCCGCCCCACCCTACTCCC
>RCNG010001672.1_pt1 | contig 16690 bp, 15 predicted proteins | sample 2041371 | NCBI WGS metagenome assembly RCNG01 (sample SAMN09708227, study PRJNA481090) | Marine sediment metagenome, whole genome shotgun sequencing project. | biome: marine sediment; feature: ocean; material: sediment; isolation source: Sewage treatment plant 1 marine sediment (STP1) ... | reverse complement strand
CACGCTCTTATGCATCCTGCATCCGCGATATAACAGCATCCCTGCTGAAAACCGTATGGGTGATACGTTTTCGCTCAAAATAACCGATATAGTATCGTATATTCAACACCTTGATCGCTCTCGCTACGATTTAACTGATTTATTTAGGATTATTCAGAGTACTTTCCTCTACTTTTTCAGGACTACGTATGGTGACTTTACCTGAATTAAAAATTACCGTGTACAGTGATTACATCTGCCCTTTCTGCTACGTAGGCCATTTTCGTCTGCAGCGATTACGTGATAACTACGATTTAAAAATAAACTGGTGCTTTCTTGAAATTCACCCGGAGACAGCCAAAGAAGGCGAACCGATCGACTCTCTGGACTATCCATCAGAACAATGGCAACAAATGCTGGCTAATCTGCAGCGTATTGCTGAAGAAGAAAATATACCACTTTCCAGACTAAGTTTTATCACAAACTCTAAAGATGCTTTATTACTTGCCGAAGCGGCTAAACATTGTGATCCTGCTATATTCTACAAGTTACACGAAAAATTGTTCCACGCTTATTTTGTTGATAACAAAAACATCGGTGACAAAGAGGTGCTTACTAAAATCGCTGAATCCTGTGACATAGATAAAAAAACAATTGATTCAGCGTGGAGCGATGAAAAATACCAGCAACGTCTGCTTGAAAATTTTAACTCTGCGCGCAAGCACAATATTCAGAGCGTGCCCAGTTTCGTTTTCGGAGACAGGGTTCTAACTGGTGTAGTAGCAGAGGCGACTTTTCGAGATGCAGCTGCAGAGTTAACGGCTACAAGTTAAAAGATAATAATCCACAGATAAACGCAGATGAACACGGATAAAACCTTTTATTGAGTTTAGAAATCTGTGTTTATCTGCATTTATCTGTGGATACAACCTTTTCTTGAGTTTATTAATCTGTGTTCATCTGCGTTTATCTGTGGATAAAATTAATAATCCTCGTCCTCTACTTCACCCAGCATCGCATCTTTTAAATCATCATCAGCGGGTTCTTCACCCAACCAGACATCAAGTAGCGCAGTATAAAAGTCAGCGCCTTTAATAACACCCTTTACCTCACCATTGATGGTTACACGTGTTCCTGTTGCAGGAATGTAATCAAACAGCAATACATCATTTTTTTTCAAATCAGGAAAATAACTATTAAATTTATTTAGACGTGCCTGTAATTTTCCCAGTTGTTTTTCACTGTTATTATCTTCAAATCCATCAATCCATCCATTTATAATTTTTTTACGTTCGACTTCATCATAAACCATATGCATTACTACACGCTTTGGACCTTTTAATGCCTGCACAGCGTTACGTGATTCAACTCTAGATTCTGTATACAGCCCACCAACATAGATATCAAAAACAAACTTGGTGCGATAACCCATACCATTTAACTGTAAAACAACATCCGTTCCATCTACTGTCACTTTATCTGGCAAAGTAACGTCGTCGAGTTGGCGCGCGTTAATTGAAGTCGAGAACAAAACAGAGGATAAAACAGAAAGCGCCATTATTAATGAATTCAGATAACGACGATAAAGCTGCATTTTTGTTGTTTTTACTGCCATAATAATCTCCCGTAATAATTCAAATTGATGAAAAACCCCCATCTGACCACAAGATACGCTATAAAAATAACATATAAAGATGCCCCACAGACCGACACTATCACTAGATAGTGTAGGGTATCAAATGGCTTGATGATCTAGTCTGAAGTAATTTGATAGACTAGTACTCCGTCAAAGCTATATTGACAGAGTACCAGGGCACCTCTGAATAAGTCTGGATCGAACAGATTGTCGGTTAAAATTTTCTGGTTCAAGGCGTGGAACGCACGTAATAGCAGGACTATTGCGAAGTTTCACAACGCGGAAACTGGACATTTTAATCGCAAGATGTCTATTCATGACTTAATTAGAGGTTCCCTAACTTACGACAATGACTATAAATATAAAAATCGCGACTAAGCACAAACTGCTTACCTACCTGCTTTACGTTGGACTGTCCTGCTTTTTTACTGTCGTTTTAAATATTCTTCACTCTATTTATTTCCTTAAAATAGAATTAACGACTATTTCATTTGTTACTCCTGTTTTCGCCGGTGTGTTATTTGGGCTGATGCTTGCACGTATTAAAACTTTAAGTACGCAGTTACGCAATATAGCCTATACCGACTCCCTTACAAAAATATACAACCGACTGCATTTTGCACATTTTCTTGATGCTGAAATTGACAAGGTAAAACGCTATGGTGGAAAATTTTCTATTATCTTTTTTGATCTCGATCACTTTAAAAAGGTGAACGACAACTATGGTCATCGGACTGGTGATGATGTGCTTGCCTGTGTTACGGAAATTGTCTCAAAAGCAAATCGTAGCGCGGATATCTTCGCCCGTTACGGCGGCGAAGAATTTATTATATTAACCCCACAAACTGATCTGAAAGGCGCGCTTGTTCATGCTGAACGCTTACGTAACGACATTGAAAAATTTAAATTTAATACCGCCGGGCACATAACCAGCAGTTTTGGCGTAACCGAATTTATTGTTGAAACTGACAGTATTGAAACATTACTGGAACGTGTAGACAAAGCTTTGTATATGGCTAAAGAATATGGACGAAACAGAGTAGAAAAAGCTTAACCCGGATATTTCATAGGAATGCAGAATTCTGGGGAAATATCAGTGAGTCAGTTTGTACGATTCGCTGATAAAATCGTAGGAACGATTTTACATGAGTGAAGCGAGCCCGTAGGGTGCAGGGCAGGATGCCCGTAATTAAAGCATAGCCGTAGCTATGGTTACAGGGGATTCGTACAAAATGGCCGCTGATATTTTTCCAAAAACTGCATAGTGTTGTCAGGTACATAGTGCACTTCTCAAATATACTGCTATTTCTTATAACAATCATAGTGTTAAGCAAGATTAGCAGCGTTCCTATGAAATATCCGGGTTAAACTAAGTTGGGCAGTTGGCAGTTGGCAGTTGGCAGTTGGCAGTTGGCAGTTGGCAGTTGGCAGTTGGCAGTTGGCAGTAATTTTAAAAAATCACCTGCACTTTTCAAACTGTTTTTTGTTTTTAACTGATAACTGCCTACTGCCAACTAGTTTTTAAAAGCAAGGTCAAGATGTTTCGCTGCTCTCACCTCATCAAGGCGTTTCACCGGTAACGTTTGTGGGGCGGCATACAACAGCTCTGGATTGATTTCTGCTTCCTGTTTTATCTGTTCCAGTGCATCCATAAAACCATCCAGTGCTTCTTTGGCTTCTGATTCTGTTGGTTCAATTAATAAACACTCGGGCACTAATAGCGGGAAATAGGTAGTCGGTGCATGATAACCCAGATCCAGTAATCGTTTGGCGAAATCCATTGCTGATACGTGAAAATCACGCGCTTCATTTTTCAATGTAATAATAAATTCGTGACTGGCGCGGCGCTTATCGATAGCCAGGGTGAAACCGCGACGTTTCGCTTCGGTCATCATATAGTTTGCGTTTAAGGTGGCAAACTCTGCCACACGAACCATCCCTTCACGACCCAGGAACCGCATATATATAAACGCACGCAACAATACACCGGGGTTACCCATGAACGCAGACAGACGACCAATACTTTGCGGGCAGTCTTTTGCCGTTAAATATCGAAAACTGTTTTCCTCTTTGGCAACCATCGGCAACGGTAAAAAAGCTAGCAGGCGTTCAGCTACGCCAACAGCGCCAGAACCAGGCCCACCACCGCCATGTGGCGTAGAAAAGGTTTTATGCAGATTCGAATGGATAACATCAAAACCCATGTCACCGGGACGAATTTTGCCTAAAATTGCATTTAGATTTGCGCCATCGTAGTACAGTAAACCGCCGGCCTCGTGCACCACTTTCGCTATCGCTTCAATGTTGCGTTCAAAAACGCCCAGGGTTGATGGATTAGTCAACATTAATCCAGCGGTTTGTGGCCCCACGGCCTGCTTCAGTGCTGCAAGATCCACATCACCATTATCCAGCGTAGGAATCTCGCGTACCGTAAAACCACACATTACTGCCGTGGCAGGATTGGTACCGTGCGCTGCGTCGGGCACCAGGATCTCTTTACGAGTCTCATCTCCACGTGATTTATGATAAGCATCGATCATTGCCACACCAGCGAATTCACCCTGTGCCCCGGCCATGGGTGCCAGTGAAAACGCTGCCATTCCCGTGGCTTCACATAACATCGACTGTAAATCATGCATACAGGCAAGAAAGCCCTGGTTGTGCTGGTCTGGTGTTAACGGGTGTGCATTTAAAAACCCCGGCAACATTGCCAGTGTATTACAGGCACGCGGATTGTACTTCATGGTACACGAGCCCAGCGGGTAAAATTCGGTATCGATTGAAAAGTTCTTTTGCGATAGACGGGTGTAATGTCGAACCGCCTGCAACTCTGAAACTTCTGGCAGTAGCGCACTTTTTTTGCGCAACAATTTTTCAGGAATAGCAGCAACTGATGCTTTTTCCATGGGCGACTGGGGAGCACCATTGCGACCTTTTGATGAATGCTGGAAAATTAACATTATGCAGTCTCCGACAGTGGCGCTGCCTGTCTATTGGCAGCAGATTTCAAAACTGCCTGCATCGCTTTAACATAAACATTTATATCCTCTTCACTGCGCATTTCTGTTGTGCAAACCAGTATGCTGTTACCCAGTTCAGGATAATCCAGAGACAGGTCATAACCACCAAGAATACCTTTATCCAAAAGCGCAGCCAGTATTTCAGCTACGCAAACGTCTGCTGCCAATGCGTCTACCTGCAGTACCGTTTCATGAAAATGCGTACCTGCAAAAACTTTTTTTACACCATCAAGTGCGGTCAATTTATCAACCAGAACATTATTATTCGCAAAACAGGCTGCCGCGGTATTTTCCAGCCCTTTCGCGCCCATAATTGCCATATGAATAGTGGACGCAGTCACCACCAGTCCCTGATTGGTACAGATATTTGACGTCGCTTTTGAGCGGCGAATGTGTTGCTCACGTGCCTGTAGGGTTAGTACAAAACCTTCTTTACCATCCAGATCAACAGTGCGTCCAACAATACGTCCGGGCATTTGCCTGACCAGTGCCTGCTTGCAGCAAAGCAGTCCGTAATAAGGACCACCCGCTGACATTGGCGCGCCTAAAGGTTGTCCGTCACCGCAGGCGATATCCACACCCCCGTTACCCCATTCGCCAGGTGGTTTTAATACCGCCATGGCCAATGGATTTATCACTGCAATAACTATTATATTATTTTTTTGTGCCCAGTCCGTTATTTCATCAACCGCTTCAAGACAGCCAAAAAAGTTCGGTTGCTGCAATACCAGCGCTGTTATGTCGCCGCCTTCCTGATCCTGGGCCTGCAGCTTAATCTGCTCCAGGCTAACCGTGCCCATTGTATTGTCATAAGGTACTTCAACTAATTCAATTTGCTGGCCTTTAACAATGGTGTGCGCTGTCTGACGATAGACCGGATTAACCGTTGTTGGTATTAAAACTTTTCGAGATTTTGATTTCCGGTTGGCGCGTACCGCCATCAATATCGCTTCTGCTAATGATGAAGCACCGTCATACATCGATGCATTGGACACATCCATCGCGGTCAACGCTGTCATCATGCTCTGGAATTCGTACGTTAACTGCAAGGTGCCCTGTGACGCTTCAGCCTGATACGGGGTATAGGCACTATAGAATTCACCACGGGTAGTAATTTCCCAGACAGCGGCCGGAATATGATGCTGATATGCGCCGGCGCCCAGGAAGCATAACGCTTTGGTATTTTCCTCCGCTCGTTGTCGCATTAAACGTGAAATTTCCATTTCAGTCATGCCCTGTGGAACAGCCTCCATAACAGCAGCACGCAAATGTCCTGGAATTTCATCAAATAAGTCATCAATAGAATCAGCGCCGATGGTCTCTAACATCTGCGTGATTTCCTGATCGGTATGGGGAATAAAAGGCATATATAACTAGTTGGCAGTTGGCAGTTGGCAGTTGGCAGTAAATTTTAGAAAAATTCACCTGTTTTTAAAGCAGTTTAGCTTTTTACTGCCAACTGCCAACTGATAACTTTTTTAATCTTCTATTTCAGCCTCATAAGCATCAGCATCCATCAGATCATCCAGCTCATTAGCTGATGGTTTAACTTTAAATAACCAGCCACTATCATAAGGTGAACTATTGATTATCTCTGGCTCATCTACCAGGTTTTCATTAATTTCAACAATCTCACCGCTGATTGGCATATACACATCAGAGGCCGCTTTGACTGATTCAACCACACAACATTCATCTCCAGCGACAAATTCCGTGCCGGCTTCCGGCAATTCAACAAACACCAGGTCACCTAATAATGCCTGTGCATGATCACTAATGCCCACGGTTATCAGGCCATCATCTTCAACTCGTAACCATTCGTGTGAACTGGTGTACTTTAATTCAGAAGGCACTTCACTCATTTCTTTCTCCCGGATACCTATTTTATAATTCAATTTTTCTGTGACGCGTATTATACGCCTCAACTACAAAAATACTAATAACCGCTTTTCTCATAAAAACAAAAACATAGTCCGCAAATAACGCGAAACACGCAAAGGTGAAAAATAAAACGAAATTGATTTTTCGCGTTATTACTTCGCGCTGTCCTGCGCTACACCCCACGGGTCGCACTATCGTGCGTTCAAAATGCTCCATGCATTTTAGTTGCGGAGAAAATTCTTTTGTCAGTGTTTTAACATAAGGCCTATACTGCCTGGCCATCACGTACAAAAACCGGTTTTACCACTGCCGCATTCAATAACTTGCCACGGATTTCTACTTTACAGGTATCTCCAGTAGCTACAGGCACACGGGCTAAGGCAATGGATTTTTGCAGACTGGGTGAGAAAGTACCACTGGTTATTTCACCTTCGCCCACCACCTCACTTTCGGCATTTTCTGCGACCACTTTTTGATGGCCGCGTAAAACGCCACGTCCTTCCAGCACCAGACCAACAAGCTTCTGCTGCACCCCTTCCTTTTTTTCTGCCAGCAGTGCTTTACGGCCGATAAAATCCCTGTCTTCCGGCTGCCAGGATATAGTCCACGCCAGGCCAGATATTAGCGGTGAGGTTTCTTCTGTCATATCACTACCATATAAGTTCATGCCAGCTTCAAGCCTCAGGGTATCACGTGCACCCAGACCGCAAGGTTTAATGCCTGCGCCAGCCAGCTTATCCCAAAGCCCGGGGGCTTCTGATACAGGCAGCATAATTTCAAAACCATCTTCACCGGTGTAACCGGTACGACCGACAAACCAGTCACCACAATCAGTACCAAAAAACCGTTTTAGCGGTGTTGCAGCCTCAACCACATCTATCGGTAAAACCTCAAACGCTTTTTCACGCGCGTGGGGACCCTGCACTGCAATCATGGCTAAATCATCACGTGCTTTCACGCTGACATTATAAACACCTGCGTATTTATTAAACCAGTTAAGGTCTTTTTCCGCAGTACCGGCATTAACCACAATGCGGTACCAGCTATCTGACATGTAATACACAATCAGGTCATCAATAACGCCGCCGTTTTCGTTAAGCATGCAGCTATAAAGCGCCTTGCCACTGTCTTTTAGTTTAGCTACGTCATTCGCCAGCAAATACTGCAGGAAGCCTTTAATGTCAGCCGATTCATCATCCGCAGCAAGATCAACAATGACCATATGCGAGACATCAAACATACCTGCATCCTTGCGAACCTGGTGATGCTCGTCTATCTGCGAGCCATAATTCACCGGCATTTGCCAACCGGCAAAATCGACGATTTTTCCTTTATATTCAACGTGTTTGTCAAAAAGTACGGTTTTGTAACTCATAGTATTATTGCTGCCGATAATATAATTTCGCAGTAATTTTACACGTTTTACTAGTGCAGAGCCCTGAAAAATAATAATGTTACTGGCTTTATTTTTTCCGCTAATGAACGCTATAAAAAATAAAAAACTATTTTAGTCCGCGAACAACGCTAAAGACGCGAAGGTTTAAAAGCTCAAAAATAAAACCTTTTCTGGAAATATTGCGAACAACACAAAGGACTTTACTAACAGAAAGGTTCTTTTTGCGTTCTTCGCGTTATTCGCGGACTATGTTTTTAAATATTTTTTTGCTTTTCTTTACGGAAAAAAAAAGCCCTAAACACCCAACGCCTGTTTGATAATCCGGTATTTCAATGCAGGCAGATGATCAACCAGCGACAGACCTGTATTTCGTATTTCAGATAATAAAACATTATTTTCACCGAATAAATATTTAAAACCGGTCATCGACATTTCCATTAACTGGTTCGCACCTTTGCGTTGCCGCTGGTACTTCGACAGGGTATGTAAAGCAGCCCATTGCCGGCCGGCTTTTCGCGCAGTACAAATAACATCCGCCAAAACAAACGCGTCAGCAATGCCAAGGTTAGCTCCCTGCCCCGCCAGAGGGTGTATGTTATGCGCCGCATCGCCGATTAAAACCAGACCCGGCTTAACGTATTCGCTGACATGCCCGTGTGATAAAGGAAACAAAAAACGTTGGTCAAGGTCATCTATCTCACCCAGTCTGAACTCACTAGCTTCAGCCAGGGCTACTTTAAATGCCTTGTCATCAAGTGCCATGGTTTGTTGTGCTGCACCTTCATCAAGTGACCAGACAATCGAACTTTGCCCATTATACAAAGGCAAAAAGGCGAGCGGCCCGCTGGGCATAAAACACTGCCATGCGGTGTTCTGATGACTGTTTTGCGTTACCACGTTACACACCAGTGCCTGTTGCAAATAAGACTGCTTAACATGCTGGATAGATGCGGCTTTTCTAACGTTCGAATTTACCCCGTCAGCACCGACCAGTAAGGTAGCCTGTATTTTTCTGCCGGAAGATAAAATAACAGTACTGACAGCCTGTGTGCTGATAGATTGTTCTACCTCAGCCAGTTTGTAATCAATCTGAGTTATTTCCTGTGGACAAAGGTAGGTGATATTGTCAGCCGCTTTCACTTTTTCAAGTAACATCTGCTGCAAAACATTATTTTCTATAATGGCACCTAATTCAGACACACCAAGTTCGGCACTATCAAATTGAATTTGCCCGACACCGGTTTGATCCCAGACGAACATTTTTTCAAATCGACAAACACGTTGCGCCAGTGGTGACAACGACCCTGATGATTGCAGCACGCCAGTCTGATGAAAGCGTTTTAAGGCCGACAGGTTGATTGCCGATACACGACAGCTGGTTTGCTCACTAATGACTTCAAGTTCATTGCGCTCGATGATAACAACAGAAAAATCAGAGGCAATCAGTTCATTGGCAAAACACAAACCCACTATACCGCCACCAACGATGGCGATATCAAACATGCTTATATCAGCACTCTGCTGCGTCGCCTGATTGTTTCCATATGGCTTGCCATGTTGCTTCCTGCGCTCTCTGCCAGGCTGCTTCATAGCGGCAGCCCTCGACTTAGTCGCGATAAACGGCCACTCAGCCCCATGCTTTGTGCCGCTAACTGATGTTTAATATCAGGCACAACATCCACCATCAATAAACTCAGTGAACGCAAGTGCGCAAGCGCTGTAATGTTATTGGAAAATGTTTTCACCAGTGTATCAGTGAAACGATAGACCCGCCTGATATCGCCTTCGCGTAAATCGGCATAATGCTGCAACATGGCCTGTCTGCCAATATCTGCAACCGTTCGCCCGCTATCAATCAACGAGTCAATCGACGGCTCATTCGACGCCCCACGCAGTTCATCAACAATTAATTCCGACAATAATGCAACATCTCTTAATGCCAGATTAAAACCCTGGCCGGCGACCGGGTGCACACTGTGTGCAGCATTACCGACAAGGGCCACTCGACCGTGTATCATCTGTGTCGCTGACTGCAAAAACAGGGGATAAAGTTGTCGTTTACCCACTTTTTTAAACTGACCTAATCGGTAACCAAATCGCTGTTGTAATTGCTGCAAAAAATCAGCATCATCCAGTGCATAAAGCGTATCTGCCTGCTGCGGGTCGAGCGTCCATACCACCGAGCAACGATTTTGTAACATCGGCAAAAATGCCAACGGTCCGGTATCGGTAAAGCGCTCATAAGCCACGTTGTTATGTTTGTTACCCGGCGTGACATTGGTTATCAACGCTAGCTGATCATAATTTTTCCTGCTGCTGCCAATAGCCAGTAGTTTCACCACCTGCGAATTATTACCATCAGCGGCGACCAGTAATTTTGCTGATAGTTTTAGCCGCGCTCCGCCAGTCAAAATCTCAACCGATACCTGCTGTTTATCCTGTTGCAGTGTTTTTAACTGGGCAGGACAAAACAAAGTAATACCCCCCTCTTTAATACTGCGCCCATTACCTATATCAGCATATAACTGCTGTCCGATAGCACGATTTTCTAACACATAACCCAGCGCTTCGACCCCTTCCTGCTCTTTAGTTAAGCGGCTAACACCAAAATGACCACGGTCTGATATATGAATAGTATTAATAGCTTGTGCATAAGGCGCAAGCGAAGGCCACAAGCCCATACTGTCGAAGATACAGCGACTACCGTATGAAAGCGCCACGGTTCTATCGTCATAACTTGGTTGTGAACTGGTATTAAGCTTAAACGCTTCAACAAGCGCGATTTTTAAAGCTGAATTTTTTAAGGCGCAGGCAAGACTGGCACCGGCAAGACCACCGCCGATGATAATAAGATCAAAATGATTATCTGTTTTATCTTTTGGCATTTATCAATAAAAACTTGAAAAAAATTCTCACCACAGAGGACACGGAGAACACAGAGGTTCTTTTATTTTTTGCGCTATACACAAAAACAATTGTTGTGTTTTTCCTCTGTGCCCTCCGTGTCCTCTGTGGTGAATAGCTTTTCATTCATCAACTTAAGAAGCCATCACTGCTTCAACTTCTGCAACGGTCCGTGGTAAGCCCTTAGTCAACAAATCATAACCATCGTTGGTAACCACCAGGTCATCTTCAATGCGCACGCCAATGTTCCACCAGCGTTTAGCGCCACGACTACCTGCTGGAACATATAAACCCGGTTCAACGGTTAATACCATGCCTTTTTCCAGTAGTCGCCATTTATCATCCACCTTGTAGTCACCGACATCATGCACATCCATGCCTAGCCAGTGGCCGGTACGATGCATATAATATTTCATGTAACTACTGTCTTTAATTAACTGTGCCGGTTTACCTTTTAACAGCCCGATTTCAACCATGCCCCTGGTTAATACTCTGACTGCGGCGTCATGTGGATCGTTCCAGTGATTACCCGGTTTCACTTTAGCAAATGCGGCTTCCTGTGCCTGCAGTACCACGTCATAAATTTCCTGCTGCGGTATGGTGTATTTACCATTCACCGGAAAAGTACGGGTAATATCTGCAGCGTATCCCTGATACTCTGCGCCAGCATCGATAAGCACCAGTTCTTTATTTTTTAACTCAGCATTATTTTCAGTGTAATGCAAAATACAGCCATTTTCACCACCACCCACAATCGAGCTGTACGCCCAGCCAGCCCCGTTTCGTTTAAACTCGAAAAGAAATTCTGCTTCTAGTTCATATTCATACAAACCCGGCTCACATTTCTTCATCGCATTAATGTGTGCCTGCACTGAAATTTTTGCCGCTTTACGCATTAAACTAATTTCTTCACGGCTTTTGTACAGTCGCATATCGTGTAGTAAATATTCCAGTGAAACAAACTCATACGGCGCACGCGTACCACGACGGGATTGTGCACGCAGATCATTGACACATTTAAGGACATGTTTATCAAAATCAGGGTTGAGACCAATGCTGTAATACACGCTTTCGCAGTTCTCCATTAAACCCGGTAAAATTTCTTCCAGGTCATCAATTGGATAAGCATCGTCAGCAGCAAAATATTCGATGACCCCTTCCGGTCCAAAACGGCGACCGTTCCAGGTTTCTTTTTTCAGATCACGGTCGCGGCAAAACAGGACATACTCACCCTGTTTACGGCCAGGAATAAGCACAATGACGGAATCCGGTTCATTGAAACCGCTTAAATACATAAAATCGCTATCCTGACGAAAACCATGCTCCACATCCCGGTTACGAACCAGTGTTGGCGAAGAAGGCAAAATAGCCACTGCGTTTTCAGTCATCATTCGCATTAACTGCTTACGACGTTTTATATAAACTTTTGTATTCAACTGATATCTCTTTGAAATTAAACAATAAACATAAAACTAAACAGTCCACAGATGGTCGTTCCTACGCATCCATGCGCCCACGACATTAGTGCTATCCCTGCACGTCAACGCAGATGAACACAGATATAAAGCTTTTTTTAGTTTGTAAAACTAGCTCAAACAATATTTTTTATCTGTGTTCATCTGTGGATAAATTGTTTCTAATGTACCGTCTGTGATGACTGTAATGGCTGTAACTCTTCATAAATCAGCAATATACCCATACGCACATATTCACTAACTTCCATAAAAGCAACTTCATCTTCCTCGTCGTCATCTTCCATCACTGCCATTTCGGCTTCTTCATCAACCACATAACCGGCACGTGAGATTTCTATGATATCTTTGATTAACTCTTTGCTATCTTCGGGCAGCTCGGTATCTTCTTTAATGCCACCAACGGCCAGGCCATAAACAAAGCCCTGGCACCAGGTACCTAATGCCTCAATCCGCGCCTCTAGTGGTTCGTCATCATCAGGCAGCATTAGTTCAAATTCGGCATCGCTATCATTCATCTGTTCGACAGACATCTGGTGGATTTGGATTAATTTTTTGCCCGCTTGCTGCAGTGTCTTACTGCTTTCTTCCTGTTCGCCAAGCACATGCAGCATCCACTGCGCGGCTTCCGTTGCTCCCTGTGCGCATAACATGCCACATAAAACACCGTGTGATTCTGTCGCACCTAACGTAGCATCAACATCAAATAACAAACCTTCTAATTGTGGAATATCGGGAAAACTCTGCATAATTACCAAAACACACCAAATAACGCTATTTAAAAGTGCCAGTTTAAATCAAACTACAGATAAATTCTCCATAGTATTTGACCAATGACGTTTCAAGTCCTACTATTAGCGCATGACTGACTCAATAATAAGAATAAGCAAACTTGAAGAACAGGTAGGCGAGCTCATCGAACTCTGCCAACGGCTGGACAAGGACAATAAAGACCTTCGCGTCCAGCTTCAGCGCCTCACTTCTGAACGTTCTACTCTCATGGAACAAAAAGAAAAGATTCGTTTACAGGTAGAATCGATGATTACCCGTTTACGCTCGATGGAAAAAGCCTGATCATGCTACTACCAGTAAAAAGTATCAATTATGATACGGAGATAGAGGTTGAACCACTTGAACAAAACTGAACCTTTAAACATAACCATTATGGGCAAGGAATACCGTGTCGCCTGCCCGGAAGAAGAAAAAGATAACCTGCGGGCATCTGCAAAGCTACTTAATGGCAAACTTAGTGAAATAAAACAGTCGGGCTCAGTCATTGGCACTGAGCGCATCGCAATTATGGCAGCACTGAATATGAGCCATGAAATCCTGCATGGCGAAGCCTTGACTGCTGAGCATGCTGATTTAAATCAACGGATAGATGCGCTTTCAGAACGTATTAATGATTCTATTTGCAGTATAAAGTTGATTTAAGCTGAACATTATTTACAATAGACATATTGGATGTGAGAAGTGTCCTCGAACAGTATCCTGGACACAGAAAATACATCAACTCGTTTTGACATCTCTGGGGTGTACGTAAGCAACCTGTTATATCCCTTGAGCCTTAAATACTGACTCAGGGAATTGGACTGGTGAAGCCGTGTGCATTACCGCTACGTCGGGAAGCCTGACGTTTCATCGCTGATTCCCCCCTGAACTTACCGGTTCAAGGTCAAGGTCTTCAGTATTGCTACGGCACCTCCGGAGATGTCATCTTAATTTGCTGGCAGAGCTAAACTCACCTAACCCATTGCCTGACGACTTCGACGTGCAACGACTCTATGCCCGACAACACAGCGGACAACATAAGCGCCGAAAGCCACAGCAACGCAGAAATCAGGCAACTAAAACGTGCCCAGCGTCGATTATTATCAAGCAGAACACAGCTGCAACATAGTCAGGCGCTTCGTCAGAACACAGCAAAAGAAAAAACCTGGCGATACAGTCAACACATCGCCCTGTACCTGGCTAACGACAGTGAAATAGACCCTTATCTACTCATTGAACATGCCCGCTTCCTGGGTAAAAAAGTTTATCTGCCGATACTCGCGCCATTAAAAAACAGCCTTTATTTTGCCCCCTATGAAGCAGGTGAGCCTTTAAAGCGAAACCGCTTCAACATCCTCGAACCGGTGTGCCACCCGTCAAAATGGAAAATGGCCAGTCAACTGGATTTATTGTTATTACCACTGGTTGCTTTTGACGTCCACGGTAATCGCATTGGTATGGGCGGTGGATTTTATGACCGCACGCTGGCCTATATGCAACATCGGCGCTTCTGGAAAAAACCGACATTGATAGGGCTGGCTCATGAAATACAAAAGGTAGGACAGTTAAACACCCAGAGCTGGGATATTCCACTGGATTACATCATCACGGAAAAACGACGTTACCGTACGTACTAACAGGATAAATAAAAAGGATACCCATTATTCAAGACATGCTGTTACTACTCAGCGAGTTTGGAGATAAGGGTATAGCTTGTTGATTTATAAGGACACGTGAATACATCCATGTAAGCTCTGCTGCAACCTCCTGTTGCAGAAGCCTTATAATCAACCTAAATAAATCAGTTGAACCTACTGCGAACGACCAATTCACTAAATCTACAATACTTTCTCGAACATTTTGAACTCACCGTATGGGGGATACGTTTTCACTCAAAATAACCGATAAAGTATCTTATATTCAACATCTTGATCGGTCTCGCTACGATCCAACTGATTTATTTAGGATCAACAAGCTAAACCCTCAGAAAATAATGCGCTGAGTAGTAACACCGGGCTCTACTACCCCGACCTAGAAAGCCAGAAACAACTGATATACAGGGTTGTCCGTTTCTTCCCAGTACGGATAAGCCAGCGTATCAAGATACTGCCTTAACCGCTGATGCTCAACCTCAGGTATCTGCAAGCCGACCAGTACCCGACCAAAAGCATCACCATGACTGCGAAAATGAAACAGACTGATGTTCCAGCGATTTCCTATACTGGTCAGAAAATCCAGCAATGCGCCGGGGCGCTCCGGAAACTCGAAACGATATAACACTTCATTTTGTATCTCGGCACGACCACCCACCAGATGACGCACATGCATTTTTGCCATTTCATTATCCGTCATATCCAGTACCGGATAATTTTTGCCTTTAAGCCGTTTGATTAGGTCCCGGCGTTCATTCGCACCATCGCGTAACTGCACGCCGGCAAACACCTGTGCATCATTATCATCTGAATAACGATAATTAAACTCGGTAATACCACGTTTGCCGATAGTCTGACAGAAGGTTTTAAAGCTGCCAGGACGCTCTGGAATGGTCACTGCAAATAAGGCTTCGCGCTGCTCGCCAATTTCAGCGCGCTCTGAGACATGGCCTAAACGATCAAAGTTCATGTTCGCTCCGCTGACGGTCGCAACCAGCGTTTTCCCTTCTATTTTTTCCTGCTCAACATATTTTTTCAAACCGGCAACAGCAAGGGCGCCGGCAGGTTCAGCAATCGACCGGGTATCATCAAAAATATCCTTGATGGCAGCGCATATTTCATCCGTGGTAACCGTTATCATCTTGTCGACGCATTGTTTCGCCACCCGAAAAGTTTCCTTACCGACCTGTTTTACCGCGACACCATCAGCAAAAATACCCACGTGGTCGAGCACTACACGGCGATTCTTTTCAAACGCTACTGTCATGCAGGCCGCGTCGGCCGGTTCGACACCAATAATTTTTGTTTTCGGACTTAAATATTTAACGATCGAACCGATACCGGCAATCAGTCCGCCACCACCAACACAGACAAAGATCGCATCAATAAAATCTGCATGCTGACGTATTATCTCCAGGCCAACCGTTCCCTGACCTGCGATGACATCTACATCATCATAGGGATGAATAAAATCGAGTTTTTTCTCACTGGCATACTTCGTCGCATAGGCACAGGCCTCATCATAGTTATCACCAACCAGAACTGTTTTTGCACCGTATGATTTAACGGCATCGACCTTGATACCAGGCGTCGTTTTTGGCATAACAATAGTAGCGTCAATACCCATTTTTTTCGCTGCAAGAGCAACACCCTGCGCGTGGTTACCCGCTGACGCTGCGACCACGCCATTTACTTCCTTAGTTTTCGTCAACTGGTAAATACGATTATATGCACCACGTAGTTTGAATGAAAACACACTCTGCAGATCTTCACGTTTTAGCAACACCTGATTATTCTGACGTTTACTTAATATCTTCGCCAAATCCAGCGGTGTTTCCACAGCTACATCGTAAACCCTGGCGGTTAGAATTTTTTCTATGTATTTTTTGGTCATTTATTAAAAAGTTGGCCGTTATTAGTTGGCAGCCGTCAGTTAAAAACTTTAGAGAGTATAAGCTAGCATAAGCGAAATGTCGCTG
>RCNG010000597.1_pt1 | contig 16703 bp, 12 predicted proteins | sample 2041371 | NCBI WGS metagenome assembly RCNG01 (sample SAMN09708227, study PRJNA481090) | Marine sediment metagenome, whole genome shotgun sequencing project. | biome: marine sediment; feature: ocean; material: sediment; isolation source: Sewage treatment plant 1 marine sediment (STP1) ... | reverse complement strand
GAGGAGTCCATGAATTTCTGGGGGAATTTGTTTTGACCATGTCCAGCCCACCGCAAAGAGTAGGCCGGACACATTCTCAAAGGCACAACAAAAAAAATCAGGATCTTTTGCGGAGCAAAAATGCCGTGAGGATCACCACCACAACCAGCACCACCGGCAGGCCGATTGGTTTCTTGGCCTTGAGGGTCATGGCTTCGGTGCCGTCACCCACGACCACGAAGCCCGCCCAGTGGAAGGGGTGGGCGGTGGCCGGAACCTGGCGAATGAATTCCTGCGCCCCGGCTAGGGCCATGGCGGGGTCAAGGCCGCGGGCGAGTTCTTCGTAGAATTTTTCCATCAGCAGGGCCGTCACCCCGTCGGCCACGGGCCAGAGGCTGGCCACCACCGTCGGCACCCCCGCGCTCAAAAAGGCGCTGGAAAGTCCGAGCACGCCTTCGCCGGACAGGATTCGTCCGGAGCCGGTTTCGCACGCCGACAGCACGGCCAGCCGGGCCGAAAGATTCAGCTCCGCGATCTGATCCGCCCGGATCCTGCCGGCGGTATCCCGCACGTCCAACACGATTTCCGACGACCAGGGCCGCTGGTCGTCGACCCGGGCGTGGCTGGCCAGGTGCAGGATGTCGAAGGGCGCCAGTTCCTCCGGGCGAAGCGCCTCCAGCCGCAGATCAACGTCCCGGTATTTCCGGGCCAGCTGCTTCACTTCGTGCATCGCCCCCGGCAGAGGACGGCCGTCCGACGTTTCCAGGGCCGCGGCCGCCAGAAGCCCGTGGCCCGGGGGTCCGGCCCCGCGCGCGCCTGATCGTAGTACACCCAGAATCGTCGCCGACGGCACCCTCGTCCACACCGCACGGCTGCCGGGCGCCGACAGGGGAACCAGGTTCAGAGTTCCGTCGGGCGCCCAGATGACTCGTCTGCTGTCCTTCAGCAGATCTTCGACCGGCCCCAGCAGATCCCGGCTCAATTTTTCTCCGACGGTTTGCACCACGTTCCGGGCTCCCTCGCCACCGGCAGGCGGCGTCGCGAGCATTTCATGGAACAGTCGCAACCGGCCGGTCAGGTATTCATCCTCGGGCCACCGGACCGCCCGGCATTCGGTCCGGCTCACAGCGAAGAGAATCGATTCGGTGGGTCCCAGGTAAGCATCGAGAAAGACCTCGCCTTCCTTCAGGACCTCGGTTTGCAGACGGTCGAGGGTCATGGCCGGTTGATCGGCAACACGCTGGTGACTCCCGATCCTTTCGGCGAGGGTACGAGCCTTGAAGGGCTGCACCGCATCGAAGGCGATACCGGCATGGCCCTGGCCCGCAATGATCGTGGCCGCCAGTTGGGAATAGACCAACCGGCCCGAGGCGCCCCGCTGCTCCCGCCACTCGGGATCCAGGGGCTGGTTCCGGGTGTCCTCCCACACCTGGGCCGCCTCCCGCAAAAAAACGAGGGCGTCGTCGAGGCGACCCAGCTCCCGCTCGCAGCGGGCCGCGGCCGCCAGCGCGGTCACCCGTGGTGGTTGCAGACCCGCCGCAGTGGTTGCATCGATGACGAACCGGAACCGTTCCAGCGCCGCCTGAGGATTTCCCGTTTCCCGCAACTGCTCACCCATCGCCAGTTCGAACTCCACCCGGGCGGTGCCGTGCAACCGTCCCCGGCTGAGGGTTTCTTCATCCTGGAGAAACCGGAGGGCGGCTGCCGAGCTGTCCATTCCCGCGAGGGTTGCCGCCAGACCCGTGACACTTTCGATCCGGATGCGGTGTTCCTGGCTGGCGTCATCCCATGCCAGGATGCGCCGATAGATCGCCGCCGCTTCGTGAAGGCGTCCCTGCCGGTGCCGGACATCGGCCATGACCTTGTACACGTAGGGCTCACGATCCCTGAAGCCCCCCTGTTCGCATTCCCGCAACAATTCCTCGATAAGCTCGGCGGCTTCGTCCAGGCGGCCCATGTCCATGAGGCAAAGCGCTTCGTTGGTGCCGGAGGATACCGCGTCCTGGAGCTGGCTGATCTGGGTCTGCAGTTTCCGCGCGCGCCGGAAGTGTTCCAGCGCCACGCCCGGGTCGCCCAGCTTGAATTCCAGGGCGCCCTGGTTGTTCTGGGCCAGGGCTTCCACGGCCCGGTAGCCTATTCGCCCGGCCATGTGGGCCGCCTCTGCATAGCGGTCACCGGCCTCGGTGTATTGGCCGTTCTGCTCGAGGACCGCCCCCATCCCGTTGAGCGCCCACAGGACGGCCGCCGTGTCGGGAAGATCCTGAAAGAGCGCCACGGCCAGACGGTAGTCTTCGACCGCATCGGTGTACCTCCCCTCCTGGCCCGCGCGGTACGCCAGGCCGACCAGGGCCCAGGCTTCGTGCTTCAGGTCGTTCCGGATCCGGGCGATGGTCCGCTGGCGGTGATAGATGGCCACCGCTTCGGTCGACCGTCCCTGCTGTTCCACGGCAAAACCCAGCCACCGGAGGGCGTCGCACAGGCGGAGCGAATCTTTCCTCGCCGTGGCCAGGTCGACTGCTTCGCGCAGCAGCGGTTCGCCCTTTTTCGGTTGGCCGAAGGCGGCCCACAGCCGGCCCATCTTCGCCGTCAGGGGCAGGAGGAACACGGAATCTCCGGCGGCACGGGCGGCGGTCAGGTAGGGGGCGATGTAGACGGCCGCAGAATCGACCTGGCGGGACATGTGCAGGGAGTCGATGTGGGTGAGAATTCGGTCGCGTTCGGTGGGGCCGGTCACCGGCTCGGCGGCGAGGCAATAGGCAGTGATCGCCACGGCCAGAATCGCCGCGGTGACCAGAACCCTGTGCTGGGGTAACCGAAACGTCATGGGTGCCCATCCGGTTCGAGGGGAAAGGACCGCCTGGTCAGAATGGCCGTTTGGTCCGGGTGTGTCCATGGTCTTTTCCCGTGCTGGCATCCCCGCCGGTCCGTCCCTATAATTGGGGTCCGTCTCGGGTCCATTTTCCCTTCCCGCGCACCCGAAAGGCCTTCATGCCCTCCGACCGTTCCCTCTACCTTTCCAAGTCGAAGTACGTGGCGGGACTGCAGTGCCCCAAGCTGCTCTGGACCCATTTCAACGACCGCGAGCTGATCCCCGATCCGGACCCGGCGCAGCAGCACATCTTCGACACCGGCCACATGGTGGGCGATCTGGCCAAGCGGCTCTATCCCGGCGGCAAGGAAGTTCCGATGGTCTACAAGGCCAGCGACGCGATCGAGCTGACCGTCACCGCCACGCAGGATCTGATGGAGCGGCGCATCCCCATCTTCGAGGCGAGTTTTCTGGCGGATGACCGCTACTGCCGGGTGGACATCCTGGTGCCCGTGCCCGGCCCGGACGGCGACCGGGAAAGCGGCACCGACTGGGATCTGGTCGAGGTGAAGTCGTCGACCCGGGTCAAGGACATCAACATCAACGACGTCGCCTTCCAGCACAATGCCCTCACGCGCGCCGGGGTCCACCTGAATCGTCTCTACGTGATGCACGTCGACACCGGCTACGTGCGCGGCGACAAGTTCGAGGTCGAAAGGTTCTTTCACCTCGAGGACGTCACCGAACGGGTCCAGCGCCTCGCCGACTACGTAACCCCGGCGGTGAGCCGGATGTTCGACACCCTCGCCGGTCCCGACCCCGACACGCCCATCGGGCCGCGCTGCACCAGTCCCTACACCTGTCCCCTGAAGGAAAATTGCTGGGGCCATCTGCCCCCGGACAGCGTGACCGACCTGTACCGTTCCGGCGCCCGCGCTTTCGGGTACCTGGACGAAGGCATCTTCACCATCGCCGACGCCCCCGAATCCCGGTTGACTCCACGCCAACTGATCCAGAAAAAGGCCGTGGTCGAAAACGAGATCCAGGTCGATCACACCGCCCTGCAGGGCTGGTTGAAAGGGTTGAAATACCCGCTGTACCACCTGGATTTCGAAACGATGAACCCCGCCGTCCCCCCGCTGTCGGGCACACGGCCCTACCAGCGGATTCCCTTCCAGTTCTCGTTGCACATCCAGCACGAACCGGGAGCGAGGCCGGACCACGTCGAATACCTGGCCACCTGGGACGATCAGCCCCAGCCCGGCGATCCCCGGCCCGGCCTGGTTGAAGCGCTTCACGCCATCGGGCCGGACGGCACCGTCTTGGCCTGGAACATGGGTTTCGAAAAGGGCGTGCTGGAGGATTTGGCTGAAATATTTCCCGCCGAAGCCGAGTTCCTGGCCGACCTGGTCGAACGCATGGACGATCTGATCATCCCCTTCCGGAGTTTCTGGGTCTACCACCCGCGGCAAAAGGGCAACTGTTCCCTGAAAGCCGTGCTGCCCGCCTTGACCGATTTCGACTATGCCGAACTGACCATCAGTGACGGCAACCACGCCGCCCGGCAATACCAGCAGGCCCTGTACGGCAACATGTCGGCCAAGGAACGCTCCCGTGTCTTCCAGAATCTGAGCGAGTACTGCAAGCTCGACACCATGGCCATGGTGGCGATCCTGATGAGGTTGGAGAAGCTGGCGCAGTAGTGTGGTTGGGCGGATCGGAATGATGAGATTTCGTTTTTTTACTTGCCTTCTGGTATAACCAGAGTTATACTTCTGGTATGAAAACAGCCATTTCCCTACCTGATGAATTGTTCGAGGCCGCCGAAAGGGCCGCCAAGCGTTTGGGTGTTTCACGCAGCGAACTCTACCAGAGAGCCTTGGCCAAGTTCATCGAAGGCCAGAAAAACGCAGCCATCACCTCGGAACTCAACGAGGTCTACCAAGCCGAAGACCAAGGCGCCCTCGACCCTGATCTGGATAACTTGCAACGCGCGAGCCTGGTCCGGGAGGATTGGTGATCCGACGAGGCGATATTTGGTGGGCCGAGCTCAATGATCCGCGTGGTTCGGAGCCCGGGTTCAGGCGTCCGGTGGTGGTGGTGCAGGCCGATCCCTTCAACCAAAGCCACATCGGAACCGTGGTGGTGGCCGCCATCACTTCGAATCTGGAGCTGGCCGAAGCTCCCGGCAACGTGCCGTTGCCCCGAAACGAGAGCCGATTGCCCAAAATTTCGGTGGTCAACATATCCCAGATCCTGACCCTCGATCGGCGATTTCTGTCCAGGAAGGTGGGTCGCTTACCGGACCGGACAAGAGAAGCGATTGATGCTGGATTGCGATTGGTGTTGTCTTTGTAGAGGCCAAGCGGGAGATTTTCGTGCCTCTGTTCAGTCCTTCCTCTTTGGCCCGGCCTTCCTTGCCAGCATGAGGAACACCTGGCGAAACGCCGCCACCATCCCCATCAGCAGACCCACCACGGCCGGCCAGGGTTCCCCGCCGAACATGCTCTCCCAGCCCTTGCCCAGCAGGTAACCGACAAGGGGTCCGGCGATCATCATCATGGGAATGATGGTGTAGGTGCCGATGTCCCGGGCCTGTTTGCCGGTTTCGCTGTCCCGGTCGATGCGGGGACGGCCTGAGCGGTCCGCACGGTCTTCGTTCATGCGCTCCCGAAGGTCGCGTACCCTGGCCATGTCCGGGGGCTCCGGAACACCTTCGGGGAGGGGATCGCCAGATTTATCGTTGTTCTGGTCCGTCATATTCCATCTCCCGGGTGGTTCTTATGCCCAGAATCCACAAAATTATCAAGTTAATCGGCCTGTAGGACGAAAAAGGAACCAGACAGGTTTTTCCCAATCAGCCTTGATCGTAGAATCTACGAAGGGTTCATCGTGCCATGGTATCAAGTACTGCCCTGAACAACGAAACAATTTGTGACCTCAAGGGGGTTCCCCTCAAACGGGAGTCGGCCGCCTTCCTGAAGGCGATCGACAAGCTGTTGACCGTCCGGGCGTATTATTCCCCCGAACACGAGCAGTACGTCGTGGCCTCCGAAGAGGTCGCCTCGCTGATCGTCGAAGCTATTCGTCCCGAGCGTTCCACGGCCATCGAGATCACCGCCTCCGGTATGATGATCAAAGGACAGCTGGTGGACCCCAACCACCGCAACGTCCGGTTGCTTCATGAACTTCTCGTTCCACTCAATATCGCCCAGCTGAACATCGACGTAGGTTTGACCCCCGAGGACTTGCGTCTGGCCGTATCCGCTCTGCAAGAACACCGGCTGAGCCTGGGAACTACCACCGGGTTCCGGGAAGTCATCATCGAAGGCCTTCCGCCTACGGTCAACACCGCCAGCAAGGGAGTCGTTCACCGGGATGGATTTGAAGTTCCTCACGAAGGGGAAGGGTCAAACCCTGGGTCTTCACTGGATGACCTCCTCAATTCAGCCATCACAGAAAACCCAAGCGAAATCGTTTCCGAAAGCGAAAAGCTCGCCCGGAAATTCATGGAAATCGTCAACCAGGTTCTCGATAGCCTGGAAAAAGAGGACCGGAAACTCAGCGAGGACGGATCGGCTCCTCACCCGGACTCCACACCCGAAAACATCAGGGCCCTGCGGGAGGCGCTGCAGCGCCTGGTCGAGGTGAATCCCGACCCCGGCGATCTGGCCCGCCTGATCCAACACGCCAAGAAGGCGTTGGATCTGAGCCAGGATCCCCGTTCGGTGGATCTCGTGTTCAGCCTTCTGAAAAATGAAGCTGCCAACGGCGGGGATTGGAAAAAACAAAGCCGGGAAAACCACGGTAAATCACGGAACTCGCCTTTCCAGCTGAATCTAGAGCAGCTGAAGGAACGTGTTTCCGCACTGGAGGCGGAAGCGATTCCCATTCCCGAACCCACCGCTTCCTCCCTGACCGACTACCTGGGAGTCTGCCTCCACCTTCTGCGCCTGGCCCCCTCGGATAACCTGGAAGACGCCCTGGTGATGAATCTGGAAAAGGTCATTTCCGATCCCAAAATAGTTCCCGAAGATCTGGAATGCTGTTCGGCGGCCGCGACGGATTCAGCGTTTCACGACCAGCAGACCGCAATCGACAGGTTGCTGCCGGCTTTCTGCGCACCACTGAGGGAATCCCACCCCGAGGCGCTGGCGGATTTCTGGATCCGGGTCTGGGAAAACCTCGAGCTGGAACGCCGGCCCCTGGCCTGGCCCCATCTGGTCAACGACCTGATGCAGGGCCTGGGCGAGATCGCCCCCGAAACGGAAAAGAGCCTGTGGCTCGCCGCTGCAAAAGTCCCGCCCAAGGTCGTTGTCAGGCAGGTGTCGCGTCTGGAATGTCTGCCGGCGATGCGCAACAAGAAAACCGGACCCGGGCTGATGAAGATGTCATTGCAGTCCATGTTCCCGATTCACCTGGCGCTGATGAAGTCTTCTTTGGCGCCGCTGCACGGGCCCCGCATCCACCATCACCTGCGGCGCCAACCGCCCAACGAGCTGGCGGGAATCCTGATTCGGGCCGCGGGAAAATACGACGAGGCCAATATCAATTTCTACCTTTCGCTCATCCGGCACAGCAAGATCGAATCCATGTCGCAAGAGCTGCGTCGCATGTCCGCCCGGTTGCTGGCGGACTCGATTGGCCAGCTAAAAGCCGCGCAACGGTCCGAAGCCTGGGTCGTTCAGGCGATCGGGTGGTTGGGCCAGCTGGACTTCGACATCGCCCTGCCCCTGTTGAACAGGATCCGCAACGAGAAGCGGTTTTTTATTCTGTTCAAGACCTGGCCCGAAGAGGTTCGTCAAGCGGCCGGTGATGTGATGGCGGCCGAGCAAGGGGAGCAGGGGGAGCAGGGGGAGCAGACCGAGCAGGCTGAGCAGGTCAAACCCGACGCCAAGGACGAGAGGTAGCACCATGGAAAGGCAATTCAGCGACCTCATCATCCTGTTGGCCAGCGGCATCAACCAACGCCGGATGTATTTCGACGATCACCCCAAGGTGAAGGCCGTTTGCCAGGACTTCGCCGTGCGGTTTCGCGCACTTATCGCTGAAAGCGATCAGGATGATTTTACTTTCGGGGTCTTCGGCGGCAAGTTCGTTCGGCACGGCAAGTACCTGGTTGGACCTTCGATCGCGGGTCGTTCCCTTATCGAATTCGCCCAGCGGTTGGGGTGTGGTGGATTCACCTTCCGTTTGCCGCTTTCCGAGGACGATATTGCCACGTTTTTCCGGCTGGGTGCGGCCCAAAAGGAAATTTTGGCGGGGCTCGGCGAAGCCCGGGCAATGTTCGAGGCCAATGGCATCAGCCATATCGAGACTCTGGTTCCTTTCAAGGAAGATGGTGAAGCAGGGTCCGACCAGGGCGCGACGGGCACCGATGAAGCCGTCGATTTCATGGCGGCGGATTTCGCCCCGCTGCTGAATGTCTACCAGGCCCTGTACGACACGGTGTCCTCCAACAACCTCCTGATCAGCCAGAACGAAAACGTGGACCTGTCCCAGGCCCGTACCAGCGGCGAGAAGCTGGTCGATGCCTCGGCCATGGGCGCCATGGACGTCATGCAGTTCATGCGCTATCCCGACTACGACAGCTACACCATCGGCCACTCGGTGCGGGTGGCCGCCCTGGCCTCCCTGCTGGGGAAAGAGCTGGGTTGGGCGCCGGAAATCCTGGGGGAGCTGGCCACCGCCGGCCTGGTACACGACCTCGGCAAGGGCCGGGTGCCGGAGGAGATCCTGTTCAAGGCCGGGAAGCTGGATGCAAAGGAACGGAAGATCATCGAATCCCATCCCGCGGCCGGGGCTCAGATCCTGCTGGCCAGCGGCGAGACCAACCCCGTGATCATTTCCGCCGCCTGGGGTCATCACATCCGGGAAGACGGCCGAGGTTATCCCGCCATGCCGGAATGGTATACCCAGGGGGCCGCGGCCTCCCTGGTCCACGTCTGCGATGTTTTCGAAGCCCTGACCGCCGTGCGGCCTTACAAGGCCCCCATGGCGCCACGGCGCGCCTTCGAAATCATGCTGAAGGACAGGGGGGCTTTCCACCCCCAGATCCTGGCCGCGCTCATTCGCGCCCTGGGCCTGTATCCTCCGGGCAGCGAGGTCCTTCTGTCGAACGCCTGCAAAGCAGTGGTGGTGGCCCGCGGATCGGACATGGACCATCCCCTGGTCCGCGTGACCCATGACCAGGTGGGACAGCCCATCCCCGGCGACGACCAGCCCGCCATCCAGCTGGAGCCCGGCGGCGAGCTGGGAGTGGACGAGTTCCTGGTGGTGGGCATCTCTGACGCCGGCTGGGAGCAACCTGCCGAACTCGAATCCGTTCCGGCCAACTACTACGATTGATCCGGGTAGGCCGGGTCGGCGACTTTCTTGGCCGCGGGATTCATTTTCATGTATGATGATCCCTTGATCGACTCTACCGAGGGATTGGAATGATGGGCTTGTCCCCCACTCAGTTGCTGCTGTTGAACAGCGTGGTGCTGGTCGCCGCGGTACTCGGCTTTCACGCCCTGCGCCACCGGTACAGCCTGGCCTTCACCTACGCCCTGCTCGGTATGATTGTCGCAGCCGTCTGGATCACGCCCCTGACCATGAAGGTCCAGATCGGGGGCATGGATTTCCTGGTCGGGTCGACGGTGATGTTCACCGGCATCCTGATGGGCGTGTTTGTCTGTTACGTGTTCGACGGCCCCAGCGCCGGGCGCACGGCCATCGCCGTGGTGGTCGGCGGCACCATTCTCTTCCCCCTGTTCGCCGTGGTTTTCCGCTACCTGTTCCTCGAGGTCAGCCCGCACGCCTCCTGCCCTTTTCCCCAGCTCATCTGGCGCAACTACGCGGCCTCTATCTTTGCGATCCTGGCCGACCTTTTGGCCCTTACCATGGTCTGGGGATTCCTCAACCGTTACCGTCGCCGGATGCCGTTGGGGCTTACCGTGCTGATATCCCTTTTGAGCATCATGTGGATGGATTCATTGATCTACATCGCGCTCGCCTTCGGGGAGGCACCGGATTTTTGGCCCATCCTCAAGGGCTCGCTGGTGTCGCGGAGCCTCGTGGCCCTGGCCGTCACGCCGCCCTTGACTCTCTACCTGGTCTGGGAGATCCGCCGCCACGGCTGGCGATTCGGCTCGCTGCCGGTGCTGGCCATCTTCAAGCTGGGCGAACTCGAACGGGAATTGAAGTCCGCCCGCAGCGATCTGGTCAAGGGCGCCGAAGCCCTGCGCGAAAGCGAGGACCGCTACGAGGCTTCGGTCGAGGACATGCCGCTGATGATTTGCCGGTTCACCCCCGAGGGCGATCTGCTCTACACCAACAAGGCCTGCGCCGCCTGTTTTTCTCTCGATCCCGACGATCTGGGTGGCGTCGATTTCCTGAGTCTGGTAGCCGAAAGTCACCGGGACGATGTCAATGGGCTGCTGTCGGACCTGTCGGTGGACAACCCCATCGAGACCTTCGATTTCCCCGTCATGCTCGGCGACGATCCCCAGCACTGGCACCGCTGGACCATCCGGGCCCTGTTCGGGTGGGATCGGGCGACGATCGCGTTCCAGGCCATCGGACAGGACATCACGCATGAGCGATTTCTCGAGCACCAGTTCCGGCACGGGGAAAAGATGCGCGCGGTGGGACAGCTCGCCGGTGGCATCTCGCATGACTTCAACAACATCCTGACCGCCATTTTGGGCAATGCCGAACTGGCGCTCGACGCGATGGGCGATGCCGATCCCTCCCTGGAGTTCATCAAGGAGGCGCTCCAGCAGATAGACCGGAGCGGCAAGAGGGCCGCCGGCCTGACCCGCCAGCTGCTCATGTTCAGCCGGCGCGACGTGTCGAACCCCGAAGTCATCGACCTGAACCAGATATTGCGCGACATGCAGAAGATGCTGCCGCGGGTCATCAGTGAGGCCATCGAACTGCGGGTGATCTATGCTGCCGAGCCCTGCCTGGTCCTGGCCGACGCCAGCCAGGTGGAACAGGTGATCATGAACCTGGCGGTCAACGCCCGCGACGCCATGCCCGACGGTGGGGTGCTCGACCTGGAGACCCGACTGCTGGACCTCGATGAACACTACGCGCGGAATCACCCCGGTTCCCAGCCGGGGCCCCACGTCATGCTGGCGGTCAGCGACAACGGCGAGGGCATCCCCAAGGAAAACATGGAGCGGCTGTACGAACCGTTTTTCACCACCAAGCCCAAGGACCAGGGAACCGGGCTGGGGTTGGCCACCGTCTATGGCATCGTCCAGCGGTTCGGCGGACATGTGCGCGCCTACAGCGAGGTCGGCCACGGGACCACTTTCAAGGTCTACTGGCCACTGACCGGGTCGGGCGCGTCACCCCGGGACAATGCCGAATCCGAACCTCCGGCCGGAGGCAGTGAAACCATCCTGGTCTGCGAGGATGAAGACAGTGTGCGCCGGCTGACCGTGCTTCAGCTTCGCGAAGCGGGGTACCGGGTGATCGAGGCTGAAAACGGGGAGCAGGCCCTGCGCTCGGCGGCCCGTGCCGATGTACCGATCGACCTTCTGGTCACCGACGTCGTCATGCCCGGCATCGGGGGAAAAGAGCTCAGTGAAGAGCTTTCTGTGGCTCGCCCCTCCCTGAAGGCCCTCTTCGTGTCCGGTTACACCGCCCATGCCGTCGCCCGCCACGGGTTTTTGGACCAGGATCTGGAATTCATCGAAAAACCCTTCAGCCGCAACACTTTGTTGGCTCGGGTGCGCCAGATACTCGATTCCCGTGATTAAAACCCCATATTTCCCTTAAAGGCCTCTCGATTCGGTCGATTTTATACCAGTACGCCAGAACCGATGAAATGGAAGGATTCCGAGGTGTCGAAAACCACCTATCCTCATGCATTGCCCCAGGACGTGGACAACGTTCGCCTTGACCCGACCGGCAAGCCGATCCAGCCGCTGAGCGAAGAATTCGCGGATCTGTTCGTGGCCCTGGACCGGCTGCTGAGTATCGGGTCGTACTACACCCCGGAGCACGCCCGCTACCAGGAAGTAGCGGCCGAGGCCCACTCCGCCATCAGGAAGAATCTGATGGGCGAGCGCCCACTCGTTATCGAATGCACCCTAGAGGGCTTCTGGGTCCACGAAATTTTCGTGGAAAACGATCTGCGCGAAACCCGCCGTGTCTTCGAGCTGATGAGCGGCCTGAACATCGCCCTTTTGGAGATCTCCCCGGCCGTCGCCACCTCCGATCTGCACGAAGCCGTGGCCATCCTCAAACGTCACCAGGTCCAGAACGCCGGCAAGAAGAACTACGAAGAAATCGAGATCGAGGGGCTACCCGACACCATCACGACCACCAGTCAGAGCCTCCACGTCAAGACTCAGGACCGCACTTCCGGTCCCGGCGGCACACGTCCCCGCACCGCGTCGGCCGATCACTACGTCATCCCCGACGCCAACCTGGTCCCCACGCCCGACGGCCAGAAACTGGAGCGCCAGTTCCTGAGTATCATCAGTGGGATCATGAGCAACGGCGACCCTACCCAGCTGGAGGATCTGGCCGGGGATGCCCAGAGGGACGAGGTCGTGAGCGACTGGGTCCCCGACTCGGCCGTCCAGTCGATCAAGGAAATCATGATCGCAATGAAACAGACCAACAGCGACCCCATGATCATGGAGCACTTGATCGGCCACGCCCAGGCGGCCCTCGAGTTGACGGCCGACCCCATGCTGGTCGAGCTGATCTTCGAGCGCCTGCGCAAGGAGACCGGGGTCAAGAGTGAAAAATCCAAGTCGCTGCTCGAGAACCGGCCCAAGCCCAAGAACACCAAGAAGAGTCCGATCAAATACACGATGACCCCGGACCAGATGAACGAGATCATCGACGAGTTGACGGGGATCGCAAACTCCCCAGAGGATCTACTCGCTCCTTCGTCCGCCGACTGTCTCGGCATCTGCGCCCAGATCCTGTACAGCGCTCCCACCGAACACATGATCCTGGGGATCGGCACTTCCATCTCCCGGATCCTGTCGGCCGAAAGCTTAACCGACGACGATCTGAGCATAACCGCGGCAGCCATGGCCGCCATCATTCAAACCGGATCCCGCGAAACCATCGACGGCTCGCTGCCTCTGTTCCTGGGGCCGCTGCGGGGGTTCCACTCCAGCCTGCTCGGTCCCGTGTGGCTGAACGTGTGGAAGGCCCTGGAGGAAACTGGGCACAAGAAGCTGGCCTGGCCCCACCTGGTCAACGATCTGCTGCTGGGAATCGAGTGGAACAACCCCGGGGAAAAACTGGCCCTGTACGAAACGCTGTCACGGATCAACGTGGGCGACGGCGAAGAAATGCTCTCCCGGCTCGAAGAGCTCCAGGCCCTGAAGCGGAAGAAGCTGTCCCCGGAGATCTTCCATGCGCCCGCGCCGCTGTTGTATCCCGTCCACCTTGTCCTGCTGGGTTCGACCATGGCGCAGCACCACGGTCCCAAACTGTTCGAGCGACTGTTCCACCAGCGGGCGCAGCAGCTGTCGAACCTGCTGATCACCATCATGGGCGAATACCGCCAGGCCAACAAACTCATCTACCAGGCCATCCTGGATCAGGGTGTCACCGGAAAGATCCAGCCCAAGCTGCAGGACATGGGCAGCCGCCTGCTGGCCGCCACGATCCGAAATCTCAAACCCGTAAATCGGGAAGATCTTTGGGTCACCGAAGCGATCTCCTGGCTGGGGCAGCTGGATCCAAAACGGGCCAAGCCTATCCTCAAGAGGATCCTCGGCGAGAAAAAATTGTTCCTTTTCCCTGTGTGGCCTGCGGAATGCCGCCAGGCCGCCAAAAAGGCCCTGGCCGACCTGCGCGAGCCGCCCCGGGAAATGGCCCCGAAAGACGAGGACACCACCGGAGCCGAACCCGACCCCAGCGAAAACGACGAGGAGTAGGAACCAGTGGCCACGAAATTCAGCGATCTGATCATCATGCTGTCCGGGGGCATCAACCAGCGGCGGATGTATTTCGATTCCCACCCCAAGGTCCAGGGCCTCGGCCGCAATTTCATCGAACAGATGAGCCAGGTGTTGGCCGAGCGGGGCGAGACCGGATTTTTCTTCGGCATCCTCAACGGGAAGTTCATCAAGGACGGCCGGTATCTCATCGGGCCGTCCATCGCTGGACGCAACCTGATCGATTTCGCGGAGCGGCTGCGCTGCGGTGGGTTCCTGTTCCGGCAGGGCGTCAGCGAGGACGAGATGGGGGCCTTTTTCCGGGTGGCCGCCGACATGAGGGACAAACAGGATTCGGTCCAGGATTCCATCCGGCTGTTCCAGTCCGAGGGCGTCATCAACATCGAGGTTTCCCCCTACTTCCGCGAGGGGGAAGAAGTTGATGAAAACGGAGTCCATTTGGCGCCGTTCGACCCCGGCCTGATCACCTTCGATTTCACGGACGACGAAGAGGGCGGCGGCATGGGCAAGTCCGTCGCCGACGAACTGGCCCCCCTGCTGCCCATCTTCCAGTCGATGTACGAGACGGTGCAGACCAACAACATCCATATAACCCAGCAGAATGACGTGGACGTCCATAAGGCCAGAAGCGTGGGCGAGGAGCTGTTCGAGGTTTCCGACCAGCAGACCATGGACGTCATGAACCTGATGCGGTACCCGGACTACGACAGCTACACCATCGGCCACTCCGTGCGGGTGTCCACCCTGGCGTTGACGGTGGGGCGGGAGATGGGTTGGCCGGAGCACTTGCTTTCTGAACTGGCGGCCGCCGGTCTGCTGCACGACATCGGCAAGGCCAAGGTGCCCGATGAAATTCTCTACAAGCCGGGCAAGTTGAATCCCGAGGAGCGGAAGATCGCCGAGTCCCACGCGGCCATCGGCGGCAAGATCCTGCTGTCCATGGGCGACGCCAGTCCCCTGATCGTGGCCGGGGCCTGGGGCCATCACATCCGCCACGATCGTACCGGTGGCTATCCGCCGATTCCGGAATGGGCCCTCATCAGCCCCATCGCCGGCTTGATCCAGATCTGCGACGTGTTCGAGGCGCTGACCGCGGCCCGGCCTTACAAGCTGCCCATGCCTCCACGGCGCGCTTTCGAGATCATCCTCAAGGGCAAGGAAGCTTTCGATCCCGCCCCGCTGACCGCGCTGATCCGGGCCATCGGTCTGTATCCGCCCGGCAGCGAGGTCTCTCTGACCGACGGCACCCGCGGCCACGTGATCGCCAAGGGACCAGACTGGCAGCAGCCCACGGTGCGCGTGACCCGTGATCCCGGGGGTCAGCCGTACGCCAAGGAGGACCAGTACGTGGCGAAGCTGCACGAGGAAGAGGATCTGGAGGTGGCGGACTTCCTGATGGTCGGCCTGGACCCGGTGTCCGCCGAGGGCTCCGATGGGAAAGAGGATTCCGAGGAGGAGTGGGAAGACGGACTGGTCCAGGAACTGGACGACATTCTCGAGGACTCCACCATCTGACGGCGTCTCCCCGAAACAAAAACACCCCCGGCCAAAAAGCCGGGGGTGTTTTTTTTCACCGAAGGGTAACCCCTGGGGACTACTTCTTCACAGTAGCCGGGTCGGGCTGCACCTGCTTGGGCGGTTCCGAAGGCTGGCGATGCGCCGAGCCCATGGAGCAGTTACCTTCGAAGAAGACACCTTCATCGATGACCAGGCGCTTGGTCTTGATGTCGCCCTCGACGTGGGAGCCGCTCTGCAGTTCGATCTTGTTCTCGGCGACGATGTTGCCGATCAGCTTGCCGCCGATGATGGCGTTCTTCACCGTCACCTTGGCGTGCACCACGCCGGACTTGCCGATGACGAGGCTTTCGGGCGTGCCGATATCCCCTTTGAATTCACCTTCGATGCGCAGGGTGCCACGCACTTCGACCTTGCCGTCGAACTTGCAGCCCTGGGCGATGATCGAGGTCTGGCCTCCGGTCACGGCCTGGTTTTCCGGTTCTTTTCCGAACATCGTGATCCTCCTTTTATTCCATCAGTTCTGCGGTGGGTCACCCGCAACGACAGTACGCGGGTCCACGGCTTCACCCTGATACCAAATCTCGAAATGAAGGTGCGGCCCGGTGGCCTGGCCGCTTTCGCCCATGTAGGCGACGACCTGGCCCGCCTCGACTCGGTCGTTCTTGCTGGCCGCAATCCGGCTGCAGTGGCCATAGACTGTTAAGTAACCCAATCCATGGCGGATTTCAACAAAGTTTCCCAGGAAGTCATCCGTGCCCGTGCGCGCCACGATTCCCGTTGCAGAGGCCGTGACCGGCGCATCCAGGGGCCCGGCGATGTCGATTCCCAGATGGGGCTTGATCCCGCGGGCGATATTACCGGAAATAAACTCTTTGGTCACGAACCCTTTGGCCGGCCATCGCTCGGGTTTGGGGCTCAGGGCCAGTCCGGCCGCCCGCTGCATGCCCTCGGCCGACGAGGCGGGCGCGTCGTGGAGCCAGACGGCCAGGGAATCGGCGCCTACAGGAGCGGCGTCATTGACCCCCAACATGAACAGGAGCTTCTCCTGGATGGCCCGCATCTGCTCCAGTTCCCGGCCCAGCTCGGCGGCAATTTCCACTTCCTGCCGGGCTTCGCCCAGTTCGGACTCCAACTCCCGGATCCGCGACCGCTCGGTGTGCTTGCCCGCGAACGAGACCATCAACAGGGCCACGGCCACCATTAGCAGGAACATCAAGAACAGCAAGGTGATGAGCATCCCCCGGGAGATCCCGTACTGGCGCGAGTTCCTTTCGTCGCCCGGGACCAGGATGATTCGGGTGTATGGAGGAATTCCCATCAGCTTGACTCAATCCTGGTCGTCGGTCATGGACCCGTGACCGTGGGTTCCTGGAACCTGGCCGGAAAGGCCAGAGGACGAATTGCGGGCCCGGGGAAACCACAGGCGGAACGCGGTGCCCTTGCCGGGTTTGCTGTTAACCCATATTTTCCCACCA